>JACCDR010396725.1_pt1 | contig 12806 bp, 24 predicted proteins | sample 7446431 | NCBI WGS metagenome assembly JACCDR01 (sample SAMN15323443, study PRJNA562643) | freshwater metagenome | isolation source: river surface water | place: USA:Blue River Watershed | collected 2017-08-17
AACTTTCCGATATACCGGATCTCCATTGGATTTATGTTGACAACTCGGAAAATTTTCTAATATGAGCGATCAAAATGAAGGTAGCAATCGTCGAGGAAGAAAACCAATCTCAACCGGACCCGCCGCCGCAAGACAATCAACCCATAGTGGAACTCGCGCAAAGCAACGGCCAGTTGCTCGAACGGACAAACCAGTACGAATCAAAACTAGCGGAGATGGAAAGCCGATTAATGGCGTCAGAAGCGCGCACGGCGGCGCTCGAATCACAGATAACCTCGCTTCAAGTCAACCAGATCGAGGAGGAGATAGAGGAGGAGATCGAGGATTCGGACCTGACGGAAATCGAAGCGCCAGCGCCGGAGGAGAAAACGGAAGAGAAGGAGGAAGCGCCGCCCGAACAGCCGCCGAGTTGGTGGGAGAAGATATTCTTTTAGAAGCGCCGCCCGATGAAGTATTCCCCGCTGTCAAACAAAAGCGAGCCTATACAAAGCGCGCGACGAATTCAGTAAAAACTCGTTCGGATGAAGCCGTTGAAAAGCTCGCGCTTCTCTCTTTAATCGGCGTCAGTCTAAACGCCGGATTTGGAATCGTCGCGTTGATGACCAAGCAGCCGCATTGGAATCTTGACGAACAAGAATCAACGACGCTCGCAACGGACGTCGATTCCGCCCTTTCAACCTTACCGCCGAAATACTATGGCCAGATCAAAAAATACATCGAGCAGTACTTCCCTTGGCTCGCGTTGGCAATCACTACAAGCATCGTTGTCGCGCCTAAGTGGAAATACAGTTCCGAACTCCGAGCGCAATCAAAACAAACCAAACCCGCTGGCAACGTTGTCCCCATTGAAAGAACGCCTTCTCGCGATGCTGAAAGTTCTGAGCCAGGACGCAGATTCCACAACGGGCTTGATCATTCAGAAAGCGGCCTTACCGATTCTAGCGAAGCTTTCGGAGGATCAGATTAAGGACGCAGTTTTCGCGATTGAAAAAGAAATCGCCGATTGGAGAGAACAAGGACTACTCGACGGCGCGGATGAAAACTCTGATTTGATTCTTGAATGCGCCCAATACCCTGAAGGCGAATTTGACACCTTAGAAGATTTATATGGCAGAAAGAATAACGCATTGGAGTCAGTTGAAACTATCGCAGACTGACCGCGCCGCCCTCATCGGCGCGACCGGATGCGGGAAAACGACTCTCGCGCGTTATCTGATTGAAGATTCTTCGAAACCCTTCTCCATCACGTATGACGCTAAGATCTCCGATAATATCGGACAATGGAATCATACATTCTATTATGACTTTTATTCTCTTACGCGCTCGGATCGATTGAAATACCCTCGCTTGGTTTATCGGCCTGATATATATGAATCGGTCGATCCGAACGCGCAAGACGAATTTTTTCAATGGGTATATCACCGCAAACGTTGTCGGCTTTATGTTGATGAAGCTTATGCTTTGCTTGGCGGAACAAACCCATCTTTTTTCCTGCAAGCTGTATTGTCACGCGGGCGCGAGCGCGGTATATCAGCGATGATTGCAACGCAGCGACCGAAACGAATTCCTCTCATTACGCTTTCCGAGTCGGAGAATATTTATATTTTCCGTCTCAATCTACCGGGAGACAGAGAGGCAGTAGAAGAAATTACAGGCATCGATAGAGTCGATCAATCGACTCTCCGAAACTATGAATTTTTCTATTTCAATGCTTTGACCGGTTATCGCAGCGGAAAGCTTAAACTAAATATTTCGAGAGGAATTGATAATGGCAGAACGAACACTCCTTCCCTTTCGTCGAAACACTCGGCAAAGAATCCGGCAGGTCGGAACTACGCAAGCGCTTAGTACGGCGCTTAATGGTCAAGTGAATTTTCAACTCGACCGCGTCGGATTGATGAATTATCTAATCATCATCTTGCGCGCGACAGTGAACCTCACAGCGGCGGGCGCGTTCGCGACCGAGGGACCTTTTTCGATTTTCGACCGTATCCGCGTCGATCTCAACCTTGGAAATATGAATCTTGTGGACGTTGATGGGGCGATGCTCTATCAGCAGAACAAGACTTTGTTTCGCGGATGGGGTCCTGACGGCGCGGGAAATTTCACGCCGAACGCCAACATTTTCAGCGCGCCCGTCGCTATGGGTGATAACTCGTGGGTTATCCCGCTGATTATTCCGATTTCGGCGAATCCCGGATCGCAGTTCGATAGCGGCCTTGTTTCGCTTCAAGCGCCTGAAGTTCAGGTTAACGTCACTGCGCGGCTTGCTTCCGCGATGAGCGCGTTTGTTACGAACGGAAACACAATCACGAACGCGACGATCGAGTTGCATACTTGCTATTTTGAATACCCCGATCCGAACTTCGTCGCGCTTCCTCCTGGTCAAGTTGTCCGCACAATTCAGCAAAACACACCTGTTGTCCAGACCGGACAGACGCTCTATACAATTGACCGCCAGGGGATTTTGCTGCAAGCCATCAATCGCTTCATCGCCAACAGCGCCGTGTCTGACGCGTTTGATAGCGTGCAATTGATCGCGAACATCAACGATACGATTTATGATATGAAGAAGTCCGTCATCAAAATCAAAAATGAGATGGACTACTCTTCTCCGAGTCAGACCGGAGTTTTCAACATCGATCTATGGCACGCGATTGAATCGCCATCGTGCGGCGATGACCGTGACGTGATTGATACTGAAGTTCTCACAACTCTGCAAGAATCGCTTATCGTCACGGCAGGCACTACGCTTGGAGGCGTCAGCCAGTTTAAAACTCTGAGACGCATTCTTGTCGATTTCGCGCAGCCGGGTCTCGGTCCCAGCGTCTAAGTAAAGGAGGAATAAACTATGCCGAATTATGGATATGGTCGCGGCGATGTGAACAATTCAATCTCGAAATCGTCAGCGTATCCAGGAGGACGAACAATGGGGATGGTACCGCAAAGCGCAAATCGTTATCGCGTGCGCAATAATTCGCCCGGCGAACTTGGCGCGGTCAATCAAGGCAATCGAACGTCGATGCCCGCCGCTGCGCCAGGAATGGCTGCGCCGATGGCGAATACAGGCGGTGAAGCGATTCCTGACGGCGTCGGTTTGATGGGTAAACCATCCGCTTGGTGGGTAATGTTCGCGATCGTTTTCGCAGTCTTTATTTGGCTCGCGCGAAAGTATGGCGGCGGAGAAGCGAATCGATTTAGCAACGTCAAGATGAGCGTCTACAACGGCGTCTTCCTGACTTTCTACATCATCCTGATTTTGAATCTGCTTAAAGTCTTTGCAGCCAAAATCAAAGTGCCTGGCGTCTCTGATTTGATTCTAGCGGCTTAAAGAGGGGTTTGCCGCTTAGGTGGGAGTCGATCGAAGTAGTAGATTCTTTGATCGACTCTCAAAAATCTTATGAGCAAATTTGTAGGAATAGCGATGATTGCGGCGGTTTTGCTTGTAGGCTACGCGATAGTCTCGGGCAAGATCGATTGCATCAAAGGCATTTTTACCGACGCCGGTTGTGGATGCGCGCAAAAGAAAATTGGAACTTCAACCGTTTCGCTTGATGACTTGGTTCCTTCTCAGTTATCAACGATTCCATCTTTGACGCCGTTATGAGTCTTCTATATGCGTTCGGCGCTATCGGCGTCGTATCGGTTATCTATGCGTTCAATCGGAAACTCGGCTTGACCTTGTTTTTGATCGCTGTAATGGGTATGGCGCTTACTTACTACAATCAAGGAAAGAGAATAAAATTATGAATACCGGATCAATTCTAGGCGTGACGTTTATCCTTGTCGCCTTATATTTGGTTGTCGCGAATTCGGAAGGATTCGACCGATCAATCAAGGCTCTCTCGACCGCTTATGCGACCGGAGTCACGGCGCTTCAAGCTCGGAATGCTTAATGGCGAAATTTCTTTGGATAACGCTGTTCATCGTGATTCTATTGCTTCTGCTGAAGAATCCGATTTATGAGTTGATTATTCTCGACTCTTCATCGGCGCTCGGCAAGATGTGGCGTTCTCTTGTAAGGGGTGAATAATAATGTTTGAAGATCGTTTCGGAAGGCGCTTCGATGATGACGACAATATCGGCTTTGATCCGACGTTTAATCAATCCGAGTATGGAACGCCGCGTCATTCGCCTTATGGCGTCGAGGCGCGCGGGATGGAATCGCACGGCATTCTGGATTACTTCCCTACTTATCCTTATCGCGGGCGCGTCGATTATACCGGAGCGCAAATGTACGCAAACAACCCGCCCGATTCGATCTTCGCGCGCACGCACGGATACAGAGGCGTTGCGCCGCTTGGACTTCAACCGATCATTGATCGGGGTCTTCCGTACGAGAGAGGAGAGTACGAATAAAATGTCACTCTTCAATATCGACTTCAATGAAACTTATTGGGACAACCTTGACGCGGCGACCAATGATGTTTTCGCGATGAGGCGCTCGGTTTCAGCGAATCAACGAATCGACATAACGGATATTTCCTGGGGATATATGGCGTTCGAGGATATGGACGTTGATTTCGCGAACGGTACTTTGATGATTATCAGGGGCGATGTCGATCCTTCATTCGCCTTTGTAGGAGGCGTTATTCCGAACGCAGCCGGATTCAAAGTCATTTGGGCGGACAATGTGAACTTCTCTACTGGTCTCAATCAGGTGCGTGATTTTAACAAACCTCTTGAACTGACCACTGGCTATACGTATTGGATTGTGATGACGGCGTTGACGGAAGTAGGCGGCGGTACGCCGCTTGGCACTATCGCTTCTTACATCACAGTGAACGCTGAAATCAAATCCGATCTTCCGCGCATCAGTCTTAGATAATATGGATTTCAAAAAGTGGATTCCTTTGATTGCGATTCTCGGCGTGGTCATCTATGCGATTAAAAAGATGTCCGATAGCGGTTCTCCGACACAGGTCATCAATCGCGCGGTCGATTACACGCAACCTACGCCGCTGGTCGATCTTGCTTCGGCGTCGGCTGCAAAGCTCAGCGGCTTTCAGCAGTTAGCATCCTTGGCTGGGATACGACTGCAAGGAGAGCAACAACTGAAAGTCGCTGATAAACAATTGGTCGCTGAAAAACAGCGGCTTGATTCTCAGAGCATTATTGAAACCGGGCGGCAGGCTTTACAGCGCGCTCTATCGACGGATGCTCTGACCCTGGCGGCGAATCAGGAGGATAGACAATATCGATCGCAGCAATCGAGAGAGCAAAACCTGCTTGATCAATTGCGAATCCTGGGAGACCAGAAAGCTTATGACATCGGAATTCAATTGAATGCTCAAGAGCGTGCGTATCAGCGCCAGGATGACCTGGCGCGACGCAATCAGCAGAATTCCCTACTGAGCGCATTCCTGAAGGCAATCGGCGGCGGCGGTTCGCGGGCGGGCGGAAGCGGTACGGGGTCAGGCTTTCCCGGTACGCCTCCGATCAATCCGAGCAGAGGCGCGCGACCTGCGAACTATTCATATCGCCAGCGGATCGAAGATTTTCTGTTGAATGACAAGCTCGCGCGCGCGCAGGCGCAGGCGGCGTATGAAGACTTTTATGTTCCGGGCATTGCTGATTCTCTTGAGCCTAGAAGTTTCGATACATCCTGGATTCCTGATATGCCTGATATTTCCTTCGATCCGTTCGGCGTCGATTTCGGAAGCGACTTCGGATTCGGCGGCGGATGGGGCGGCGGCGGAGGGGGCGGCGGAGATTTAACCGGCGTCTCGTATGAAGGCTTTGATTATGTAGATGAGGGATTTTAATGGCCGACAATCCAAATACAGGAATGCCGACGCGTGACAGCGGAGTAAGTCAATCGACGCTTCCCACGATTTCACGCGGCGCAATCGTCCGGCAAATGCCGGGTCGCGGCGTCATCATCAATACGGTACTTCCCGCTCCGACAGGTGACCGCAACGGGAATGTGTCGCAGCGCGTGCCGATTGGCGCGCGCGACGCGGCAGGACGCGCGTGGACGCCATCGACAGGCGGCGCGGGATCGACTCCAACAGGCGGTTCTACTACCGGGTCCTCACCTTCCGCGCCGTCTTATGGGAATGATCCGCTGGGAGTTCTGGCGGACATCTATTCGAAATTCTTTGGCGCGAATCCTGTGCCGGATCGAAGCGCTCCTACGCCGCAAGTGGTTCCTGTCGGAACTACGGGCGGATCATCAATGCTTCCCTTGCTGCTATTGCTTGGCGGCGGCGGATTCGCTGTATACTGGTTTTATTTTAGAAAGGCGGCGTGATGCGACGTTTAGGACCTGCAAAGCCTTATTTTGATTTACCGGAGTTCTCAATTCCTTATATGAACTCCTTCACCGCTGGCCAGCTTGATGTATCGAACACTTTCGACGCCTCGACGCCATCGGATCATCTAGCTGCGAGCGTCGCGGCGATCAATAACTATTACGCGCAAGCCGCGCAACGCGTGATGAATTTTCAGGATCGATCCGGGCGAATGCAGATACCGGATATGATCGAAGTTTATCCTGGTGAAGAAGGACAGAGGCAGGCGAGCGGCGGCGTTGCGAATCCGGGCGTAGGGCGTCCTGCTAAAACAACGCGCGGCGCGAAAACTGTTCCTGGCAATCAACAAGCGCCTTATGTTTTCGAAAGCGGACAAGATCCGAGGTCGCCGGAAGAAGCGCGGAATCAAGCGGGAATGCGAGGCGCAAACACGGACGCACCGGGCGTTGTGTTGCCGGAAAACACAGATCCTAACGATCAACCACCGACTTCAAAATTATTTGAATTCGGGAAACTCATTGGAGAGAACGCGAAAATTCTTGCAATCCTTCTCGTGGTTTTAATCGTCGGAATCCTAATTTTAAAATGATCACTCAATTCCCTATTGTCTCCAATGAACCGCAATTTCCGATTATGTATTACGTCGATCAGGGCGTAGTACTCGCCGCTTGTCCCGGCGATCCTAACGGCATTGTGGCCGCCCGTCCTGGTACTGTCTTGCTCGATGAAGTCACACCCGCCGCTTGGTTTAAAACAACGGCTTATTCGACTCTAACTGGATGGGTTGATTTTTCGGGCGGCGGCGGGGGCGGACTTACGCCGCCCGTTCTTATCACCGACAACGACAGCGACACAACGCCTAATTACGCGTCGTTCGCTTTGATAATGAACTACGATGGAACGGCGGCGCTTCCCTCGACGCTGGTCAACCTCGGCATTGAATCTCGCGTAAACTTCGGACCGGGCGGACCTGCACAGGGAACATTGCACGGATTCACTTCCCTGATCGATGTGATTGATTCGGCATCGTCTGACAACGAATTCGCCAACTTTATGGGATGGGCCCGTCTGAAAGAAAACGGCGCTTTATGGTTCGGCGACTTTACGGCTTGGGGAATGCTCGACGGAACAGTACCGGAACAGTTGAATGGAATCACAATGGTTGTGAACAACCTGCATAACGGCGTTCCTACACGCGGTCCGGCTTGCGGATATATCGCGTTCACTGGCGCTGGTCTCGGCGCGGGCGGCGAGGATGGACACGCCTCGCAGCCGAATTTTACAAACCAATACGGCTTCGCTTGTACCGGCTATGCGGGACTTCCCGGTATGGCCCCAATTCGCCGCGGTTGGGATGTGGCTTTTCAGGCGGGCGGAGTTGCGGGCGGATGGCAACAGCAGCCGCGTTCCTGGATCGGCGTAGGACTCCGCGCGACGGATTACGAGGTCGCGGGCATCGATATGCTCAAGCCGCGTGTAGGATCGGGCGGGCCGGTTCCTGGGATGATGTGGAACGGCTGGACGCCTGATAGTGATATTCTTTCGAACGCTATCGATTTCTCTACAATCGAGGACGGCAATATTGACGCGGGTGGATCAATCATTTTACTTCCCGATGCGCCGGCCGTAGAACATGGCATTACGTTCGGTACTGCCGGGACAAGGCTTCGCGTCGGCGTCAACAATTATGCGCGCTTCGATGGGAAAATGGTTACGGGCGGCGACGGCGATGAATTCGCTTCCTTTGCCGACGCTTTGATTGAACTCGACGCCGATCCTACAGCGGGCGGCGTAGGCATTCTTTGTTTAGGCGTAGATGCGGCGAAACCCGTATCGATGTCGATTAAGAACAACGGCGGCGAACAAAATCCGTTTATCGTCGGAGACGCTGGTCAATTCTTTCTCCAATCTCAAATCGGAGATTCGGGCGTTCAAATCACGGATACGAAAAATTACGCCATTGCCGATGTCAATGGCTATCGAATGCTGTTCAATGGCGCTTTATGTCCGCGCTTCGCTTCGCAAAATGAGCTGGGGGCGAATGTCAATAACTGGGCCCCTACCGTCGCCGGATCGAATTCTATATCAGCGTCAACAGCCGTATCGATAACCGGTATGGTTGCAGGATTCCCCGGCGAGCAACGGCGCTTCTATAACGCAGGTTCAAATACGATTACGGTTGAGCATTTAGACGGCGGATCGAGCGCGGCCAATCAATTTCAATCGACCTCGGGCGCTGATCTATCGATTACAGCCGGGACCGGCTTTTCGGCGATGTATATGACGACCATTGGCGCGGGCAAGTGGGTTGTGACGAAAGACGCTTAATGAAGGGCAATTGCTTCATAGATTTCGAATCGGGCCTCACTGGCGTTGTCGTTGATCTTGAGGACTGTCAGAAGTTTTATAGAGTCTCGCGCGGCGCGTACTCTGTTTATAAAATAGTCGGCGGCGTAATCATCGAAGCAAAGGCGTCCGACTATACTTACAACCGAAGTGATTTCTACGTTGATCAAATGCTGACTTGGATCATACGCGGGATTCACGGTATACCAATGGAGATTTAACAGATGGCTGATAAGAATAAAACGGACGTACTGGTCGAGGAGTTGAACGCGACACGCGCTCGACTTCACTCGGAACGCGATGCGGCTTTGATTGAAGTGATCGACGCTTTAGTCAAGGCATCGTCGCCCGCGCCGAAGAAAGAAGAGAAAGCCGAAAAATGAAGATATTGAAATGGGCGGTTGTCGCCCTCGCGATTTACTTCTGTGTGAAATGGCTATCGAATCGCTCGATGGCCTAATCTGTGTAGAGTAGGTTCTATGTTTCTTAGGTGAGTATTTACGAAGCTTGCGGACCTGAATTGAAATGGGGACAAGTCAATTCAGGTCCGATTTTTTATTTATCGCGCGATTGTTCGATTGTTAGGCTAGGCTGACGATCTATATGATCTTGATGGACTAAAACAATCATATACGCGAACTGTGTTTCATTATGGACAGTTCTAAATCTGATTGCGATTGAGAGAAGAAAATATTCTGGATTTTCATCTAAACATTGTTGCATATCATTGATTGATGTGCACGGTAAGATTTTATATTTCGATTGTTCCATAGGAGTTCCTTTGTACGAATTACTGTTTTCAAGTGGAGTGACGATCATCTTGAGCGTCGTTAAACTAGCAATTAAGAATCCTGAAAAGAAAGAGAAGTATCGCGCTTCACTTCTTCAAGTTCGAGATGCAATCAATCTTTTATTCGAGGAAACGGTTTAAAGAAGCGCGTTTGCAATTCGGCCTTCCAAATCGTCAATTCTCTTTTGTTGCGCCTCGCAGGTCTTTTTCATTTCGATAAGATACTGATTCATTTTATCCCTCCGAATCATTCCAAACAAGAAAAATGGCTTTGCTCATAATCTTGATTCCTTTCCCCGCTTCTTAATCTCTTCCGCGTCGTGTTTCATTTCGCCGGTAATCCTAAGTTGCGGCGTCATCAAATCGGAATCGCGAATTGTTTTCGCAATCGTTTCGAAAATATCGGTTTCCAACTTTTTAATGTCTTCCCAGAACGCGCTGGACTTTACTGGAACTTCAATTTCAAATTTGAATGAAAGGATCATTTTTTCTCCAATAAGAAAGGCGGTGGTTTCCCACCGCCGAATTCGATCCGCGCCTCAGCCTATAGAATTCGCGGATCAATTGAATGCATTTTAATGTGAAATCGGTTTGGATTCAAATTCTAAATCAAACCGATCAAACATATCTTTTTCGATATATTCGCCAATGTCTTGTACTGAATTGTTTTCAGCGTAAGCCATCAATTCCACATCAAAAAGATAATTGGCGATTTCGTATTCCTGCCCGTTTTTCTTGTACGCCATCTGTCGGATCAAAACGCCAGGATTGCGTCTTGATCCGGTTTTATCTTCCGCTTTAAAAAAGAAGTTTCCCGCGCTCGCGTATCCGGTTCTAAGCGCTTCACGAATCTTTTCGATTCCACTGCCCGTACCGCCCGGATCTGTGTCGCGACTGTGTCGCGACTTTACATTCCCTGTCGCGACACTGTCGCGACTGTGTCGCGACACAGAATCGTCAAAACCGCTGCTGGACGCGGGTTTGATGATGAAATGACCTTTATCGCTCGCGCCTCGGATATTGGCGTCTGACGGGGTAGGGGGTCCGCCGTAGACCCCTTGTGCTTCCCAGGTCCGCCCGTTCGATTCGTAAAGAGTTCCGTCGATCTCAGTACGCGCCCCTTTCTGAGTGTTAGGATGGCGCGTATTGAGTTCTTTTTCGATTTCTTTCCAGTGTTTGCCATCGGGCATATCGCCTTCAATTTCGGGCTTTAGAGTCGGCTGCTTGCTCGGATCTCGGAACTTGATCTGAGACAGGCGATGCTGTTCCTGCTGATTGATGACAAGGTCCGGGTTGTAACCGCATTCGGCGGCGGTTTGCTTCGCGGTCTTAAGGAAAATAAACGCGAGGAACATCGCGATAAAAGTCAACGCGAAAGCGAGAATGTTTAGAGTCAAGGCAATATTTGCCTTTGATTCGTTCGTCTTGAAAATCTCCATCGGCTTTTCAATATAGGCCGTATCCATTGCCGCTAGACCTTTTGCAGCTTGGAATTTGCCCTGCTTGCCCGCGCCTTCAGAAACTTTCAACAGACTTTCGCGCTTCTGTTTGTCGATTTCAGACCGCGCTGTGGTGACATCGCTCGCGACCGAAATTTCACGCGCGACATTGAAGAGAATGATTCCGGCAGCGCCGGTCATAAGAAGGAGAGCGATTTTACAAACGGCGCTTACCGTCGTAAATTTTTCGCCCGGCTCATCGTGGAACTTGGTGAGAAAAATACCCCACAACGCCACAATGATTGCGGCAGTTGAGAGAACAGCGGCGGTATCAGCGGGGAAACCTCGCCAAGCGCCGTAGAGTTCGAGCGCGAGGATAATCGCGCCGATTCCGATAGATCCGAACCAAATAAGACCGCTGGCCTTGGGTTTATAGATATTTTGTTGAGTAGTCATTTTTACCTTTTTGTGTTAAGGTAAACGCTTGATTTTAAAACACTTACGGGATATAATGCCTGAAATCAACCGATTACCACGACCGATTGGTTGATAGGGAAGAGGATTTACGAGTTGTCCTCTTCCCTCTAATTTTGCTAAGATGGGGTCAATCTATACGAATCCGTTAGCTTCTAGGACCGTCGAAAGTCATTCCTGATTTTCGGCGGTTTTCTTTTCAGATCCTCCTCTCTTCAATTGTTTGAAACCCTCGCCGGTTTGATGGCGCTTCATATCGGACAAAAGCTCACGCATCTTTGCCGGATTGCCCTGGATCGACGGATACAGGTAGTTCAGATGTTCCGTCAACCAGTCCGCGTCCTCCGCCGTCACCTGAAATTGCCATTTCAAATTTGGTCTTTCCATCGTTGATTCCTTTCAGCCAATGATCGATATCATCGGGGTGAATGTAAAAAGTGATTCGAGATTGATCCGTCTTGTCGTAAATTGTGACTTGAATTCCAGCGACCGTCGGACCTTTGAAAGTTACATCTTGAAACTTAGAAGAGTGAAGATAATAGGGAAGCATTCAATTTCTCCTGTGATAATCCGGCGCGTTCTCAGCTTGACGCCGAATTTGATTTCGATCGTACATATCCGAATGATATTCCGGATCGATCGGGGAAACATTCGACGGCTTGCTAAAAGATTTAGTGAAAATAAAATCTCCTATAAGCGCGCCAGCGGTGAAGTAGACAGCGCTGAATGCATCATCAAAAATGCATATTGCAGCGACGATAATGATAAAAGTGATTGCTCTCATTTTAGATTCGGTCTCCCTTTAGCGATTTTTCTTTTTCTCAAGATTTGCGCTCGGACAGAAGCATTTAGATTATTTTCTCGGATGCCTTCACGAAGTCGCGCTAATCGAACATCAATTTCTGATTTAGTCCAATCAGACATCACATCTGAAACAGACAATCGATTGTTTGTTTTATTTCGATATACAACAATGTAATCATAAACATAATTCATTGTTTGATCCTCGACCTAAGTTTCAATTCTCCATTTCGGAGAATCCAATTGTTCGCCATTGATTGTGCGGTAGATTGGAAAATTTGTGGAGAAGAGAAGTAGAGAACATTTGAATCATCATCTTCAAAATAAATCCAAGTACTCCACTTACCATCTGTTCGTTGATGATCGATCAATCTAAACCCGCGCCACAATCTATGTGTTCCTGTCGCTTGTTCGCTCATAAGATTTCCTGTCAGGTGAAGCCGGTCTTGATCTAAATCGACTCGCTTGTGGTTGCCATCTGGATTTATCAACCACCTGACTTTCATATGATCGCACGATCATTTCAGAATGTCAAGTCATATGATCGTACGACTGAAGCTCGACCCCGGACCGGGTTAGCCATAGCGACTGAGATTTGTCAAGCTGAAGACTGTAAAATGTTATGCTGAAAAATATTTTTTTATTTTTTGATTTTTGTTTGAAATCACTTGACAGGAGTACCCATTATGGTATAAGCAAAAC
>JACCDR012577631.1_pt1 | contig 12803 bp, 5 predicted proteins | sample 7446431 | NCBI WGS metagenome assembly JACCDR01 (sample SAMN15323443, study PRJNA562643) | freshwater metagenome | isolation source: river surface water | place: USA:Blue River Watershed | collected 2017-08-17
CGCTGGCTGATCACCACCAAGGGGCTGTACACCTGACCGCTGCTGTAGATGGCAATGACCGGTTCGAGGCCGCTGTCTTCAAAGCGCAGCGATAACCCATCGCCGTGGTGGGTCGACTCTGGTAGCGCAAATATACGTAATCGGCTGCGCGGCTGTGCGGCAATTTGATGCGCAGGCGTTGGTGCGGCTGCCTGCGCCGCGGCGTCTGGCGCCACACTTACCCAAAAACTCTGATCGGCATGCACCCAGCGCAGCTGCGCGTTATAGCCTGGCTGCCCTGCTCGGCTATTGACCAGCGCGGCCAGCTCTGGCCGCTTTGCCAGCAGCGCCTCGGCGGCCGGATCCACCGCCTGCGCCATCCCGCCTGCGGGTACGCTGGGGCTGGCGTGCGCCTTAGCAGCGCCCAACTGCACAGCTTGTAACTGAATAGCCCCCGCCTGACCAGCCCATAACAGGCACAGCGCCAATGCATGGAGGGAAACGGTAGTGTGGGTCACGATGTTCACCTTGTGGTTGTAAAACATGGGCAGTGCCATAGCGTTATTATGTTGTGATATTTGCGTATTGTGGCTGTCATTTTGATGTGAGCTGATGTGAATGTCATCTGACATTTGTCATCAATAAGCCACATCGTGTTTAACTGTTCACCTTGTGCCACGGCCAGACATGAACTTTGTGGTAGCTTTCATCTGATATGCACTTACTTATCGCTGGGTTTTACTACATTTTTTAGTGGCGTGGCTGGCACGTTTTAATAAACGTTTAAAAGCGCACTCTTTGACAGCTGGCTAGTTAACCGCAGAAGATTTCACCACAGGCAACAGTTCTTCACATCAACATCCTATTGAAACACGTTTTTTTTAATCAGATTCGTCGATTTTTTAAACTCTTTTTTACACCCATGTTTTCAACTCAGATGTCTAGAATTACCTTGACGCCTACCACGGAAAATCGAAGCGTTTAGGTGCAGCGCTGGGCGATGAGTTCCAGCGCCTCAAACGATGGATGTGCTATAGCTTTACACTGCGGGCTTTACTCTGTGGGCTTTACAGGCTGACCCCGGTCCTACGGGCAGCGATGCTATTGAGGCTAGCGCTGCCGAGCGGCATCGGGTGGTATTTTGTCTGTGTATTTTCGCGTTGAAAACCTTGGCGTTGGATAACCTGCCTTGACAATGCCATACGCACCCTAGCTCATCACGCGGATTGCATTTCTTGCAATTTGAGCTTGGCTTGCTCCCAGTTGTAGGTCAGACGTTCAATGGTCGCGGCAGTACTGGTTTTGATCAGTGACAACTGGTCGCTCAGCTTCTGGTTTTGTTCAAATAAGCGTTGTTTTTCTGCCTGCGCTTCGGCGGCGCTTTCGCGTAATTGCTGCATTTCATCGCGCATTTGTTTGATAGTTTCGCGCTGGCTACGCTGGTAGTCGGCGGTATGAGCGTTTTGTTCTTTAAACAAGTTGTTGGCTTCTTGTAGCTGCTTCACCTGTTGTAGCAATTCAGGCAGTTGCAACTGCATCCGATCCAACTCAAGTTGCTGCTGGTCCAGTTTAAGTTTTTGTTGCTCTTGCAATTGTTGCGAGGATACCAAGTCCTGAACAGCGGCATCACGTTCGCGTTTGAGAGTTTCAAATTGTGCAACGGCCTGCTCAACTTTGGCTTGATCGGCTTGATAGTTGTCTTGCAGTTCCAAATAACTCTTATCCAACTGCTGCAACTGTTGCTGTAACTGCTCACGCTCGACCACCCAGCTACTGAGTTCGCTATCGTAGCGCTCTTGCCACTGCGCATCGTGCTGCTGTAACTGCTGTTGAGTCGTCGCTTCAAGCTCGGCCATTTGTTTTGCCAAGCGTTGCTGCAGTTGCTGTAACTGTGACTCACCCTGTGCAACGGCCTCATCCAGCTGGATCTGTGCTTGCTGCTGCATTTGCACCAAACGCTGCTGCGCATCGGCCAATTCAATACCGGCCTCATCTTGCTGACGTTGTAACTGCTGCGCCCATTCTTGCTGTAATTGTGCGGCGGTTTCTTCTTGTTGCTGCAATTGCCGTTGCAAGCTGCTGATCTGTTCGGCTTGTTGCTCGTTAAGTGCGGCGGTCATCTGCTGTTCGTTACGCAGCGACGCATGCTCCAACTGCAAATCATCCAACTGCAGCTGCGCTTGTTGTTGCTGATCGAGGCTTTGCTGCAGCTGTTGCTGTAATTGATCCCGCGCTTGAGTTAAGCCGGCATTCACGGTGTTAAGCTGCACCAATTCGTCTTGCTGTAGGGCGAGATCATGCTGCGCTTCGGCCATTTGCTTGCGCAGGATGGCACTATCGGCCATGGCTTGATCGCGTTCTTGCCGGAACCGCGCCAGATCTTCATCGCGTAAGCTCAGTTGTTCATGTGCATGGTTGAGTTGTTCTTCACGCAGTTGATACTGTTGCTGCAATTGCGACAACTGTTCATCCAGTTCTTGTGACTGGGCGGCTATGGCTTGTTTATCGTCTTGCAACTGGATAATTTGCGCATGACGACGTTCCAGCTGTTGTTCTTGCTGCTGTAAGGTATTTTGCTGCTGTTGGCTCAGTTGGCGGATGTGTTGTAATTCACTGGCCAATAAACTCATTTGTTGCCGACAGTCGGTCAATTCGTGCGTCAGTTGACTGGTGAGCGGGCCGGCAAAAACCGCCGCCTGCATCTGAAACGCTTGAATAAACTCAGGGGTAAAATGCGGCTCTGTCGCTTGCTGGGTTTGCTGTTGCTGCCACTGCTCGGATTGCCACTGCTGATAAAACCCCATAATGGTGGTTGCCGGCAGTTCAAACTGCTGTAACAGCTCCGCCAGATCGAGCGACTGGCCCTGCTCTGCGCGCTGCTGACACATCGTTTTAAATTGCTGATAACTACTCATTCCAAACACTCCCAGAAGCAAAACAACAAGGCAACCAACAAATCGACATGACTTGTGCCTAATTCACGCCATTGTAACAACCGAACCGCCTAAAGACCACCCATATGCAACAAGCGAACACCGAAAACTACCGCATTTTATCACCGTTGGCACAATACAAATCTGCTGACAGCACGGAAAAACTTGATCAACCACATAAAATCATCGGATATTGCCAATCGGAACACATTCACGCTCTATAGTACGGCCACCAACTTTTGGACTTTGGCTAGAGTTAACAAAAAAACCCGTATCAGGAACTATCATAACTATATAATGCGATGGAACGCGCCATACCAAGATTCATTGATGAAATTGCCTCACCCAGGCTAAAAATTCAGCGGCTGGTAAGGGTTTGGCAAAGTAATACCCTTGCACGGCATCACAACCCGCCGCTTGCAGCGCCGCGAGGCTATCAGCATCTTCCACGCCTTCGGCGGTGACACTTAGGCCTAAATTGTGCGCGAGCAGGGTCGACGTTTTCACAATCAACTGATCATGGGTATCGTGCGCGATGGATTTGACAAATAATCGATCGATTTTAATTTCATCAATGGGTAACTGCTTTAAAAATGCCAACGATGAGCGACCAGCGCCAAAATTATCCAGCGCCAACCCCACCCCTTGCTGACGCAGTTGATCCAAGTTCGTTTGTGCTTGCGTTGGCGCTTGCATCACCACATCTTCGGTGACTTCAAAGGCTAAACAATCGCTAGGCAATTGATGTTGTTGCAATAATTTTAAAACCCGCGCCGCAAGTCCGCTATCCAATACGTCATATACCGATAAATTAATCGAAACACGCATTTGGATCCCTTGTAAGCGCCACGCGGCAATATCGGCAATGACGCGCTGTAGCATCCACTGCGTAATGAAATGAATACTGCCGGCATACTCAGCGATTTTTATAAACTCAATCGGTGGAATGATGCCCAAGGTTGGATGATGCCATCGGATCAGCGCTTCTGCCTGCATACAACGCTGCTGCGATAGGTTAATTTTGGGCTGATAGGTGACAAAAAATTCATCGGTGTTAAAAGATATCGGTAAATCCCGAATAATAGTCAGCTGCCGCTCATTGTTGTCGTCCATGTTGGCTTCAAAATAACAAATCCCCGCCTCAGCACTAGGGTTTAAACTGCTGCCTAAACGAACGGCACGATGCGCGGCAATACTGAGCTGGCGTAGTACTAAGGTAACATCTGCATTCATACCAGCGTGGTGCACCCCCAAACAAAGCTTGAGCTGAATACTGCTTTGCACTAATCGATAATTTTGCTGTAAAAATTGCCGCAGCGCGATCAACTGGGCTGGTGTTGGCGGCTCTAAAAACACCAATAAAAATTCGACATTATCCAGCCGCGCCACCAAACGCGCTTCGAGCAGTAAGTCCGCGGGCAAGTCCTGTAACCGCTTGGCCAATTGCTGCAAAATGGCATCACCGCTGGCAAACCCCAAGCTATCGTTGATGTCTTTAAAGCCGACAATACTAAGCTGTACCAGGTACAATTTTTGTGAAAACAGCAAGGTTTCCATCTGCTGCGTCACGGAATAACGATTATCCAGTCCTGTCAGCGCATCATGACAGGCTTGGAAACGCAGCTGCTGATTACGCTGCAATAAACTTTGCTGCATGGCATACAAACTACTGCGCAGCTCTCCCACCTCATCTAAACGATATTTTGCTGGTAATTTAATGGACTCGCCGCGCCCTAACGCCCGTGCAAATTTACTGAGCGCGTGCAGCGGTGTAATGATGCCCTGCGCAAAGGCCACCACAAAAAACATACTAATAAGCGCGCCTAAGGCAAAAATAATAATCAGCTTTTGTGGCAACGACTGCTCCTCACTGGCAAAAAACTGATGTGGGATCTCCAGTTGTAAGCGAGGTGTAGCGGCGCCTAACAGCGCCACTGCGGCCTTAAAGTTACCGCTTTTTGCATCGCGCTGTGGCAGCAACAACTGTGGTGCACTGTGATTGGACATAGGGCTTGAACCAGGATCCATGGCCGCCACTGTGGATGGTTGGGTGCTGGCTTGCAGAGGCGCGGACGTTTGCGCTGTAGCTGCTGTGCTGACTTCTGTGCTGGTGAGTGTGCTAATTGGCGTACTACGTTGCGGAGCTGCGCTCGAGGTCGCCGCTTCCGATCTAGGTGTGCTTGCCCCTGTAGTTTCTGGTTCAATTGCGTCACTCTTCGCGGCCGGCATTCCCCCCAGCGCAGTATCGGGCATCAATGGCGCTTCGTCTTGCCAGCTTATCGAGACATAATGTGGCGCATCGGTTGAGCTGTGGCGCGGTAATTGTCGCGCGGGGGTTTGCTGGAAAAATGCCTCATCCAGCAACAAGGCATTTACCACGAAATCTTGGTCATTGCCAATCGCGAATACCGTGAGTAAATACCATTGCCCGGCCACAGGTACAAGGTGCGGTTCATAATGTCGAAGTAGCCTTAAACTACTGGGTGCACTTGTATTCGGTTGCGACGTGGCCGTATTCGTTGTTTGGATATAGCTGAGCAGCCAGGGCTTGAGGGTTCGACGTAACGCTTGCAGTGTGGCCGTATCGTAGGGAAATCCCGCCGCCGAGCGCAAACTGGCATTGGCATCTAGCAGAAGGGTGAAATGGCTATGGGTGGCACTATTGATATATTGCAGCTGCGATGTGGTGAGCTTGGCGGAATCAATGTCTGCAAATGGCAAGGTAACGCTGAGCAAAAGTTCAGTATCATTTTTTATGATGTTGGCTTGGTTTAGCACATTCTTCAGCGCAGGGGTGGCCGCGACGTGAAGCGCCAACGCGACTTGCTGGTGATGTTCAAAAAAATCACGATGCAGCTGCTCTATCGCCCGCAACATTAAGTGACCAGCCTCGCGTTGTTGCAGCTCGTTGTGCGTACCACGGCTAATCACAAAGCTAAAACAGGCGATCCCCAATAAAATCAGCCATACCAGCGCTAACAATCGAGTACGAATTGAAATAAAACGCTGCCATTTGCGAAGTGCCGACGCTTTGGTCATAACGCTGAGTTCCTGTCGAATGAGGCTGACACGGGGTGTGCGTCAGAACGGTGATAGATTTGATGAATGATCATGAACTTACCCCTTCACATTACTGTAGACGACAAGCGCAGAAACAGGCAAAACTGAGCTATAAATGAACAGGACTGCAACGAATAGCGCAATAATGGACCAGAGACCATGAAGATAACGCCCATGACATGTTGCACCGCCTGTTTGGTCAGTGGGCTCGTACTGCTGCTTGCCCCGGTAGCCCATGCATGGTCTAGTGTGACGCTGACGACCACCTTGACAAGCCAAGCTCAAGCGCTGCCTCACGCCACGCCAGCACAAGAACAAGCACCAAAAATACAGCACAGCAGCTTGGCGGGTTTTGCCCCCGCGTGTGAATTCACCATGGCGGCACAACATTTTCCGCCGCGATTTATCAAACTACCACCGCCCGTGTCCTCCTCAGCGCAGGAAACCACCCAGCTCCCCAGCTGGCAAGGCTATAATGTGGAGCTATTTATGGCGCTCAGTCAGGCTGTTGGATGTAAGGCCACGATCATCGATGTACCTTGGGCGCGGGCATTGCAGCTGTTAAAACAGGGCGAGCTTACCGTGATGAGCAATATGTCGCACAATGCAGAACGCGCCAGCTTTGCCCATTTTATTGGCCCACATCGCTATGACCAAATGCTGCTGATTGGTCAACGTCAATGGTTGGGGAAATTTGAAACGCTGCACGATCTTGCTGTCCACAAGGCACCGATAGTGTTGATGCAAGGGGTTTATTACGGCGAACAATTTGCGCAGTTATTTCCCACCACCAAAGCGCACACCCACTCACGCTGGTTTTTGGTCAGCACCAATGCGCAAAAAATTGATATGTTGGCCAGTGGTCGGGTTGAACTTAGTGTTGAGGACGAGTTAACCCTGCAGCAGTTGTATCGACAGCAGCGGTTAGATCCGGCGCACATCGTGCCCTTACTCACGCTGGAGAAAAACGCGGTCTATTTCGCTTTTAGTCGCCAACAGATCACGGATGCACAGGCGCTGTTGTTGCAAAACGCATGGCAAAAAATCGAGCGTGATGGCACTGTCCAGCGCATCACCACCCACTATTTTGACCGATAGCTGCCCCCCCCCCACGGCCACCTCGCCATGTCTTGGACTCAGATATTGGTAAAATTCCCCGTCTAGATTTGGTAACCTTTACAGCTGTGCTAACCACTGCGCGGCCAATGCCGGGCGGCCAAGTTTATACCCTTGCAGCCGAATATGTGGCCAGGCGGTAAAAAACTGCTGTTGTGCATCAGTTTCTATCCCCTCGGCCACGATGCTAAGCGCCAAACTTTGCGCCATTTGGATGGTGGCATGCAAGATCCGCATTTTTTGCGCATCTTGCGGAATTCCGGCGACAAACATACGATCGATTTTGATGCCGGCGGCCGGAATATCCACCAATTGGGATAACGAAGCATGCCCAGTCCCAAAATCATCAATATCCAAATGAAAGCCCAATTGCCGCAACTGATATAAACGCTGCTGTAAGGCCACTTGCCGCACACTGACGCTGGTTTCGGTCAGTTCTAAGATTAGATCGTGTGACAACCAACTCAGATGCTTGGCCATTTGCACTAAGCTTTGAAAAAATCGTTCATCCAATAGCTCTGGTCCGGCCAAATTTAGTGCAACCACCACCGGCCGCTGTTGCAGCCGTTGCTGCTGCAATATCGCCACCACCTGTTGCAGCATATGCAGTGACAAATCGCTAATAAACCCATATTGCTCAGCCAACTGACAAAACAGCGCAGGCGATATCGTCTGGCCTCGATACCGCCAGCGTGCCAACGCCTCGAATCCCACGATCATCAATTCGGTGCTTCCTTGCGTCGGCTCTGATTGCGTATTCACCTTGTGCGTCAGCACTGGCGTGTTGCCCGTCATTGGGCACGGTTTAACGTCATGCAGAGCAACGTCATGCGGGGCATCCGCCAAGCCCGCGGTTGTTGTGGCCAGCTGCGGTTTTACCTGAAATTTGGGCTGAAGATAAAGTTCAAGCTCAGAATCCACATCGACCGGCGGAGCCTGACGTCCATCATCGGCATGGTGATGGTCAAACGCGCCCTGATCTGCCCATCCGTGAGCTGTGTTCGCCCTAGCAAACGCTTGACGACGATGTTCCGCGCTGATCGCCGCCCGCTGCGCACCGCTCGGCACTGCACTGGGCGCGTCGTTGATATCAAACGGCAGTATGCTCGCTTGAATGGTTTGTTTTAGCGCTTGCGCCAACTGAAAATGCCACTGACTTTGCTGTGCTTGCTGCGCCCGATAGGCTTGCAATGGCTGATCTGCACTGGTGTTGGCCAGAGCGTATTCAGCCTGACTAAACAACAGCTCCAGTGGCAAACTGCCATTAAATTGCTGACTGGTTCCAACATCATAACTCAGTGGGATCACCAAGGTCTGGGTAGACGCCGGATCGTGCAATACGAGGTCACGCGGTAGCGTATCGAGCAATTGATTTATGAACTGACGATCGGCGCCATGGCGGCCATGTCCTGCCGATGCGGTAAATATAGGCAGCACAAAACCAAAACGCACCCCATACAAGCGCGCCATCACTACATGTGAGGGCCACTGCAACTGCACTTGCTTCACCCATTGTTGCAATAACTGATTGCCCACATCAAAGCCGTATTGCTGATTGATGGCCTTTAAATGTCGGATCCGTACCACACCGCCTTGCCATGCCTGAGGCGTTGGGCTTTGCCGAGTGCGCTGTGCGGCCCAGCGCAAAATACCGGTTCGATTGGGTAAATAGGTAAGCGGATCGGTAAATTGCCAAATATCTTGCGTTTGTTTGGTTTGCTGCAGCACCTGTTTGAGCTGAGCCACTTCACTGACATCCTGTATCGACACCCACTGCTGACCCGATGGCGTGGTCAACACATGCGAAAGCCGCAACTGTTGTGGCAATGCAGTGCCTGCCGCCACTGAGACGGTGAGATGTGGATGCAATTGACAATGCACATCTTGCTGCTGCCAAAAGGGCAACATGGGTGCAGTGGCCTGCGGGTGTTGTGCTGACAACAAGTTGGTTTCATCTGCATGCATCTGCTGTTGCTGGGGCCGAATCGGTTGTCCGATAGGCGCCAGCAGTTGGTGGATGGGCGTTCCTGGCGGTAAAGCCACGGGTAATAATTGCCGCGCCGACAGGCTGGCCTTTAGCAATACGCCTTGTGCGTCGAGCAATAAGGTCGGAACCGGTTGATGCTCAAATAACTCCGCATGATTGGCATTGGCTTGAGTTAACGCCTTATTGACATGACGAAGTTCGCGGGTGTGGCGACGCAGCGTGGCCAAAATACGCGCCATTGCCAACGGTAAACACAGGTTATAAAACACAAAAATAAGACCATGCAAGTACGCATGGGTCCCCGGCAAGGTTAAGCTGATGCCAAATACCGGCGCAAGCGGAGTATCACGTAGCAAAAACCAAAATGGTAAGGCATTACACAGCATTAATGCCAAAGCGACCTGGACTCGAAAAAACAGCAGTGCGATGGTGGGTAAAGTGTAAACGAAAATGACCCCAAGCTTGGCTAAGGCAAAATCATCAATCAGCAGTACCATACAAGTGCCGCCAGCGACCACAATCACCAGCAGCCCCACCGCCGCGGCACGCAGCGCGCGCCTTGATTGCCACAAAATTGCCACTAAGGCCGCATAAAAGCTGAAGGTAATACCAATGATATGGTAGGCCTGCTGCTGCCACGCCTGCCACGAACTATGGATAGCAATGGTCAACACCAATAACAAACCGGAGAAAATAATGATCCGCAGCGCGCTTTGCTGCCACACATGATGACAGGGGGTCGAAAAGTCGGCAGGCTGCAGTCGTAAAAATCGGCACATCCACTGCCAAAACAACATCATGAGTTAAAATTTTACATTAGCGCAAACATATTTAGCAAAATAGCAAAAACACCACCCGATTGTCGATATAACTATGCAATTTAATCGACTAAACATTCAAATTATACGACCAACCCCCTTGCCGGAAAATATTCACTGCTGTTTTAAACAAATGTATGAGTCATGGTGTTTAACCCACGGCGTAGCAATAGTGCGCCGCAACGGCAGCCTTCGATCCTAAATTTGAGACAGCATTAGCGATGGAAGCTGACCTACCTCTATCGGTGTCATTGGCCGACACCTTGTTTGATTTTCGCAATAAAAATCGATTACGCCTTGCATAAGCACCAATACAACGTCAGGTTTATGCATGTTAAAAACAGGAAACTAGTGCAGGAGACCCCACCCCCAGTTATGCATGCTATAACGGAGGATGGGGATACAGGCTCGACGCTGACATGTCGCCTGGCAAGATATTATTTTTGCGTCAAGGACGCATCGCGAATAGCACGGAACTCTTTGCCTTGATACCAATTTGGCCACGCCGAGGTGTTATCCGCTAATTCGCGCCCGACGCGGTAGTACAAGAACAGATCTTGTTGCGTTCCCCGCAGATCCCAACTGTCGCTAAACTCATCTTCCACTTTGTGGTAACAACAACTGTTGTAATCCGCTAGCTGTTTGGCGCCCCACTCCTTACCGTGTTCCACACTGTCGATACCGCCTTTGGCATACAACATCGGCACGCCCACTTTGGCTAAGTTAAAGTGGTCTGAACGGTAAAACGAACCCGCTTCCGGCTTAGATTCTGGCGCCACATAACGACCTTGCTGTTCGGTGTATTTTTTCAGGATATCTTCTAACTCTGAATTGCCATAACCGACCACCACCATATCACGCATCGGCCCATACACGTTCATCACGTCCATGTTGATGCCTGCGACAGTTTTTTGCAGCGGAAAAATAGGATTTTTGGCATACCACGCGGAACCTAGTAGCCCTCGCTCTTCGGCGGTGACCGCAATAAACGCCATGGAACGTTTAGGTTTCGGCTGCGATACGGCATATTCGGCCAGTGCCATCAGCGCACCTGTACCGCTGGCGTTGTCTTGCGCGCCATTAAATACCTTGTTGTTGGGGTTTGAAAAATCCACGCCCAAATGGTCCCAATGCGCCATATACAACACCACTTCATCCGGCTTTTCACTGCCTTCGATGTAACCGACGACATTACCAGACGTCAGTTCACGAATGTTGTTTTTCACCGACACCGATGCTTTCACGTTTAAAGGCATCGCTTGGAAGTCTTTACTGAGGGCTTTTTTACGCAGCGACTCGATGTTTTCGCCAACACCAGCCACTAATTCATTGGCAGCCTCACTGGTGATCCAGCCTTCAATAGCCACCCGATCAGCGTTTTTATTCGGGTTGATTAAGTCAAACTTGGTGGCTGAACCGCCCGCTACCACATGCCAACCGTAACTGGCGGCATCGGTTTCGTGAATAATCAGTGCCATCGCGGCGCCTTGCCGAGCGGCTTCCTCAAACTTGTAGGTCCAGCGGCCGTAGTAGGTCATGGCATTGCCGGTAAACAGGGCTGGATCTTTGGTAGCAAAACCTGGGTCATTCACAAACATGACGACAGTTTTACCCTTTACATCAATACCTTCATAGTCGTTCCAGTTATATTCTGGCGCGACAATACCGTAACCGACAAACACCATCTCACTGTCATTGACCTGGCTTTGTTCGGTCACGCGGGTAGTCCAGGTAAACATTTTTTCCCGATAGGCAAAGGCCGCAGGCGCTTTGTCACCACTGAAGGTCATACTGGACACTTCTTTCGGGTCAATCTGGACGAGCTGCACCGGTTGAATATAACTATCACCCACCGCCGGTTTTAAACCGATACGTTTAAAATGCTCGGAGATATAGGCCAAGGTTTTTTCTTCACCTTTGGTGGCAGGAGCGCGCCCTTGGAACTCATCAGACGCCAGCGTTTTGATGTATTCCCCCAGGTTGGGGTTCATGGCAGTATCAGGCAGCGCTTTGGCCGCTTGCGCAGGTGCCGCCGCAGCAGCGGTGTTTGCCGGTTTTTCGGCTGATTGCTCGGCTGATTGCCCGGCAGATTGCTCGGCTGGTTTCGAACAGGCCGTCACGCCAACACATACCGACAAGGCAACCGAGGTGGCCAGTACTCGGCGTGTTAACCAAGACATGGATTTCATAGCGACTCCAAACGATGGTCGTTTTTATAATTAGTTGGAAAAAGCTCGACTGCATGCCCCGCTGGCATGGTATGCCGCATCAACAAATACCGTGACACCACATATCTCCTGAACCGCGAGCGCCGACGACCTTGCGATCGTCAGCGTCGATGCCCTGATGCAAAGCAGTCAGGGCAGCTCAAGGTAAGTGGCGCAACCTATTTAGCGAAACGTTCATAAACAGTGGCTTAGATGGCACTGATCACACTTAGGTTGTCAGTATGCCGATACTAACGCAATTGCGCGCTCTGGCGCAAACGCTGTGAGAACAAGCTGGAGCAGCCGCTGACGCGTTGCACTGAGCGCGTAGCACTGAGCGCTTTGAACTGAGCGCGCTGGCCTCGTGGTTCGTGCATTATGCTGACGTGCGCGGGGTAAATTCAAACCGCACCACAAACTGCCGCCCGGGTCTGACCAGCTGATATTGCATCGCAATCAAACGCTGATGAGCATCATATTGCAATACAATTTGCCAGGTGTTTGCATTGGATACAGCCATATTGTGCTTGGTAAACATGGATTTACTAAACTCATCGGCAGGAAAATCATACCAACCCTGCAGCGATGGCAACACCTCAACCTGCGCTAAATAACCGCCATACATACTGACCGCATCCGGCTGCCCATCGGCATGAAGATGCTGATGTTGAAAGTGTAGCCCTTGCGCTGTGAGCGAAAATAG
>JACCDR011616011.1_pt1 | contig 12798 bp, 15 predicted proteins | sample 7446431 | NCBI WGS metagenome assembly JACCDR01 (sample SAMN15323443, study PRJNA562643) | freshwater metagenome | isolation source: river surface water | place: USA:Blue River Watershed | collected 2017-08-17
ACCTGAACGGCCCGACGTTTGACCTGTCGCTCATAGCGCCACGGCTGGCGCAGGACGGGTTCACCACGGCGGCGGGCGTCAATGAGGAAGCCAAGCTCCAGGGCGTGCGGGGTGCGGTGTTGGATCTGGCGGAAGCTGCTCATCCCGGCGACACCATCTTCATCCAATACAGCGGTCACGGTGGACGCCAGGACGCGGGCCTGTTCGGCGGCTACCACGAAACGCTGTGTCTCCACGACGGCCAGCTCATGGACGTGGAGTTCCGCAAGCTGCTGAGTCATTTCCGCCAAGGCGTCAACGTCATCATCTTCCTCGACAGTTGCCACAGCGGCGGCATGGACCGCGCCGGGTTCCGGCAACGCCGTGCCCGCCCGAGCTGGATCAATCCGCGCGCGCCGATGTTGGAACGCGGCGAAGCGCCCGTGGTGGCTAGCGTCCATCTCGCCACTGCCTGCCAGCCGGACGAAACTTGCGTTGAAGACATGGTGCCCGAACTGGTGCGTGTGGCCGGGGCGTTCACGTATTGCGCCAGCCAATCCCTCGCCGAGGACGACACTTGGGGCACGTGGCTCCAAAAGACCGCCCGCCTCGCGCTCCGCCGCTTTCCCGCCCAACACCCACGCCAACTGCAACTCGGCGTCAACCCCGCCACCGTCCTCGAACAACTCATCGCCGCATGAAAAAACACCCGCATCTCCTTCTCCTCGCGCTGCTCGCCATCATGGTCATCGGCTGTCGCGCACAAACTGTGACCTTTAGTTGGAACGCGCCGGCATCCGGGGCGGCCACGGGTTACCGGCTCTACGTGAGCCCGCCGGGCACCACTAACTGGAACGTCCTCGCGTCGCCCACCACCACCAACCACGTGGTGCCGTTCACCAGCACGGCGTGGGGCGAACGTTACTTCGTCACCGCGCTCGCGTCCGGGCAGGAAAGCCCGCCGTCGAACGTCATCACCAACCTCATCCCGCGCTCGCCTGAGAACATGCGCCTAAATCACAACATCGGCTTCCCGCAATAAGCGCCCAAGTCTCAACCCTCAACCTCCGTGAGCCGCACCAGCACAGATCGCCACCGGAATGCCAGTCGTCTCGGCGTCGCCGCTGCCGACCCGCTGCTGGACGTGCGCGGCATCGATGCCGACCGCAAGCGGCTCCGCAAACAATACCCCAGCCAGTTGAGTTGGCGACGGGTGTTCATCGCCCCCAAACCCACCCCCGCATGATTATGGAATACGGCATCATCGCCCAAGTGAACCTCGGTGACGCACCACCGGACCATTTCAAATGGACGATTCTCATCATCGTTGGCGTGGTTCTAGTTGGGCTTCAAATCTACATCGCGCTGAGGAAGACGGTGCCCAACCCGCTTCAAGTTGAGAAGCTGGACAAGTTTGCCACGCGTGACTTCTGCGAGGCGTTGCAGGCGGAGAACCGCCGCCGCTTGGATGGGCACGATGCCGATGTGCGGGCGCTCTACGAGGAGATCAAACGCGACCGGCAACAGAATCAGGAACACGCCAGCCAACGCAGCGCCGCCATCTACCGGAAGATTGACGAGGTGCAGCGCGAGGTGAGTTCCAAGATTGACGGGCTCAACGAACAGATGACCACCGGCTTCAAAGATGTGGAGCGGGCAGTCGGTCGCATCGAAGGCCAAATCAACAAACCCTGATCCCATGAACTCCACCGACGCCGAACAACTTCGCCACGCCCTGCTCGAAGCGCTGAACGCCCGCGCCGGCGTCGCGCTCCCCGCGCGCGGCCTCCGCCGCCGCGTCGAAACTGAACTTGCCTTCAAGATCACCGACGAGGAAGTCCAAGCCGCGCTCGTGTTCCTGAAGGACAAGGAACTCGTCACCTTTGACTATGACGCACTGGGCGGCACGCAATGGTGGCGCATCACTGCCGCCGGCACGCTGTTCATCGAACGCGCCTGAATTATGGCCCGCACTGGAAAAATCGCCCGCCTCCCGCAAGCCATCCGGTTGCAGTTGAACCAACGGCTGCGCGACGGCCAGCTCGGCCCGCAGATCCTGCCCTGGCTGAACGCGCTGCCCGAAGTCCGCGCCATTCTCGAAGCCGAGTTCGGCAACAAGGACATCAACGCCCAGAACCTCAGCGACTGGCGCAACGGCGGGTTTGTGGATTGGGAACGCTCGCAAGATCGCGTCCACGGCACGCGGTTGCTCGCCGAAAAGGCGCTGGCCCTCGCCAAGGAAGCGGGCGGCAACCTCAGCGAAGGCGCCGCGGCCATTGTCAGCGGCCGCATCCTCGAAGCCCTCGAAGGGCTCGGCCCGGATGCCAGCTTGGAAGACATCGTCGGCCTCAGCAAAACCATCGCCATCCTGCGTGCTGGCGACGTGGATCAAGCCAAGCTGCGCCAGAAGGACGAAGAGTTGAAGCTCGCCACGCAGAAATTCCAGCGCGACACCTGCGAACTCTTTCTCCGTTGGGCCGCCGACCGCCGCGCCGCCGACGTGGCCAGCAGCAACACCAGCCACACGGACAAGATCGAAGCGCTCGGCCAACTGATGTTGGGCGACGATTGGAAACCCCATGCCTCCGCTGCTTAAAAACCGCGCCGGCCAGCGCGCCTTCGAACGCGACCTCGAAGCGCATCGCGTCTGCGCGTTGTTGACCCGCCGCCAATACGGCAAGACCACCGGGGCCGCCCGCATCGCGCTCAAGAAGATGATGCGCACGCCCGGCCACACCGTGGTCTTCGGCAGCGTCAAGCTCGACCTTGGCCGCGAAATCGTCCGCAAGGAAGCCGAAGCCCTGCACAAAGTCCTCGCCGCCCTCGGTCAAGCCGCCGCCCAGGCCAAGACCTTGCTCGACGTGGTCAACGTGGCCGACGGCAAATCCGCCGCCCAACTGAACGCCGACGACTTCGCCGATCTCTACGAGCACAGCCGGCTGGAGTTCCGCCTTTACCATTCCCGCACGCTTTACAGCCGCACCAAGGTCGTGGCCCTCACGCCGGATGCCGTCGGCGAAACCGGCGACCTGATCCTGGACGAAGTCGGGCGCGTAAAAAAATTTCGCGACGTGTGGGAAGCCGTGCGCCCCATCATCATGAGCAACCCGGAGTTCCGGTTGATGCTCACCACCACGCCGCCACCGGATGACACGCATTACAGCTTTGAACTGTTGGCTCCGCCGATTGATGCGAACTTCCCGGTGAACCCGGAAGGCAATACCTACCGCAGCGAGCTGGGCATCTTCGTCCGCCGCATCACCGCGTGGGACGCGGCCGCCGATGGCGTGTTGATGTATGACGACGACACCGGCGCGCCGATCTCGCCCGATGAATCCCGCGCCAAGGATCACGACAAGGACGCGTGGGACCGCAACTACGGCGTGAAGTTTGTCATCGGCGGCACGGCGGCCATTGGCTTGCTCGTGCTCGACACCGCCCAACGCCGCGGCATCGGCCAATGCGAACACTTCCACCTCGACACCGATCTGGACCTCGACCGCGCCTGCGCGTGGATCTCGCAAAAGCTCGGCAACGGTCAAGTCGGCCTCGGCTGGGACTTGGCTACAACGGAGAAAGGCACCAGCAATCCCAGCTCTGTGACGGTGCTCGAACGCCAGGGTAATGAGTTTCTGGCCCGCGCCATCGTCACGTGGAAGACCAGCGCCCCCGCCATCGCCGCCGAACGCATCGACAAGATTGTGGATGCCGTGCAATTGCGTCCTGCAGGCGGACCGGCTCGGCGATTGTGCATTGACGCCACCAACGAGCGTTACTTTGCCACCCAGATGCAACGCGACCTGCGCGGCAAACTCCCCGTGGAACTGGTCGTCGGCAGCGAAGGCTACGAACGCCCCGGCGCCGAACCGATGACGATGAAGCAATACCTCGGCGCATTGCTCGTCGGCGAAGCGGAGGATAATCATTTGACCCTGCCCGCGAGCCGTTACATCCGGGAAGACTTTCGCCTGGTGAAACGCGACCGGGGCAGCTTCGTCTGCGAGCCCGACGCCCAAGGCCGCCACGGCGACACCTTCGACTCGACCAAACTGGCCCTGCACGCGCTGGGTTCGTCCGGTGGCACTGTCAGCGCCGCTATCCCGTCCGGGCTGGGCACCACGGAAGTCGCCGCCTCGCTATGAACACCCCGCGCCATTTCGCGCAGGACGCGCCGGACACCGCTTGCCCGGTCAAGACCGCCTCGGCGCCGAATGACGCAATAGCGGGCGTTCGCCGCGTTTCGCGGGGGGTCGTTGTCGGTTTCCTCGTCTGCCTTTGCCGTGACCCATTGCGCTTAACTTGAAAATCAAGGTATCACCATGAACCGCCTCCAAACGTTCGCCGCCAAACTCATCGGCTTGGAACCGCAAACCGTTCACGTCCTACCGCCGCGGGGCGAGCCGTCCAATCTCAGCGCCGGCGCCAAGGTCAGCGACATCCAGTCAGCCATCCGCCAGGCGGAAGCGGGCGACACGGATTCGTTGTTCCGTCTGTATCGCGACAGCTTGTTGGGCGATGACCACATCCAGTCCTGCCTCAACACGCGCAAACTCGCGATGCTCGCGCAGCCCCTCAGCGTGATGCCCGCGAACGATCAGAACCCGGACGACGTCGCCGCCGCGCTCGCCGTGCAACGGTGCATCAAGGATTGTGAGAACTGGGTGGACGGCTTAAGCGCGCTGTTGGACTCGACGCTGTGGCCGGTCAGTGTGGTGAACAAAATGTTTCGCCCCGCCGATGCGCCGCAAGGCGACGAGCCGCGCCTGCAATACACGCTGCGTCGGCTGGATGGCGTCAGCCACTTCCTGGAATGCTATCGCTGGGCCTATCAAGGCGTCCGCACCTCCACCACCGCCAGCAACGTCGATGTCAATCGGTGGGAACCCTGGCTGAAACTGTATGCGGTGGACAACTACGGCAACATCAACCGCGATTTCAATCTCGCCGTGCCGCTTGATCCCTCCGTGCATCTGGTGCATCGCGGCCATCTGTTGAGCACGCGGGACAACTGGGGCGGGCCGATGCGCGCCATTTTGTTCTGGTGGCTGCTGCGCGGGCTGGGCCGCGATTGGTTCAGCCGGTTCATGGAGCGTTACGGCATGCCTTTCCCCAAGGGCAAAACCAACACGCAAGATCCCGCGGCGGTCAGTTTCCTTCAGGAAGCGTTCAGCCTCAGCACCAAGATCGGCGGCATCGTCATCGGTCAGGAGGATGAAGTGGATCTGGTGCAAGCCACCGTGCAGGGCGGAGCGGAAGGTCACAAGCTGTGGCACGAGGTCTGCAACCGCGCCATCTCCCGCGCCATCACCGGCACCGACGACAGCGTCAGCCCGTCCGGTTTGAACGCTGGTCAAAGTCAGAAGAGCGAGAACGTCCGCGAAGACGTGCGCATGTTCGACCAGATGCGCCTCGCCGAAACGCTCAAACGCCAACTCATCGCGCAGATCCTCAAGATCAACGGCCTGATCGGCAGCGTCGAACTCGTCTGGGGCGGCCTCAGCGATGCCGATGCCGAGAGGTTTTCCACGGTGCTGGTCAATCTCAGCAACTCCGGCCTCGAACCGACGGACGATGCGTTGCCCGTCGTCAACAAGCGGCTCGGCTTCACCGTCCAGCGCAAGGCCGCGCCGGTTGCGTCTTCATTCCCCGGTGCGGCGGGCAATCCTCTGCCTGCCGGACGCATGGCGAATCGAGCTGATCTGGAAGATCATCCCGAAGACCACATTGAAACCTTTGCCAGTCGTGACCTTAAAGGCCGGCTGGTCGCCTTCAGCGCCGGCGGACGTGCCGAAGATCCCGCCGCACAAATTGCCGCCGCCCGGCGCGAGCGATTGGGCAAAGCCTATCGCGGCGCCATGGCGCCGTTCCGCGAGGCCATCCTGAGCAGCAACTCACGCAGCGAGGCGATGCAGAAGATCCAAGCCCTTTACGCCGACTGGTCGCCAGCCCGGTTGAACGCGGAACTGGACGAAGCGTTGCAGCTTTGCGCCGCCGCCGGCGCCGTGCACGGGAAAGCCTGAGCCATGCGCATCACCTTCGACCTCACCGCGCCGCACGTCGAAGCCGCAACGCTCTTGCGCGGCAAACCTGTCTTCACCCGCGAGGTCTTCGATGGACTGCTGCCCGAACTCAAAGGTCGCGCCTTCACCATCACCGGCGTCGAGGGCGCGAACGTCATGCAACGCGTCCGCGACTCCATCGCGGGCATCGCCGAAGGTGAGACGTGGGACAACGCCAAAAAACAGATTGTCGAGGATTTGCACACCTACTTGGGCGAAGGCGCGGATAACCGGGCGGAATTGTTGCTCCGCACGCACGGCTTTCAAGCGTTTCAAGCTGCCAACTGGCGTGTCGCCCAGGCAGACGACGACACCACGCACCTGCAATACCTCACGATGGAGGATGACAACGTGCGCGATTCGCACGCGGCATTGAACGGCCTCGTGTTGCCGAAGAACGATCCCTTCTGGCAGACGCATTTCCCGCCGTGGGATTGGGGCTGCCGTTGCCAGGCCGTGCCTATGAATCCCGATCTTGTCTCCGCCGAGGCGCAGGCCGATGAATCCCGCGCGCCGGAAAACCGCAACGTCGTCACCGGTCCTGTGCTCGACCAGTTACGCAACGGCACCCTCATGCGCAACGGCCAACGCTTCGACGTCACGCCGCCGCGCGAGAGCGGACGCGACAATAGTTACGAGTGGTCGCCCGATAACCTGCGCCTGCCGGTGGCTGAATTGGAACAGCGTTACGACCCTGAAGTCTGGCAGCAGTTTGTGGCGTGGGCCCAAAAGCAGAAGTTGACGGGCGGCACCGTCTGGACTTGGTTGAAAGGCTGACATGGCCAACGCGACTTTCACCATCAGCCTGGACACGATGCGGCCCAAACTGCGCCAGTTGCAGAAGCTGGGCCGGGACACCACGCCGGTGATGCGCGCCATGGGCACGACGTTCAAAAGCATCACCGAACGCAACTTCAGTTCCGCCGGCAGCGCCATGCGACCGATCGAGTGGGTCGCCAAAAAAGACGGCTCTCCAGCGACGTTGCGGCGGTCGGGGTTGCTCTGGCACAGCTTTACGCTCGGCATCACGCCAACCAGCGCCACGCTTACCAACCCAACGCCCTACGCTACGCGACATCAGTTTGGCGACGAGGATTACGACGGCACCAACGGCATGCCGCCGCGTCCTTTTGTGCCGGTCAAAGATGGCAAGTTGACACCTGCCGCCGCTGAACTCATCCTGCGGGCCGGTCAACGTGCCGTCGAACGCATCGCCCGATGAATGAACCGCTCCCCAACTGGTTGCTCATCCCTGGCATCATCGCGGGCATGCTGATCGGCGCCATCTTCACGGGCTTTGCCTACGGACGATTCCGCAAGCCCGCGCCGCCCGTGTGGCGTCCCCACAAACGCCGCCGCTGATTTACTGCGCCGCGCAGTAACACATTCCCGCAACCGGGCGCAGAATGCGCCCGCATGAACGACAACGCGGGCAAACTCAAGCCGCTCCCGGTGCGCCTCCGCCTCCTCGCCTGGGGCGTCAATCCTTCCACCGAAGGACCGGTCGTCGTCAACGAGCAGACCGTCGCTGCCTTCGCCGCGATGCAACGCAAGATCGGTCGCGAACGCGCCCCCCTCGACTTCGAACACAATACCGTCCCCGGCACGCCTGAATACGAACGCACCCGCGAGCCGCGCCCGATTGCGGCGATGGGAACGCCCGTCGTTGTCCCCGGTGAGGGCGTCTTCCTTGAATCCCTGGCCTACACCGCCACCGGCGAGGCCAGCGCCCGCGATTACGAGGACATCTCCGCCGCGCCGCTGTTGAATACCAAGCGTGAAGTCGTGGGCTTGCATTCCGCCGCGCTCACGCGCACCGGCGCAGTGTATGGCGCGCACTTCGCCGCCGAAGATGTGCTCAAGCTCGCGGGTGAAGGCGTCACCCTCGCCGTATTCAGCTCCAAACTTTCCGCGTCGCCGTGCGATGCGGTTGCAACCGCAAACCCCGAGAAGACAAAACCTATGGCAGAACAAGTCACACTGGAAACGCTCGCCGCGCAGATCACGGCGCTTTCCACCTCGCTCACGGCGCGCATCACCGCGCTGGAAGCAAACAAACCGCAGGCCGTGGACCTCACCCCGTTGAGCGCCCGCCTGGACAAGATCGAGGCCGCGAATCAGGCATCCGCCACCGCCGTGCTCGAAGCTGAAAAGAACCGCCTCGTCCCGCTGTTCGCCGCTGAAGGCAAAGCGCCGACCAATCCCGCCACCGGCAAGGCTTACACCGCCGACGAGCTGAAGGCCCTCGACCTGCCGACGCTCAAGGTGTTGCACGCGAACGCGCCCGTCGTGGTCCCGCTGCACGCCCGCAATCGCGGCGACGCCGGCGCGACCAAGTCCGCGGACGGCCTCAAAGGTTCGGCTCGCGCGGGTTCTGCGTGGAGCAATCTGGAAAAGAACTAAACCGCAACCTTTCACTGAAAGACTCCGAACATGTCTAATCTGACCATCCTCGACCTCGCCCAACGCACGGGCAGCGACGCGACCATCGGTCTCGTTGAAGAAGTCCTGACGGTGGCGCCCGAAATGAGCGTCATCCCGGTCGTGCCCAAAGCTGGCACGAGCTACAGGATCACCCGCCGCACCGGCGTGCCTTCCGGCGCGTTCCGCAGCGCCAACGAAGGTGTCACGCCCGGCAAGTCCACCTATAACCAGGTGAACGTTCCGATGTATTTCTTCGACGGCCAGATGCGCGTCGATGAAGCCATCGTCAAGGCGGACGACCGCCGCCTCGGCGACATCCTCGCCGACGAAGGCGCGGGCCAGTTGCAGGACCGCATGATCAAGATGGGCGACCAGGTCTATCGCGGCACCGTGGCGGACACCAAGGGCTTCCGCGGCCTCAAGCAGCAGGTGGACTCGACCATGGTCGTGAACGCCAGCGGCACGGGCGCGTGCGAAGTGGCGTGGTTTGCCTACTGCAACCCCCGCGACGGCCTGCACCTTGCCATCGGCAACAACGGCGACATCGGTCTGGGTTCCTGGACCAAGCAGCAGGTCACCGACGACAACGGCGCGGCCTACATGGCTTGGGTGAACAACCTGAGCTTCTACGCCGGCCTTGCCTTGGCCAGCTCCAAGTGCGTCGGCGCCGTGAAAAACATCAACAGCTCGAACAAGCTGACCGATGTGCTCGCCGCCGAAGTCATCAAGGGGTTCCCGGCCGGTCGCAAGCCGACCCACTGCTTCCTCAGCCGCAATGCGCTGTTCTACCTCTGGCAGAGCCGCATCACGACGGAGGTCAAGGCCCCGCCGATGCCGACCACCATCATGGGCGTCCCGATCATCGAGACGGACAGCATCGCCCAAGTCGCCAGCACTGACTGGTAAATCTTGACTGGCGGCGGGCCTCGCGGCCCGCCGCCGCAACCTCAACGACAACTTTTCTCCGCAATGAAAGACGCATTACTCAGTTTCACGAAGGCCCTGCCGAACGCGGGCGCCAACAACGCCAGCGACGTGATCGACTTGCTCCAGGCTGTGCCTGAAATCGTTCACCGCCAGGGCTACCTCGAAGTCGCCATCCCCGCGATGGCCAACCACACCAACACCAGCGCGAACGTCACGTTCGAGTTGCAGGACAGCACGGTGAATACGTCCGCGAATTTCGCGAACACCTCGCCGCTGTTGCGCATCACGGTGCCCGGTGTGGCTTCGACCGGCAGTGCGGCCAGCACCGTCAAGGTGCCGTTCCTGCCCGATCAGAAGCGCTACGTGCGCATCCTCCAGACCGCCACGGCCAACGCCACCACGAACAACCTGGAAGCCACCTATGCGGTGGTGATCCCGTAAACCTTGTGGCCCGCTGGGCGGGCCGCTTCATGGGGCCGGCGACGTGTGTTGCCCCGCACGTCGCCGGTTTTCCGGGAGCGGTCACACGGGCACTGCTTACCCATGAACTCTTCTTTTCCCAACTGGATGCTGGCGGAAGTCGCGCTCTGCGACCTCGACCTTGCCGTCGCTCCTGAAGTCATCCTCGACATCGGCGCCAACCTTGGCGCCTTCACCGCGCAATGCCAGGCCAAGTGGCCCGGCGCCAGCGTTCACGCCTTCGAGCCCGTCGCCGAAACGGCCCGTCAACTGGAAGCCAACTGTCCACTCGCGCACATCCATCGTTCGGCGGTGCGCGCCCAGATGGGCACCGACCAGATCCGCGTGGGCGACCATGCAGCCGTGTGCAGCTTCCACGATCTGGGCCGCCAGACTGATGCCCGCCAAACCGTCGCATGCCTTGCCGCCAGCGATCTGCCGGCCGCCGCGCTCATCAAGATCGACACCGAAGGCTGCGAACTGGAAATCCTCCAGCACCTGATGCCGTGGCATTGGGAGGCTGCGCAGGCGTTTGTCATCGAATATCACCGCGCCGAGGACGCGCCCAAGATCATGAACCTGCTGGCCGAGCAGGGCTTTGATCTGTTGCAGCACATCCGTTCGCATGCGCCCGTGAATGGCATCCTCAAGTTCGCCAAACCCGGCGCGGCCAGCATCAAGCGGCGCGCCATGATCGGCGTCGCGTTTGGTTCCGGTGCGCCCGCTGGGTTCGTCCACAGCGTCATGCGGCTGGTGCGCGATCCGCGTCTGCACGCCAATGTGCAGTTGAACAACGGCGACTACTCCGTGGCCATGGCCCGCAACGCGCTCACGGCGCAGTTCCTCGCGACCGATTGCACGCATCTGCTGTTCATTGACAACGACCTCGTCTTCACGCCGGAGGATGTGTTGCGCGTCACGAGTCACGACCTGCCCGTCGTGGGTGGCATTTATTGTCTTAAGAAGGAAGGCCCCATCCACTGGTGCGGCAATGGCTTTCCCGATCGCGAGGAAGCCGTGGACCAAAACACCGGACTGCAACGTGTGCGTTATCTGGGAACCGGGTTCCTGTGCGTCGCTCGCGAGGTGTTTGAACGCATCCTCGTCGAAGACCGTGAGCAGATCGAATACACCGTGGACATTCCGCCGCATCCGACGGAATGGGATTTCTGGCGGTTCGGGGTCAAGCTGACCGACGATCAGCGCAAACGCTACCTCACCGAAGATTGGTGGTTCTGCCAACGTTGTCTTGAACTGGGCATCCCCGTCTATGCCGACGCGGACGTTGTGCTGGGCCATATTTCGACCAGTGGCGTCGAGTTCCCGCTCGAAGCCCAGTTGCAAGCCGAGGGCCTGATGTTCACGCCGGACGGACACATCACCAAACGTCCCCAACCTCAACCCGTCGCCTGACATGGCCTACGTCACCCAGACTGAAATCCAAGCGAAGATCCCGGCGACCGTGCTGAACGATGCGCTGGACGATGACGGCGATGGCGCCGCCGACAGCGGCACGCTCGACCAGGTCATCAGTTTGGCCGCGCAGGAAGTGGACGGCTTTTTGTCCGGCCTGTTCACGGTGCCGTTTGCAGATCCGGCGCCGGCCAAGGTGCGCACCGCCGCGTTCGCGTTCGCCTGCGAGATGATCTATCAGCGGCGCAACGTGCCTGCGGATAAGAACCCGTATTCCGCCGCCGCCGCGTGGTGGCGGAATCATTTGCAGAAGGTCGGCAACCGCGAACTCACTCTGGACGCCGGCACCGAGCCGACCAACACGCCCGGCGCGGTCGTTACCGAAGACAGCAGTGTGGACGATTCCATGGTATGACCATCGCCGAACAACTCATTGCCCTGCGCGACACGATCCAGCCCGTGGTCAAAGCTGAACGCGGCCAGGTGTTCATCGCGGGCGACCCTTACCAACTGGTCACATTGCTCCGCGAATCGCCCGGCGGCATCCGTGTCGGCATCTTGTTCAATGGCGAAGACAAGCGAGGCGAATACGAAGAGCGGGGCGCCGTGGACCGCACGTTTTGGGTTGTAGCCAGTCGCGGGCAAGGATTGAAGCTCGAACCCGGCGCCAACTTGGTGACGGGCGCCAGCGGAGGCAAACCACTGTTCGACATCATTGAAGCCATCCGCGACGCCGTGCGCGGCATGAGCTTCAGCAGCGAGACCACCGAAGTCACCCCGAACTTCACCGGCATCGAATTGTTCAACACCGAAGGCTACCTGATGGACGCATATCGCCTCACCTTCAGCATCGGCGTGCAGTTGCCCGCCATTGTAGAAACGGAGGGAGCATGAGCCGTTTGCTCGCCTTCCTCTTGTTGCTGCCGACCCTCGTCGTCGCGCAGACCAACATCGTCAAATTCGACCTGGGCAATCTCATCACCGGCACCATCACCAACCGCAAGGTGAACGTCACACCGTTGTCGGCGCCCCTCTCGCTGGGAGGCCGCGTGATCGTCGCCGATACCGCGCAACGCACCACGGACACGAATGGTCTCTTCTGGCTCACCAACATGGTGGCGACCGATTACCAGGTGGACGTGCTGGCGCCGCCGGCCTTGACCACGTTTTGGATCACCGTCACCAACAGTGGCACTAACATCCAAGAGATCGGCGCCATCCGCATCCCGACCGCCAGCCGGGGCGTGACGGAACTGGGCTACACGCGGGCGCAGGTGGATGCGCTTATCGACAACGTCAGCACCAACGCCGCCGTGCCTGAAGGCGTCGTCACCAATAGCCAACCGGAAGTGGACTTTGGAAGCCTCACCATCGGCACCGGTTCCAACGCGGTCACCATCGTGGGCACCAACACCGGCGCGGCCATTGACGGGTCGCTCACCCTCTCCAACCTCACCATCCTGGGCGGCATCACGCTCGGCGGCAGTTACTCCAACGCCTGGCCGTCCGGCGGCGGCACATCCAGCAACACCATCAC
>JACCDR011886433.1_pt1 | contig 12796 bp, 15 predicted proteins | sample 7446431 | NCBI WGS metagenome assembly JACCDR01 (sample SAMN15323443, study PRJNA562643) | freshwater metagenome | isolation source: river surface water | place: USA:Blue River Watershed | collected 2017-08-17
AAAATCTAGACGTAACAGATAATATGTGTACTACAGCCGTCGCTCTCAAGGTGCTTTTCGTCTCAATGGAGATTGTCAACGAAATATGGCAAAGTCCGCTCGGCGAGGAGTTCCGCAAGTGGTACAAGGAGCAGCAACAACCGCCGCAAAAACCTGAGCCGCCAAAACCTGCGAAATAAAAATTTTCTAACATTTACTTTATGACGAGCACCTTCAAGTATCACTCCCAGGTCGACGAAGTCGTGCCGTGGCAGGCGACATACAGTTTCCCAACGCAGGCGACCAAAGTCAACAAACAAACCGTGAAACTTGTGCCAAAGAACGGCTCGACTTTCAGCAGCGGCAATATTATCCGCATAGAATTCCCCGCTGATAACTACTTGAATGTGCTCAACTCGGTGTTGCAGTTTGATGCACAGTGGAATATTGTCAATTCCGCTGCGAGTACGGGCATTTTCATCGGTACAGTGGCGGCCGGAGCCACGTCGAACTCTTTGTCGCTCGCAACGACCGCTTCATTCACGTCTACGACGGGAACTTTAGCAACTTCGACTGGGACGTATGCGGGCTACACGCTGATGGTTCAAAATCCAACAGCCGGAACGGTGTTCTCTACGGTCATTTCCTCGTACACATACACCTCGGCGACCGTACAAGTATTCACGTTTGGTACGCCTCTGCCCAGATCAATAGCGACGGGCGATATCATCACAATCATCCCGCCGTACTTTTTACAGCGTGGAGGTGCTCAGAATTTCATTAAGCGTTTGCGTGTGTTGTACGGCTCATTGGTGCTTGAGGATATCATGGAGTACAAGACGCTCGTACGTATTTTCTTGGAGGCAGGTGTCGATTTCAGCGCCACATTCGGTGCTCAAAACGTGTTGGAAGGTATGTACACAGCACGTCCATCAGACACCCAAAGAAGCGATACTTACAATGGCGGTGCAATGTCTTTTCGCTGGGCGACATTCGCCGGTAACGCGGAACAGACCGTTGGGCGCTTCTTGGCTACTTCCGGGCCACTGCCGGGGCCTGTACTCAGCCAACTTCAGTGCGCGCCCGCCCTTCTATCCAATGGAGCTGTCGCGGGTGTCACCGCAGCCGGAGCTAACGTAAACTCCGGCCGAACAACCTACTGTATCAACTTGTTGTCGGGACTCTTTACGCAGAAAAAACTCATTCCGCTCAAGTGGATGGCAGCTCAGTTGGCTATTGAGATTACCCTCGCTAGCGAGGCTGATTGTGTGCTCACGAACGATGTCGCCAACTCGCTCACATACTCCCTGACAAATGTGAACTTCATCGCCGAAATGCTCGAGTTCGACTCTGCCTACGACGACGGCTTTTTGCAGGGTCTTAGATCGGGCGGCGTGCCGATCAAGTTTGACACATTCCATTACCACTCATTCTCCATGTCCGGCACGTACAACGTTCTCCAAATTCACGAACGTGCCCGCTCCGTAAAAGCAGCTTATGCGGTTGTCAGAGACACTTCAGCACTCAGTCAGATGAGCGACAGCGACAAATTGTACTTTGCTTTGCAGGAATCGGTGAACAGTACCGGCTTCGCCACAAACGCGGGCGGGGGGCAAATTCAGCAGTTCCAGTGGCGCGTCGGAGGTCGCTACTATCCCGCCCAGCCTGTGAGAACTATTTACGGCGGATCAGAGGCGATGATCGAGTTGCAGAAAGCGCTCGATTTGCTTGGCGATTACACACGACAAGGTCAACTTTCGGCCAAAACATGGACTACCCAAAACGGGGGTCTTGGCGGATCATTCATTATGGCCGCACCGTTCGAGAATACTGACGTGTTCCCCGACACCATCGCCGGTATCAACGCGGAAGAGCAATCTGACATCGCCCTGTTCATTAATTCCGACAACACAGGCGGCGCTCAGCCAGTCAACAAAAGACTCGAAGTGTTCATGCACTACGACTGTCTCATGATTGTGCGTAACGGAAACGTCGTTGATTTAGTGTTGTAAAGAGGGGTCGTATATCGTACACTTTGAATATAAAAAATTTTCTCACTCTTATTCTCAAGATGAACATCTCCGGCGGTGGCATGGACGACAAGGGTAGCTACGTTCAAGTCATTTTTGACTCGAGCGATCCCGCAAATATTGGTACGCGCGACAATCCGCAATTCATAATGAATCCCGCCATCGAGAACGCCGAGGGCTTGTACGTGTCGTCGGTCCAAATACCGTTCTCGTACTACGCTATGGATGTCACCAACAATACTTTTGACGTGACTATCCCCTCCGAAGGGGCGACAAACTATTCGCTATATACCGTATTCATTCCGCCAGGCACGCACAAAGCGTCGGATTTTCCCACTATGTTCAACAATGTTCTCACAATCCAGTATGATCCTCTGGAGCCCTGGAATGGGGGCGTTAGAGTCACAAACTTTGGCACCGCTACAGGCGCTTTTTCTGATCTGTCCACAAGATACGACCTCAAACTCTACTTCTACGGTGCCACCTCCAAAGTCACAATATACTCAGGCACTGCAGGCGTCGCAGGCACAACCCAGTTTCGTGTCAAATTCGACGGCGAGACATCGATTAAAGATTTCCTCGGATTCCCGTCGTCAGGACCGGGGTCGAATAATGGCGTATACACGGCCGTACAGGACAATATCTACGACGAGAACGACGCCATTATCACGAATGTCTTCTTCATAGAAGCGCTGTACTCGGTGCAGCTCAATGGACCTGGCACGATTTATATCGACTCAAATATCGCTCAGACAATCGGTAATGGTGCGGTGAGAACGTCGCGCACAATCAACTCGTTACTCTACGGAATCGACGTCAACTCCAACTATCCGGGCATAATCACGTTTCAGAATCCGTCCGACAGATACATGAAGTTCACGCGCACAAGCATTTCGGCGGTCTCGTTCAAACTCACACTCGGTCAACGTATACGGTACTGTGCAGGCGCTGATAGTTCTTACTTCTCAGCGGGAGGTGCGCCAATCTATACAGATTTCCTCCAACTCCAGGGTCTACCGTTCAAGATCGAGATCAAATTCTATCATAAAGAGGCGACCTCGATCGCGTACAACCTCACCAGTTACGGCGATCGACTCGTAACTACGGAGAGTCAGCATGAAGGCTCACGACTTCCGCATCATACACAGAGCAGTCGTATCGGTACAGGTATTCTGCCGGAGAGTTCGCGCAGATCAAAACGACCCCAGGGGCCCAGCCGTAAAGCGGATCGCATCACGAGTTATCCCTACCGACGAAAGAAATAATCTCGACCAATAATACACAGTAATGACTACAGAGCAAGTGCTTCACGATATCGACTGCTACTGCAGCGCTCATTACACGCCCCAACTTACGTTGTGGAAAAAGTGCAAGCTTTTCGTGCAATGTATGTACTACCTCACAGTCGGCGCTTATTTCCACCCCGACAAGTATACACTCCTCATGGCGATCGCCGACAGTGTCGACACCTTGCATCAGCGCGATATCATGCTCGCAGAAAGCAGCTGAATCTTTATTATTATTGAAACAGAAGAACACGTGCCTCAAGCTCGCGATCACTTAGGCATCGAGCTCGGGCATTTAAATGGCTGAATAAATTCGGAGTGTTTCCACGCACTTTCAACTTGCCCCTCAGTGCCACTTTGCGGAATTCCTCCCACACATCTTGCGCGCGCATAGAAGACGGTTGCGTGTCCCAAAACGCGGCTATAGCTCCCGCTGTTAGAGGCGCAGCCATTGAGGTGCCCGACATCCAGCACTCCTGCTGGTCGGGACACGTACTCAGAATACTCTCGCCGGGCGCATTGATCGTGACACACTCGCCCACGTTCGAGAACGACGACAGTGTATTCTGCAAATTCGTCGACCCGACAATCGCTACACGTCTAGAGTTGGGCGACTGCTCACACGCATTCATATTGTCGTTGCCAGCCGCAATCACCATCATCGCCACATTGCTTGTCTGGATTTCTTCGACGATTTTGTCGAGAACGCGCGACTTACCGCCCTTCAACGACATATTCACAACAGCACGCTTGTTTCGGGGAATAAGTTTGGACACATAGTGAAGCGCCCGGGCGAAATCGTCAAACCAGCCGCGACCGTCGTCGCCGAGGACCGGTACAGACTTGATTTGGACACCTTTAGCTGCGCCATGCTTGCTCGAACCGACCAACCCCGCCACGTGTGTTCCGTGCGCTGGCCGGGCCGACTCGTCGTGTGGCGTAAATCGTTTCAACTCCCGACATCGTCCGCCAAAGTATCGATGCGAACAATCGATCCACGTGTCAAGCACATAGACATCGATAGCGGAACCATCAGCGTCCCAACGATATTCAGCCTCATTCCCCTGCATATCGAGCAGTCTAGATAAATGCCAAGGTGCAGATTTCTGACACCCCTGCGCTAGCACCGGTCCCACACTCTCAACGACCACCTCGGCGGGGATATACGCAGGAAGCGTGTCGAGGAAGCAGACTGTAGTGTTCACAAAGTCGAGACACTCACGACCAAAACGTACGCCGATCGCCATCATCGCCATATATCCTCTTCTCTTGATCATCATCTTGAGAATAAAATTCGAAAAAAATCCACTCTTCGCGTATCATTTTTAGCGCATGCTCGAGCGCCTCATTCATTACAAAAAAAGGATGCAACAAAAATTTCTCTCATATGTCAAACTTGTTCAGCTATTGCGCAAAACTCCGCCAAGATTTGAGCGCCAACGTAGACGATATTCATGCCAAAATCGCTTCAGCTGTCGAGCGTCAAGCAAGACTCATTTATCGCTATGAAACAGCCGCTACGCACTACATGAACGACGTCGTAATTAAGGACGCTTTCGACTCGGACTATCGTTTGCAGAATATGGATTTGTTTCACGCCGACGACTCCGAGTATCCGATTATTGGTTTTTACTTTGAGCGCGAATGTATTCACGAGGAAGAGTATGATCCTGCTTTCGGATTTATGAACGAGGAGCAAATGCAAGCGTATGCAATCACCACCTATATCACCCACAATTACCTCGCTAATGACACTATCCTCAAAGATTGCTACAACACCCTCAAAATCACGCATCCTGACTTTACGTCGCTGTACCACCACATTCACCTAGCTTCAGCCTCACTCTACGACCGTCTCGATTTCAGACCGCTCGTAGAGAAAGACGTCTGTCGTATCGGTAAGCAGCGCGCCGAAATGTTCGCTGAACGTGTGCGCGATAAGTTAATTGCAAAAATATATGCGCCACATTCAAATTTGTTTGAAAAGGCTCGCTATCGTTTTAATCAATTAAAGTAGCGAACCCGCCGCGCTCCTATACGGAAGTCTAGTTTGACATTTGATCTGAGTCTTCGGGCGCAAGTACATTATTCGACACACAGAACACTCCTCCTGCGGTTGCCACCATGGCGCACCGTAACCTATGCACGTATGATGAATCGGAAATCTATTCACTCGGATATGCCCCGTCATTAAACACACTAGAAAAGCTATTTTTTAGCTCATTCATCACTTTGCCCGAGAACCAGTAGCGGTACACCTCGCCCGGATTATCGCAGTACGTCAGCCAGCAGTCGAGCCCCTCATTATTGTGGCGCACCATCTGACACACTGAACTTTCGCATTTTTCACACTTTTCTAATGCGCTACAACTTTGTCGACAGTCTCGATCGCTTTCCACAACCGCCGCATCGTCCATCTCACGCTGGTAAACTTGCTTCATTAGCTGGAGAAAATCTAATATTTTAGTTTCGAGAGACAATGACATCAAGAAAGAAAGTGTTTTATTCATCGCACTATTCGTCCTGTTCCTCCTCGTCGTAGGGTGGCGTCGGCGTTGCTAAGAAATAAACAACTCTGCATACGCTTCCTTCATCTCAATCGCCATCGCAGTAAAAGCCGCTATATTTGAGCACACGAAATCGTAGCGCACGACATTCAACACGGTCGAATTGTACTCGTACTTTGGCACTAGCGCACGAGCGTACTCTACAGCCGCAATGTACAATTTCGGAAACCTTTTGAACAGTACTTGACTCGTACGCTCAAATGGCGTCTTCTTTGCAGCTGCGGTTGTTTGCATCAAATCCGCTTCAAGCCAAGTGTCATAGTCGATATGCTCAAGCACTCCTGCATCCATAATCTTTCCTCTCACAAAATTGTGACGAAAAGCTCTGAAGCACTTATTCAGCTCGTGCATTCCGTGTCGCCACCCGCACCAACCCTCCTTCATCTCAGCACTAATTCGTTCATTGTTCTCACGCACAATTTGCCATATAATAAGAATCACGTCATCGCACAAATGATCGCCAAATGCGGTACGAAAGTCCCGAAAGAGCGGTGTCTGTGGAGGCGTCGGCTTGTCCATGGTGAAAAAGTGAAAAATTTTTTATTTTGCTTTGAAGCGCCGCGTCTTCTTGTTGCGTTTCGCCTCTCTGTCAGGATCGGGTAGATCGAAGAGATGAGGATGGCGATACGTGCCCTCGTCCCATGCCATATCATCACGCACAAACGATGAGAACGGGGAGCGCTGCGATTGTCTTGTGCGACTTCTCGTGGTAGGCCCCGGTCTGCCGAGACCCTGATAAACAGCCCGGCCTCGGCGATTGCGGTGCACCGTAACCTCGCGAGGTTGCTCATGCTGCGCCTCAAAATCCCTAACCGCCGAAGCAATCGTGCGACCGCGATTCACAGTCTGGTAAATTGCCCTGATAGCCCTCTGAGCATAGTAGTTGGCGCGACGACCTATTTTGCGATAAAACGGATTCAGCGGACCAAGCACAAGCCCAATCGCTCCCAATATTTCAGTGTTCATTGACGACGACTCAGAGGCACCTGGTAATGCAGGCTCAGCAGTCGAGGCGGGAGGTAGCGCGGAGGGCGGTGGAGAATTCCTGATTTTATCCTCAATCACATCGAGCTGTTTCGTCGTCTCAATCCTGACCTCCCGAGTCGCCTCTTTCACACTCTTCTCCTCATTCGCAATCGCCCGCGCAAGCTCGAGACCTTCCCTCTCAATAGCATCAGGCGGCGTGCTTTTCACAACTTCCGCAAACAGTTTCAACTTTACGCCATTATCAACGCGCCGAATTTTAGGTTTGATCTCGCGTAATCTCGCCACCACCGCTTTTTTGGATATCAATTCGGCAGTTTTGCTACTACTACTACTACTACTACTACTACTACTACTACTACTATTAATGCTCTCGCTTACGCTTCTTTCTTCCGCTCTAAGTTTACCACGCCGTTTAGCTGCGCGTTTCTCAGCTTCTGCATCATCTTCAATCTTTCGCTTATCGACTCTCTTATCCTCGATACGTCTCCTAGTGCCGACGCCTCCACCACCATCATCGAGGCGTTTACGCTTATCTCGACCAACAATGTCCATCACAGTGTCAATGATCTTGCTCTCGGCATTGTCGAGCTCAGCCTGCGTCAAATCAATCTCCATAGGTCGCTCAATATCGGTAATGCTCATTCTCAGTCCTCTACCGCCTTCAGTTACCACCAATGAACCAACACCCCCGCCAAGCGTAGCGTGGGTCGTATGCGCGATCCGTCTCTCAACACCCCGATCAACACTGCTCACACTTATCGCGGCAACTTCAACGAGCACCGCCTGAACAGCTCCTTGAATAGCTTCTTGAATAGTGCCTTTAACAGTTTCGGCTTCCATTGTTGGTAGATCTGCTCTTGCTGTATCAACTCCTCTTGCGCCGCTAAATGCGGGCATGCCTCCGAGCATATCTTGATATTCGACTTCACTCTCTTGGGTTAATTCAATATGACTTACGGTTTGGTGGCGCTACACTAGGCCCTCTTTGAGGCGCAGGTGTCGCAGGTACAGCTAATATTTCGCCAGGGACTTGCGCAGCTCGTCGGCTCGCCATGTCATCAGCAGGCGTGCCTTCATCAGGTGCCGCAGCATAGCCTCCATACCTCGGCGCAGGATCATAGTCAGGCTTCTGTGTGTAATAATCATAGGCGGTGCCTACAACCCGAGGTACACTCCCTCCTCGAGGTAAGAACTGGCTGTTCACAACGCGACCGAGCGTACGCGCAGGCATATCACGACTCGGTACGTACGAGCGCGGATCTTGGTTCAAATAGCCAGAAGCGCCGCCTATCTGTTTCACAGGATTATATTTACGATACGTGGCTTGTCCCCATGTCCCAGCAGGGCCTATTTCGCGCGCTCTATAATGTCTTGTAAACATCTTGTTGCCTGGTTGCATTCGGAAATGGTGCGTCGGAATCGGATCATATCGCTCGTGCACTTCACTACTCGCTCCGCCCATACCGCTCGTACTGCCTCGGAAATAACTTTCAGGATGCGGTACCGCAGGACCACCATCCGCATTCGGCATCGCCGCTTGGCCAATTGTCGACGCCATTTTTGTTTTAGTTAGAATATTTAATATGGGATATTTCCGCTGCGATCCTCACTCAAAGGTCGGCTTCGAGCATGCAAATACCCGCCCGGACTTTGCCCGCATGACTACAGTCTCAATGCTCTCCTACTTCTTCGCAAAACTCAACTTACTCGATCATCCCGTTATGCTGAAACGTTTGCCAACATTTGTGCGGGTGCTCAATCATTACCATGTCAAACGTCGTCGCTCTCTGCGCTACAACATGTTTCAGGATATGAACGCCGAGGAAATGTGTACAACACTCAATACTTATTTAATCACTTTCCGTCACGATCTCTTGACAATGAATCGCTACGGCTCAAATTATGCAGGCTATTTTCATACGCCGCACGACTCAACTGTCATTGATCTCGTCACTGACGATAACGTCATTGTGCACGCCTCATGAAAATAAAAAATTTTTCACAAATGACCTACGAAGTCACCACGTGGGAAAGCAATGTCCCACTCTTTCTGTACGATAAAGTGTTTCTGCACTACTACTGGACATACGACAACTCAGCCAAGTTCGACATCCACAACATCCTCAATACAGTTAGACCCAACTTCCCGCTCGAGCTCACGAATCTCATCATCGATTTTGTCGTCTCGGCTAACAAGAGGGATTTGTTCGAATCGCTTTTCGTAATTTCGAGACGTGATCGTGTCCACAGCGAGCTCTGCCTATTTAAAATGTCAATGGTCGGAATTACCGAGCCTAAATCCTCTAGATGGGTTAAAAACGTCGATCCGTGTACGTGGCTGGAGACGATTGCTTACGAGCAGACGCTCGCAGTATTTAATAAGGACCCCACAGCTCATTCGCTCGTCATGGAGTACCCCTACTTGCGCAACTGGCTCGCTCAAGAAGGCTTGAAAGGTGTTAAGTGTGCAAATTTACGCGCTGGTCGAGAAGTTTACGAGCGCTTCTGTATCGATGTGAAAGGGACTCTTCGTATCATTCTCAGCGCACTAATTAACGGACTGGACTTTATTGATTAAAAGCCAAACACCGGACTGTGACTGAATACGCGCGGTTGTTCAATGCGTCGACGATACGCTAGTATGTCGGTCGTGGGATACGCAAACAAACTCGCACTCACTTGATCGTCATACTCTTTCATTGCCTTCGTCATCGCAGGGGCATGACTGTTCGCGCCCATCTCAACAACCGCTGAGCTGACATTCGATTTCGCAGCATCGTACACGGGCTCCCTCATTGGCTCAACATTGAATAGCGACGAGCGACGACCTTTCAGCGCTCTTGCGACTTGTCTCACATAGTTACGACGCGCCTGACCTAGTCTCCTGTAGTATTGCTCCCTGCTCGGTTTTCCATAATTCTCATGAGCCTGGCGTTTCTTCTCTTCAGGATTCGCCTTATTTCCAGGCTGGCGGCTTCGTTCATCGTCCTCGGCAATCCGAGTGTCGTCGCGTATCAATACACCCGCCTCAATACGTACAGGCGGCATTACAGTGTAGGAGCGAGATTTTTTCTCGCCTCTACTACATGCCGATCGTACAATCACAAGGTCAGTCGCCGCTACAGCCAATGCCGCTTCCATACATTCGCGATAACGCAAACACCTCCGTTAGTCGCAGTATCAGTATGTCGAGATCGATCTTCACTCAGCGCCCGGGAGTCGGTCCCTTACGAAGCTCGTACAATTGAACTCCCGCTCAAAACAGTCATCGTCAGCATAACACCCCCTCGCTACATAGCGCCGACGACAGTCAAGGCTCGGACGGTGAACAGTCACCCATCTCCCAAATGTATCGTGCGTGCCAATTGCACCATCGCTAATACGTAAGGCCTGAAGTGGACGTTTTAAATAAAGCGGAATCATATACAGAACATTTCTGCTCGAACCCTCGTCAAAGAACAGCCGCTCCTTCTTCTCAGCAAAGTCACAATCAACACGCTTGATTTGAAGTTCGCGAAAGGCATAATTGCGGGGTCTCAAACCGCCATTCAACCGTCGCGACAGAAACGGATTCAAATCCAGCTGGTACGGCGTGCATGTCGGACACAAATCGCCAATTAGCGCAAGCTCACCATTCACAAGTAGACACTGGTGACATGCCCTACTCCTACGAAAGAGGTGCGGACTTACGCCAATCACGAATGCGTTGAAACTCGCATTTATATAGTTCAGCGCGGGCGGCTTGTAGTATTGACAAGACATCCCAAACTGATACGCAGGACGGTACGTCGCACCAGCAGGCAGCGTTACATGCGTTGTGTTCATAAACGTCATATTCGCGGCAGTGAGCATATCGAGAAGTCTCATCTTTACTTCATGGGTACGTAAGATAATTTGCGGCGACCATTCTCCTTGCGGTACTCACAGCCCCAATATCTCAGCGCATTTCTCTCATACTCAATCACACCGTTCTTGAAACTCATAAAACTCTGAAAACTTTTGCGACAAAAAGGATTGCACCTGTGGCAGTCGTCAACACTCTCAAGCTCATAGTGCACATGGCGGAACGGAAATAAACTCATCCGATCGCACTCATACATTCTCCACATATTACGGTTTAATTTCGATACACACTCAAGTACACCAGCAAGCTCTTGGCGCTGAACTTCTCGAATTATTATCAAACCTACCTCAGGCGGTACTCCGTACTTCTTAAATACCTCACTCTCAGCAGCCGAAAACATGCAAATTACAGTAGAAAAAAATCTTGCCTATTCCGTATGGTGCTAGGTTGGCTGGCGGGGCATTTCGCAGGCCAAATGGCTCCCACAGTCGCGGATCTCTACAATAATCTGCCTCACACAAGTTTATACACAGAGTCCGAGAACGATAACGATCCTTACGCTCATCTCAGCGAGAGCGCTTATCTCGATTTCGACGAGGCTGAAACACGCGCAATGAATCACGGCTACTTGATCGATCGCGAACTCTCAACACCGAACGCTCATGTCTACAAATCCTCGGCCGACTCACACGCTGTCATCGCTTATCGCGGTACAAACCCAAAAAATGCCGACGATCTCGCCGCAGACGCTCACATCGCCGCAGGCTCACGCGCTCATCAGAGATTCAGAGAGGCCGAAGATATCGCTCAGCGGGCAATGAAGAAGTATCAGAAAGTTATCGTTACAGGTCACTCCCTCGGAGGTACACAGGCACTCCACGTCAACAACGTATTTGGCCTCGATGCACGCGTTTTTAATCCAGGCGCAGGGAAAGGCGACTCTGTCACACGCGACAACGCTACAGTCGTACGGCACATGAACGATCTCATCTCTGCAAATCTTCGTCTCTCAAAAGGTAATCACAAAATCATCGCAGGCCCTACACTCAATCCTTTAACAGCTCACAAAATATTCGTTAATGGTCCTCCTCCTACGCGTAAGGTTACAGTGCCCGACATTCCAATCGCCTCGGAAGCGGCTATGCCACCTGTTCCTGATCCAATTTCTGCAGCTAAAGCTACTAAGATCGTGGCGGTAAAGGCGGCTGAGGTTGATCGCTTCGCCGGTACGCCCTACGAAATCATTCCGCCACCTCAAAGGTATCGCCGAAGAAGGCGGCGAAGAAGGAGGCGCTAAATCTTTTTATATGCCAAAGTACAAACCAATCTTCACCGACGATCTCATCGACACTATTTGTCCAAAGTCAAAGCTCGCTCATCATCTCCAGACGCACATGTGGCTCATCGATCGTCTCAATGGATACATGCACATCCAACTCTGGGAGTCTTGGTGGCGAGCTGCGGAAAAAGGGGTGTTCGAGTGGAAACCCTCAAATGTAAGACGTTTGGCTAGACTCGTCAGACGCTCGTGCTCTATTTTGCCTAAGCCACAGGGCTCAGAGTATATCATGATTTGTCATTTGCTCAAAAAGGCCGACGAGATGACAGCAATGGTCTATGCCACAATAATCTGCTAAATTAAAAAATACTTCTTCTTCTGGAAATGTCTCTGGAAAAAATCGATCACGCCATCGTAGACTTTGTCTTTCCTACCTCAAAGTATCCAAAGAAATGCGCTCAATGCGGCTCAGTCGATCACATTGTTTCTTGCATGATAGCCTTCGAACCCGTTTACACATGCGCTAAATGCTACTATTGTCTAACACCTCTCAAGACCGGTAAGAACAAAGGCAATCCCTGCTTACGGCCAAAAGCCACCTGTAAAAGGCATCCACAGCAATAAAGTGTACTATAGTCCAACCCCCCCAATTAGGCGGCGCGATTTATGACCCTCCATCGAACCGACGGCTGAAGGAAGGCCGAGCCGAAGGCGAGCCGAAGAGCCGTCTGCCTGACCCGAGGCCTTGGCCGTGCCGCCAGGCGAGGCCGAGGCCGAGCTAAGCCACAAATTAGGGTTAGCTAGGTCAGAGTTTGGTACCATAT
>JACCDR011975102.1_pt1 | contig 12796 bp, 19 predicted proteins | sample 7446431 | NCBI WGS metagenome assembly JACCDR01 (sample SAMN15323443, study PRJNA562643) | freshwater metagenome | isolation source: river surface water | place: USA:Blue River Watershed | collected 2017-08-17
ATGACGCCGACCGCGCGCTCTTCGCCCCGGCCGGAAAAGATTCCTTGCCCTTCACTTGGCCAACCGGGCACGGAACAGCCGGGCTCAGCGCCGAAGCGGGGATGGGTCGCCGTTGCGCTTTTCCGTCGCCGGAGAGTGAAGATAGCGGAGCGCAATTCTCGACGCCTTGGCGGGGCTTGTAGTTCCACGCGTGGGATTGGGCGTGAGAGCGGATGCCGAACCTGCGGGAGAAGGCGGCGGTGGCCCGGACGAGTTGGTCGAACGAGATGCCGGTCGACGATGCGACGGAGCGGAGGGAGCGGCCTTCGAAGGCGCCGGGGTTGACCACCCAAAGCGCAGCGACCACGCGGGAGGCAACGAGCTGGTGCGAGGTCCGATGGCCGAACCGGATGTCGATGGACCAACCGAGGAGCGCCTTGACCATCTCGGCCAGGTCGCCAGGCGAGCGCGTCGGTGCTGGACCGTCGAGACGTTCACACACCTCTTCAAAGGGGAACTCCTCGACACCGTGGCCGGACGGATCGACGTCGGGGCTGGCGTAGTCTTCGTGGAATGGGGGCTTCACTCGGTGGGTGGTCAGTTGGCGCCCTTGAGCCGGGGCCGGTAGGACGGCGCCCCGGTCATGTCGTGGTGATGCGCGGCATTCAGGCGGTCTGCCACGCGGTCGCCGAATTTCTCGGTCCACTCGGCCCTGGGGACATTCGTGTTCAGCAGCACAAACTTCAGTTCGCAGTCGCTGAGGAACGAGCGCAGCAGGTCCGCACCGGCACCGGACTTGAACCGGTCGGCCTCGGCCCCGGCGTCGTCGATCACGATGACTTGGGACTCGAGCGCGTCGCGCAGAACCATCTCCGGGTCGTTCTCTTCGGTTCGGCGGATCGCCTTGGGCCAGTCAAGGAACGCGGCGGACGGGACTCGGTGGTTTTTCCAGACTCCAGCCACGCACAAGTCCACGGCCCAGTCGTTGAAGAACCGAACGGCAACCTCGCCGACGTGGGTCTTCCCGACACCCGTTGGACCGGAGATGACGAGCCATGTCCCCTTGTCGCGGACGTTGAGGCAGGACCTCCGAATAAACCATTCGCCCCACCGAGAGAGCTTCTCAACCTTGGGGTGGGTTTCCGTTAGCCCCAAGACCCGGGAGCGCCAGCTTGGGTTCTCGTTCAAACCCCGGAGGGGGAGCGTCGGGGTCCTCGCGGTCCCATTGCTCGCGGCGTTCCCGAATTCGGTCGGCGACGCCTGCGACATGGGCGTTGAGGTTAGGGCCTCCAATGCGCTGGCCGTTTCCGTTTCCAGCGGTCTCTGCGGGCAGGTCTCGGTTGGCATAGTACGAATCGAACTTCCGGCGGTTGAAGAGGGTTTCGGGGCGGAGGAACTCGGCCATCATCGGATCGGTTTTCCATCGGGCGACCTGTCGGCGGATCATGGCGATGCAGCCTTCGACGGTGACGCCCGGCTCTTCCAACCGGCAGCGGATGAGATCCAGGTTCGTCTCGGTCTCGCGGTAGTGCCGGCCGGCGGCTTCGTTCAGCGCGTGGAGGACGATCCGGGCTTGGGTGTACTTTTTGGGGGCTTCGGGATTCTCCTTCGCCGGCTTCTCTTGGGCGACCGTTGCGGGATTTCCCATGACGGACGTCGGCACAGCCGACAGGGGGGAATGGGGGGACCCCCCATCCACTTCCATTTCCACTTCCCCTTCCCTTTCCCTTTCCACTTCCAAGGCTACATTTCGCGAATCCTCGCGAGGATGCGTCGAGGCCTCGTCGAAACTGGGCAGTTTAGACTGACTCGGCCTGTCTATCTTCTGATGGGCGAGCCACTTAGGAATGTCGAGGTAGGTCTCGCCGTCGACGACGTAGAGACGAATGCACTTCACGCGCTCCAATTCGGCCAGCCAGACTTTGATTTTGTCCTTCGCGTCATCGTCGTAGGGGAAAATACGGCTCGCGAGGATTCGCGAGGCCGCGCGAGTCCGCCCCGAATCATCGCAGCAGTTGAACAACCCGATGAACAGAAGGCGGGCGTCGCGGGAGACGCGGGAGAGGTTCTCGGACTCCCAGAAATCCGGCTTGATGGTCCTGATTCGTTGCATGGTCTGTGCCTATCTGATGGGGGACGCGGCGGTTGCGGTGCGGTGGACGGCGACGGCCTCGCGCCACGCCAGGGCGACCTGTGAGGCGGTCGGGGTGGCGGCGCCGGCGAGAATCCCGAGGCGCTCCTCGAACGCGTACCGTGCGTCCGGGTGGAGCTTGGCGGGGTCGGCTTGGGACGCTGCCCGGATGTCCTCGGGAGAGTCGGCCTTGTCGACAAGCATGGGGACGCTCACGGGCGGACCTCCCTCTTGTTCCACGCGGCGTCTGCCTCGCGGCCGGTGATCCTGATCGGGCCTTCGGCTTCGCAGTCACGGCAAGAGGTGGTGACTCCGATTCCGAATCGTGGAGCCTTCACGATGTCGCTCGATCCACAGAACGGACACGGGCGGAACTTGAACCCCGGATCGTCGGGGTGGAGGTCGTAGGCGCTCATGCTGCACCTCCCTCGGTCCGATACACCTTACCGGTCACCACGCGATGGACGGTCGAGTACGGCACGCCGAAGTCGCGGGCGATGGCCTGGAGAGTCCGCCCGTTCCTCCGCGACGTTCGCATGGCCGCGATGTCCTGAACCGAGAGCTTGGAGTTGGGGTGCGCCTTGGAATGCCCCCGAGTCAGGGGGCCGGGTGCATGCTGGTAGGTCAGCCCGCAGGCGATGCGAGAGACCGCCGGCACGGTGATGTCGAGGTCGATCGCGATAGACGCCAGCTTCTCCCCTTTGGCCACACGCTCCCGGATTCGGCGGACCTCGTCTTCGGTGAGCGTCGTGGGCGCGGCCCGATGCGGAGGTAGGTATTCCGGGCGTGCAGCGCCCATCATGTGGGTGGTCTTCCCAGTGGCGGCCGTGTTGCGGACCAAGATCGTCCGTCGCTGAAGCCGTGCTGCGGCTCGCGCGATTTCTTCCGCCGTGGCGCCGATTCGGGCCAGCGGTGCCGGAGCGACCGCGCGGGCAATCTGCTCCGGGGTGAGCGTGGTGTGGCGGGTGGGTGAGTTCATCTGGTCAGGCCTTGGCGGGTTGCGGGAGGCGGGAGAGAAGCTCGGCGCCGACTTGGGCGAGCTTGGCGGCGATGTCGGGGTCCTTTGTCAGCGCGGCGACCCGTTCGACCCGGTGGAGCTGGTCGGCCTTCTTCACCTCGTCGAGGATGCGGGCAAAGCTGGGATCCCGGAGGGCCTCGCGCTCTTTGTGGATGGCGGCCCGCTCCTCGAGGATCTTGGCGACCTCGTGGGGGACTTCCCCGTGGGCTTCACCGGCGTAGAGGCGGACGGTTTGGACGGTCTTCCGAAGCTCGGCGGAGTATTCGGCGACGAACTGAAGGGATGCGTACCTTGTGAGCTTTGGAATGTGCTTCCGGAGGCGTTTCGCGAGGGCGGCTTCCCGCTGCTTCAGGCGCTCGACCGCTTCGAGGTAGGGCTTCCTCCGCTCGTTGTGGAGCGCGCGGGCAATGGCTTCGAGGACCTCGGCGCGGGTTGGCTTGGGTCCAAGGGTTGGAAGGGGGATCCCCTTCTCGGTGATGATGGCGGCTGCTGTTCCAGTGTTCATGAGTGCGAGTGGCTGGTTGGTCAAAAGGGCACACTATCCGAGTCGTCCCCGGGCTGCGAAATAGGCCCGTCAGGCCACTCGGAAGAGGTCGGCGCGGTTGGGCTGCGGTCGTTGAACCTGCGCGGCGGAGCTGGCGGCGCGCCTTCGGCCGGCTTTGGACCGGCGAACTCCCAGTCCTCGACCTGCACCTTGGTCTTCGTCTGCTTCTTGCCCGTTTTGTCCTCCCAGGAGTCCTGGACGATCTTCCCGCGGATGGATGCGCGGTATCCCTTGCGGTGGTGCTTGGCGAAGGCCTCGCCGCGAGGCCCCCAGAAGACGAGGGCGACGAAGGCGGTGGTCTCCTTCTGCTGGCCGGAATCGTCCGTCCACTTCTCCGAAACGCAGAGCGTGGCCTCGATGACGGCGGTCCCTTTCGGCGTGGCCCGGGTCTCGGGATCGCGGGCGAGATTCCCTGTGAGAATGACGACGTTCATGGTTTCAGGCTGCGAGCGCGGTGTGGGTGGTGAAGCGGCTGATATCGGGAGATTGGGTGAGCTGGGCGAGGACGAGTGCCCGAGCGAATCCGCAGGGCACGGCGTTGCCGATCTGACGGACCTGCTCCGTCTTCGTGCCCGTGAACTGGTAGGAGTTCGGGAACCCCTGGGCTGCCGCGAGTTCGTGCGGCTGAAGCATCCGGAAGAACAGTTCTCCGCCGCGTTCCTGAACGAGGGCGAAACGGTCGTTGCAAGTCACCGTTGGGAGCGGTCGAGAGACTGGGTGCGCGACCCCGTTGCCGTAGTATTCGATGACGAGGCCAATGGCCCCGGAGGTCGAAACCGTGGGCGCCGGTTCAGCCACGGGCCGGAGTGATCCGCCAGACTGCTGCGGGAGCAGGTAGGCCAGACCGAAGGCACCTCCCCGAGCAGTGGTGACGGTCGGGAGCGGTTGGGCCGCCGGGATCGTCCGGCCGCCATGCTCCATGGCGATGATGACCGGCTCGCCGCGGTGCTTTTCGAGCCCTTCCCGGATGCGCTTCATGGTTCGGGCAGCGAGCGGCCTTTTCCGGGCGGCGACAGGCTTGCAGGGAATGGACCAGTCGATGATTTCGGCCGCGGGCTTCCACCGGGGCCGCCCGAAAAGGTCCGGATCGGCGGTGTGTGTCGGTTCAGGCCAGACGATCCGCCGGCGGCCTCGGACGGCTTGGACGAACAGTCGCCGGCGGGTGGTTGGGTCTCCGAAGTCGGCGGCGTTGAGCCGGCGCCAGTCCACTTGGTAGCCGATCGACCTGAGCGTGTTGACCCATGCCGTGAACGTTTCGCCCTTCCGGCTCGCGATGGGCTTCCCGTTGGCGCCGAGCGGTCCCCATTCCTCGAACTCGGGGACATTCTCGACCATGACGACCGACGGTCGCAGAGCCTCGGCCCAGCGGGTCACGCACCAGGCGGTCGCGCGGGACTGGTCGAGCATTGGCTTCCCACCGCGAGCCCGAGAGTGATGGGTGCATTCCGGGGAGGCCCACAGGATGTCGAGCTCGCCATCCCGGAACAGGTGGCGGGGATTCAGGCTGTCGACGCTCGCGCACAGATGCCGGGCCTCGGGGTGATTGGCGGTGTGCGTTGCGACGGCCCGGTCCCAATGGTTCACCGCGGTCAGGGAGGAGGTCAGGCCCAAGGCCTCGATCGCCTGCACCGCACCGGTCGACGTTCCGCCAGCTCCGCAGAAAAGGTCCGCGATGGTCACGGTCCTCATTCGACGATCTCCTCGATCCGGATGGACGCCCCAGGCTCGTTGACCGCGTACATCTTGGTTTTGCCGACCGCGCAGACGAGGCTGTCGTCCCTCCAGATCCCGGCCGTGGTGATCGCGTCCTTGATTGCCTTCTCGATGTTGTCCAGGTCTGGCTTCGCGATGTGCCAGCGCGGGGCGTTGGGCTTCAGGTCCCCGTTCGCGCGGAGGTGGGACTTCGGCCGCGGCATCCAGACTTGGAGGGACAGCTTCACTGGGCCGGTGAACTGCTGGCCATTCCACTGGCGCTTGGCCTCGGCGGCGACGGCAGCTTTCCAGACATCAGCCGTGCCCGGGTCGTACATCCCGGCGTGTTTCCCTCGGACACAGGCCCGCGGCCGCGGTTGGCCGACAGGAGTTCCGTGGACGTAGAAGGACAGGGACATCACAGCCTCCCTCCCTTCCGGAACACCCACTCGGGCGCCTCGACGACCTTCGGCTCATCGCCGTATCCGGCCCAGCGGTTCGCCTCCAGACACCTGCGGTAGAGGTCGAGGTCTTCGAAGTAGAGATCCAGCCCCAGCTCCATCGTCCGCCAGCCGAGGGTGATGACGTTGACGAGGAACGGAGCCTCGTCCTCCACGACGACGAAGGTGAACTTCTCGCGGGGATCCGTGGTGCCCATCTGGGCGTTCCAGTTGTGGCGGTAGGAGGCCGCCTGGACGTGATAGCGCCGTTCGATGGCCAGCTTGATGAACTCCTCGGCCGCCGCCTTCCCCTTCCCGACCTTCTTCACGTCGACGATGGAATCGGAGTCGTCCGGAATCCAATCGAGGCGGGCCTTGGTCAGGACCCTGCCTTCACCGACATCGAGCCGGTTGAAGATCGAGACCTCGGAGCGACCGGCAGCGAAGATGTCCTGACAGGTTGGGTGCTTGAGGATCGCGTCGACGCAACCAGTGACGCGGTCCGCCTCTGCCTGAGTCTGGACGATGCGGCCGGCCTGTGCCTGAACACGTAGCCACGCCTTGCACTCGCTAGCGTTGCCGTTCCAGTCCTTCCCGTCCGGTCCGTATTTCGCCGGTCGGATCGCCAGCTTCGGAAGCGGGCGGGCGGGCTCCAGGACCCGCTGGTGAATCAGGGTCCCCATGACCATCCACGGGGTGACCTCGCGAGGCGTGGCAAGGTAGGCCGGAAGGCGCGCCGGCGGATCCATCTCGCCAAGCATGGAGTTCGAGACTCCCGGCGCCCGATGATAGTCCTCGGCTGGGATGTCGAAGACGCCCGGCTGGTTGGGCTCGAAGGTGGTGGTCATGGGATCCCGATGAATCAGGCTGCTGCCTCGACAACCTCCGCGTTGGCGCGGATGACCTCTTCGATCCCCGCCTTGAAGCCTTGGAGAGCATCCTTGCCGAGGTTGTCGAAGAGCCACTCCTTGGCCCGGTTGGCAGCCTTCCGGACGGCGTCCGAACGCTCCTTCGTGCTGGGCTGCTCGGTGTCGAGCTTCTCGGTGATCGCCTTCTGTCCGATCCGGATGCGAAGGGCACCGAACCAACGATCGTTCTTCCGGCCGATCACGATGATTCCGGAGTCGCCGCCAGCCGGAAGGAACAGCGGGATCTCGGTGACATTCTCGAACGCTGCGTCGGCGATGATGAGGTCCTGCTGGAAGTCGTCCGAGGTCATCGGCTCCTCCAGAACCGGCGCGGCGTCATCGGGGGCGCCTTCAAGGAAGAAGAGCTTCTTCCGGTTGGGAGCGTCGTACACGACCCGGCACCGCTTCTCCCGCATCTCGAACCCGGATTGGAGCTTGGTCCCGAGCGAGTCGATCTTCGCCTTGGCCTCCTCAGTCCGAAGCGTGAACTGCGCCTTCACGGTTTTGAATTCCGCGTCGACGGCGCGGGCGGCGGAGATGGCGTTTCCGAGATCCTTCCCGAACTGCAGTTTCTCGAGGTCGGTGAAGTCGTGGCGGACGAACTTGGTTTCGATTTTAGCATTCATGGTGACGTGACTGGGTGAGTGGGTGGTTCAGGCGCGGACGGAGATCCGGACCTCTTGGAAGATCCGGGCGTGAGGGAGTTGGCGGGTGCCATCGCGGATCATCGCGAGGATCGCGGACCGCTTCGGCGTGATCTCGACCAGGTCGGGACACGCGGCGGCGAAGGCCTTGAGGTCGAGGATCTCGAAGGTCCACGGCTGTTGGGCCGTGAGCCCGGACGGTGCCGCAGCCTTCGGGACCGGGGCCGGGAACGCCTGGGCGACCACGGCGGCGTCCTCGGCGGACTCGATCCGGCCGCCTAGGTCGAGGACACGGCGCGTGGCGTCGTCGACGGCCTTTCGAGATGCGGCGAGTTCCTCCTTGGTTTCGGCGTTGGCGGCCTGTTCACGGGCCGCGGCCAGTTGGCGTTCCGCCTCCGTCCTCTGGGCGCGGAGTTCGTCCGCCTTCTTCCGCTCAACGGCGGCGACTCGGTCGGCTTCCGCCTGGGCCTTGCGGGCGTCCTCGTCCCGGAGCCGCTGCTGCTCGACCTCAAAGTCGGTCAGGAGCTTGGTCAGGCGCTCCTCCTCCTTGGTCACCGGCGCGACGAACTGCTCCGCGAGTGCGTCGACCCGCTTCCCGAGGTCGAGCACGGGAGCCTTGGCCGTCTTGCGGGATGCCTCGACCTCCTTGGAGACGCCCTTCAACGCCCGGAGCGCGGCGACCGCGGCCGACTGCTCGACCGGATCGGCGACCGTGATGATGCCGGCGGAATGGGCGACGGCCTTGTCCCGCATCTTGTAGGCATCCGGGATGAATCCGACGGCGATGCCGGACGTGTTTTGGACCAAAAGGAGGCTCACTGGACCACCTCCCAGTCGTTGGAAAGCATGTCGCTTTGAGAGGCCAGCCAACCGGTGAGAACCTTGCCGTCAGCCGTCTTCATGCGGATGGACGGGAGACAGTGCATCGTGCGAGAGCCGTCCGGATTGGATTCAGCAAGCTCTTTGAGATGCGGCTCTTTGCACCAGTCGGCTGGCACCTTGGCCTCGGGCAGAAGCCAGAGGTACATACCCTTGCCATTCCAACCGGCGCGGGCGACGTGACGGCCAGCCTTAAGGGCTTCGATGGCCTGCCCGAACGTGAGGTCTTTCGAGATCACTGAGCGCCTCCCTTCGTGCCGTACATCTTGCAGCACTTCTTCAGGTACTGGCAGCCGTCGGCGGTGATCTTGATCGCGATGGGCTTCGGCAGGTCGTTGACGTCGGCCATCGAGTCAGCTTGGTCGAAGTGCCCGGCGCTCTTCAGCCAGTCGCGGAAGTCGTCGAACGGCACGCCGTACTGGTCGAGCTTCGCGGCCACGAACCCGCACGGGTCAGTCGCGACGTCCGGGATCGCCGGAGCGGCAGCGGCAGGCGCCGCCGAGGTCGCCGAGGCGATGGCCTCGTTGGCAAGAGCCTCGGCCGTGGGGGCCGCCGGGGTTGACTCGGTTTGCGCCGAGGTCGTCACCGGCTCGGTTCCGACAGGCACAGGAGGCAGGTCCGCTTCCTTCTTGCGCTTCCTGAAGATCGGAGCGCCCGGGGCAGCCGGGGCCGGCGCGTCAGACGACGGCGGCGGGGTGACGTTCAGCTCCTGCGGATCGTCCTGGACCTCTTCGGCAGCCCGTAGGCCCTTGAGCGCGTCGCCGAACGTGTCACGCAGAGCGAACGAGCGGGCGCGGAACCGGAGCATCCGGGCCGGGTACTGCGACCACGGGCCGGTCTTGCCCCAGAGGTTCGCCGTCTTCGCATCGGAGACCGAGAAGCTGACCTCGACAGGTTCGCTCCCGCGGCGCTTAACCCGGCAGACGGCCGCCGTGGAGTCCGTGAACTTAGCCGGGTTCCGTGGGAGTCGGGCGTTGTCCGCCTCGTACCACTCTTCGAAGACCTCGAGGTCCCCGGTGCCGCGGACGACGGCGAGCTGGGCGTCGCCCCAGATGGACGGGCGACCATTGATGACGGCGATGTTTTGGAGCGCGGCCATCGGCGGGAGACCGACCTCAAGCCCCATCTCCAATGCGACGAAGATGGCTTCCGGCTGCTCGATGCCCTTGGGGGCGAGGCCCGACTTGGCGACCGCCGTCGAGAAGCGCCACATCTCGTCGAAGTTGGTGATCTGGAGGCCGCGAGAGACGGCCATCGGCGGCGCTTTCGGGGTGGCGGGGGCGGTTACTGCGTTGGTTTCAGACATGGTAGGTGCGTGATTTGTGATTTCTCGGAACAGAGTTGGCGGAAGGTGGGACTACTGGGCCGCGATCAGGCGGCGGGTCGGGTACGGCGCCCGGTCAGGGTCGAACCCGTAGCGTCTGGCGTCGGAGAGACCGTCGTTCCAGGCGCAGAGAATGGCGGCCGGTGTCGGCTCGGCGCCGGCTCGGCGGATCCGACCGGCAAGGATGGTGATGTAGGCGCGAGCGACGGCCGCGGACGTCTCGGCGTTGGTCAGGCTCGCGAACCGAACCTTGGTCGCCATGCCCTTGTTGACGTCGGCAAGCGCGGCCCGGGTGATCTGGAGTCGTCCGCGTTCGCCAGACGCGCCGACGGCCCCGTCCCGGCTCCGGGATTCGGCGTGGGCGAGCTTTCGCAGGTCGATGCCGTACCAGCGCCCGCCGCCGGCATGAAACGACGGCGGGGCTGGCGGGGTGACCGGTCCGAGGTTGTTGGGCAAAGCGCCTCCGGTCGAAGACGCCCAACTCGGGTTGCGGCCCGTGCCCTGCCCCACTCTCGGTTTGGGGCTTCCGCCGCTGTGGTCTCGTCGCACGGCGGAAAAGGATTGCCCGCCGCCAGCAGCGGCACCGACGGCGGGCTTCACCAATGACACGTCGCGGCTCGCTCGAAGCACCTGGGCGTTATCGCGTGTCATCGCCCATCCGGGCCTTGGGGAAATTGGCGAGAGCGCCGGGGAGACCACTCCTTCGCGAGTCCGGGTTTCACGGATCGGTTCAACGGAGTGTTTCGGGGCTGCGGTGGGGTTTCCACTCCCCGCACCCGGTTGTGCTCCGGCGGGGACTCTCATCGCGAAAAGGGGCTCCCCGGCGGCTGACCTGCTGGCAGAGGGTGCCGCAGGCTCCGGGAATGTCGGATTCGCCGCCGAGGTGGTGGGACTGAGGAGAATGAGGAAGGAAGCGACCATGCCCAGCTTCGCGGCCACCGTCGGCCAGTGATACCGGACGGCACGTCCGATCCGGACAGCCGGGATCGTCGGGCGACGACCGCGGGACTTCTCCGCCACGGTGTCCTTGTGGAGGTTCAGCTTGGCCGCGAGTTCCTCGACGGTCAGGAGCCGGTCGCGATCTTGGTTTTCTGCGCTCATGGGATGGTCAAAGAGGAAGTGACGGGGAGGAATCAGAGAGGTCCGAGCGAACAGGCCGCGAACCAACGAGAGGGCGGAGAGCTTCGATGCTGCGCCGGGCCTTCTCGATTTCCCGACGTGCAGGAGCGAGGACCCACAGCTCATAGGCGGCCGTGGCCAATCCGAAGCCGACAACGGCGCCGACGAGAATGGCCGGAATCACCGGGCACCTCCGGCGAATTTGGGCGCCACGACCTTACCGGCGGCACCCTTCACGGCGACGCGCCAGACCCGGTAGCCGGCCCCTTCCTTCCGCATCGTGAAGGCGAATCCGGCGTGCCGCTTGGCGTACGCCCTGGAACTAGCAGAGAGACGGTCGCGAACCCCCATGGAGCCCGTGAGAAAGAAGGAATCTCCGACCTTCATGTCCGCCCATGGGTACTTCGTCGATGGTCCGGAATGCTCAACGGGAGGCGGGACGTGCTTTTCGATCTTGATGTGCATGGTTTCGTTGTTTGGTTGTGCAGAAGAGGTCAGGCGGCCGAAGGGGCCTGGGCGGCGGTCGCGTCATCGTTGGGCCGCTCGAGGAACCGCTGGATGTCGAGGGCGATGGAGTCGAAGGCGGCACCCCGGCCCTTGTTGAAATCGGCGGAGCCGATGGCAGACCGCACGGCGCAGGTCTTTGCAGCGTCGGCCTGCACCCGGAGGCGCTTCATGAGGCCAGTGAGGTACTCGCGGTCGGATCGAATCGCCTGAAGGAGTCGGACAAGGACCTCCTCTTCGGCGGGTCGGAGGCTGTTGACAGCAGTAAGCGCCTTCGGCGTGGTGGGGTCATGGATCCCCAAAAGCTCACGAAGTCCTTCCATGCGTTTTACACGGCGACGGTCAAGAGCCTCCCACCCGGCGCGAGTCTGCTCGTCGAACTTCCGGACGGCTTCCGGGTCCGTCGGATCAGGACCCCAAATGAGGAAATCGTCCTTCTCTCCGGCGTTTCCGCAGAAGGCCGCAATGCAGTCCGAGCTATCCCGATCCACAATCTGGACCTTCAGCTTTCCATCATCCCCAAGGAGGAGAAGAACCCCATGCCCATCCGGGAGATGGGATTCCACACCGGTTTTGACGGCCTGTTGGAGTAGGTCGGTCGTGGTCACCGGGCACCTCCTTCGCGGGTGACCAGAGCGACGCCGGTGGCCAAAGCTGCGCGGGCGAACCGGGCGAGGAGCGAGCCGACCGCGAACAGGACCGCAGTCACCCACCAACCGAACCAGACGAGGACCGCGAGCAATATGCCGTCGACCAACGCGACGACCTTTGCAGGGACCTCCTTCGTCACGGGACCGCGCTTGGCGGCGATGCTGCGGAACGTCTTTTCGTCGCAGGCAAAAAGGGCGAACGAGCACCACGCCAAGGCCACGCACTCGATCGCGGCGAGGGCCGTCAGCACGTTCCCGGCGCCGGCGTTGCCCTGGTAGACTCCCAGCCACACGGCGAACCCGAGGACGGCCGTACGGCAGGCGAAGGTCAAAGGCTTCCGATTCACCGGACACCTCCCGCCTTCTCGGCCATGAAAGCCTCGATGGCCTTCTCGGTCGCCCATCCCAGCTTCAGCCCATTCGACCGAGCCCAGCCCTTGAACCGGCTGTGGAGGGGTTTCGGAACGAGCAGTGGAGCGGAACTCCGCCCCTCTTGCCGTTTGGATCGCGTGCTCATTGCTGGACCCACGCTGGACCCACGCCGGGTCCACGCCAACAAAAAAGTTTAGTTTTCTGAAGAAATGTTTACGGAAGCCGATATGCGCCGCGATGAGTGATGAATTTCAGAAAGTCCGGTTGAGCAAGACGACCGTCGTACGAACGACGGAACTCCTCGCCGCGTTCCCGGGGTCCAACCATTCGTTGAACTCGTTCTGCGATGCCGCCGTGATGGCGATCATCGAGATGATCGAACGCGCCCCGGGAGAGCGCCTGGAGCCGGAGATGGTTCGCGTTTTCGACGTGTTCCGGTCCAAGGTTTTCCCGATGAAGGCGCCAACCCCGCCCGTCAGTTCGCCGCGTCCTTACTCGGCCGCGGACGCAATGGCCGTCGCTTCCGCGGTGGCCGCACGATCTGCCCCCCGTGAAGTTCCAGGATCCGGAGCTTCACCGAAAACTGGCGAAC
>JACCDR010223342.1_pt1 | contig 12793 bp, 12 predicted proteins | sample 7446431 | NCBI WGS metagenome assembly JACCDR01 (sample SAMN15323443, study PRJNA562643) | freshwater metagenome | isolation source: river surface water | place: USA:Blue River Watershed | collected 2017-08-17
AAAAAACGCCCAACTTAGAAAGTTGAGCTGTTTTTTATACGCGTGCGCCGGGAGGGATTCGAACCTTCGTAGGCTAAAGCCAGCAGATTTACAGTCTGCCCTCGTTGACCGCTTGAGTACCGACGCATTTATGAATTTATGAAAGCGGGTTTTTGAACACGCTTGTGCCGTACAACTTACCACATATGATAACTATTTTCAAAGGGGTAATTGTGTTAGTCTATAGATAATTTATGGTGACTAGAATAATAGCTACTTTGCTGGTCGTTTGGTGCCTGTCTCTTCCACAAATATCCTTAGCGGCAGGTTTTATTCCGTGTGGCGGTCCTGATCAAGAACCTTGCCAAGCTTGCCATATGATAGATCTCACCAACAATGTGATAAGTTGGCTGGTGCTTGTACTGGGCACAATAGCGGCTATCATGATCGTTTTTGCTGGTTTTAAACTAGTTACTTCAAACGGCAATCAGCGAGCCATGGAAGAGGCTAAAGAAATAATGAGCAACATGGTAATTGGCTTTGTGATTGTCTTGGCTGGATGGATGCTTGTCGATACGGTACTGAAGGCGGTGTTGAAGGAGGGTGTCTATGGTGTTTGGAATCAGGTGCAGTGTGTCGATCAGCCTGTATTGAGTGATGAAGCTTATGAATATGAGACGGTTCGTAGTTTTGAGGAGTTGCAGCAAGCGTTTGGCTATGTGTCGCCTGACCTTGCGCCTGATCCATATGTAACAGGTGACTGTTCGCCAACTAATTTACAAAGATATGGCATGAATAGTACGCAGTCCGTGGTATTTTCATGTATAGCAGTAGCGGAAAGTGGTTGTAATTTAAACTCGGATAACGAAAATTCGTCAGCAAGAGGTGTCTTTCAGATATTGAGAGGTTGGGATGATACATGTCATAATTTAAATATACCAGCTTGTATCTCGGCTGCGAGAGCGGCAGGTTTTAGTGGCAGCAGTCTTAGATGTTCAGAGGCGTTTAGAGGTGGGCAAATTCGACCTGGCTACGAAGCTCAGGCACGAATTTGTGATATAGCGGCCTCAAATATGGCATGCAACACCGCTGCAGCTTTGTGTCTGTATAATGACGGAGGGGGTTATGGTCACTGGTTAGGTACTGATGAAGAGCCTCACATGGCGCAAAGAGCTTGTGTGGCCAAATATGCACGATAAAAATTATGGAATCACAAAATCTTTCATTTAGTATATCTCTATTATCTGTTGTTTTTTTAGCCTTAGTTATTGCGATGCCTGAACTGGCTTTTGCTACTACCACCACCGAATCTTTGGCGTCTTTTGCCCAGTGTTCTGGTCCAGATTGTTCGATGTGTAATGTGGCGCATTTGGCAAACGGACTTATAAAGTGGCTAATCGGCTTTTTGTTCGTCATTGCAGCTTGTCTTATTGCTTTTGCTGGCTTTAAACTGGTGACTTCAGGTGGAGATAGGAGTGCACTAGATGATGCCAAAGAAATGCTCACCAACGCCGTGATTGGCATGATTATTGTGCTTTCGGCTTGGCTTATAGTGGATACCCTTATGCGCGGCTTGGTGGGAGCTGATGGTCATGAGGGCAGTATCCCTCTTGGGCGCGATGCTAATGGTGAAGTGACGGGTTGGCTCTTTTGGAGTGAGGTGCAGTGTCAGGAGAATAAGGAACCAGACTTTAATCCGTATGAGTATGAAGACGTAAGTATTATTCCAGCTACAATTCCTGGTCCAGCAGGAATGCCTATACCAAACGTAGGATTAAATTGTGGTTTCAACGAAAGTGCTCTGACTACTATTCCCGGACAAGGTGGCCATCGAGTCACTCCTGATACCGTTAATCGATTTCTCAGTATGAAGAATATGCTTGCTAGTAAAGGAATCACTTTAACTGTGACTAGTTCATATCGTTCAGATGCAAGACAGGCTGAGTTGTGGGACGAATGTCCTAGATGTCAAGCTGAGGGAACTGTCGCCAGACCATGTAGTCGTGGCGGTAACGGCTCTCGTCACTCTTCTGGTGTGGCACTAGACCTCAACTCTTCTGGTAATCGATGTGACATAATAAACGCATGTAGGTGGGCTGGAGCTAGTTTTATTATGACCTATGAAAGATCAGGGCACGTTCATTGTGATTGGGGTTCCACAAAAGGGGAAAGATTAAATCTTAGCTGCCCGCGCTGATTTTGCTTTGTTTGCAATCATGTGTAGATAATTGAATACAAAAACAACCCCAGTCGGGGTTGTTTTTGTATTCATTGCGAGCCCACGAAGATTCGAACTTCGGTCGCTGGTTTTGGAGACCAGAATTCTACCACTGAACTATAGGCCCAAATGTTGCCACATAGTACGCAAAAAAGCATAAAAGCGCAAATTGTTTATACCGAGTGAGTGCTGTCTAAAAATGTTCTTACGATAGTCTGGATGTCTCCAAAGTTTTGTGGATCAACCCATACGATTGAGGTGTCTCGCTTGAGCCATGTCAGCTGCCTTTTGGCGAATTGGCGGATTTTAGTCTCGAGCTCATCTACCATAGCATCGTATGATATTTCGCCTCTCAAGTATCTTGATAGGTAACGATATTCCAGACCCAAGGCTTCGAGTCTTTCGTGAGTGACGCCGTTTTTGAGCAAAGTTTCTACTTCCTCTTTCATACCCGCTTCTAGTCTTTCTAACAGACGAATATGGATATTGGAGTGCAGTTTTTCTTTACTGATATTGATGCCTAGTTTTAGTGTTTGATATGGTGAGCTGGTAGAGATGGCAGGGACTGTGCCAAGTGCTGTAGCAATCTCGATGGCGCGTATAAGACGACGCGGATTGTCTTTGTCTATTGAATCTGCTCGATTGCTGTCTAGATGTTTTAAAATATCAAATAGTTCTTTGGTTGTCTTTGTCTCCAGTTCTTTCCGTAAACCTTCATTTGGTGGGACAGCGGGAAGACTTTGGTTGTTGAGTAAAGCGTCTACATAAAAGAATGTACCACCGGCAATAATGGGAAGATGACCACGAGCGGCAATTTCGGAAATGGTATTGGTGGCGTCTCGTTTAAAGTCGGCAGCCGTATAGACAGTCATAGGATCGCAGATATCAAGTAGGTGGTGTGGTACACCTTGCATTTCTTCTGCTGTCACTTTGCCAGAGCCTAAATCTAGTCCGCGATAGACTTGGCGACTATCGACTGAAATCACCTCACCATTAAAAGTTTGCGCGAGTTTGATTGAAAGGGAAGTTTTGCCAGAGGCAGTCGGCCCGACTACAGCTAATACTTTTGGTTTGGACATAGATAGTGGGAGTGTATCAGAAATATGATAAATAAAAAGAAGGCGCCGACCCGTGAGGGTCGGCGCGAAGTTCAGTCGGAGCGGATGCGACACATTCCATACATGATGATTAGCTCTGTCACCTTGTCTGTCGCAGATTTGTATTCTGCACGCACATCTCGTGTTGCCGGCGCACTTTCAACAATCCGAGAAGGATTGAGAAGTTTAGCCAAGAAAGAGCAGATTGTTGACATCATTTTCTCCCTACCACTTCACTTAGGAGTATACATTGTGTAATAAAGATGTCGAGCTAGCTAGTAAAATTTTTTTGTCGCGTTATTATTGACGGCATGCAATACGGAGTAGATGTGGGGGCGATAAGGCTAGATGATCTCGATAAGCGTGTGTTGGCACAGGTGAGTGATTTGATCGATTCTGGAGTTGAGCCGAGAGTGCTTGATGTCGGGTGTGGTGTGGGCGGGTTGTCTGTAGCTATGGCTAAGTCAGGCGCCGTAGTGATTGCTATTGATATTGTGGATTATGAGGAAGAGGTGGGCGAGCGGGCGGCAAAAGCGGAGCTTTTGCCGCCCGCTGTTACTCTCATCCAAAGTGATATCAGAGATTTTGTTGTTGCCACTGCCGAACAATATGACATTGTAGTTCTACAAAGAGTTTTGCATTATTTGCCATACAAAGAAGCAAAAGAAGTCCTGACTCAATTGAGACAAAAAGCAAATCATTTGTATTTGTCTGTAAGTGGGGTAGATACTGCCATTGCTCGTCATTATAGTGAATTAGCAAATGATATTAGAGAACGTTGGGGCTATCTTGACGAGGTTGGACAAAACCTTTTTTCCATTACTGCTCCGCTGTGTTTGTATAGTGAAACAGAAATAATAAAGTTGCTTGAAGATGCTGGATGGACTGTAGCATGGTCTCGTGTGTCTGATTTTGGAAATGTGAAGGTGGTTGCCACAACAAAATAATGAGATTTAAATACTATCATATATGATAGTATTTAATATTCAGCAAAGGGCGATCTATGCAATAGAGTCGCCCTTTGTTTATTAAAATTATGTACACAGTGCCAGAGGAGGGTTGGTCGTTACACGACCGGTATCGCAATTGGGTACGCCTTGCGACACACGATTTTGAGGCAGTATTTTGTCTTAAAAACAGTTGGTGGGGTGGAGGGACTCGGTCACGGATAATTTCTTGCAGAAATTTCCTCGACCCCGCCTCATAGTCGCAAAGCGACATATTCCGGCTTTCAAGTCCCTCACAAAAGCAAAGCAGTTTGCTTTTTCTCCGACACTATTAAAATCAAAATACGCCACAGGGCGTATTAAGATTTTTTATAGTGCCGGAGGAGGGACTCGAACCCTCACGCCTTGCGACACACGATTTTGAGTCGTGTGCGTCTACCATTCCGCCACTCCGGCAAGTACCCATCTCGGGGTGGATAGAGCATACCAGATTTCTTTAAACTTATAAACACCCCCAAGGGGGTGGGTGTGGTACACTAGTAAGTACGAGCAGCACGTTGGTGTTTTGGAGGTGATCCGCTCGGTTATTTTCTGTGTATTTATTTTTTTCGGTAAACTATGGCATTTCAAGCTGATTCAATTTTCTGGGTAGAAGTCGAAAAAATTGTCCCAAACCCCTACCAGCCGCGGCGGGAATTTGACGAGGCCAAACTCAATGAGCTGGCGGAGTCAGTGCGCATGTACGGTATTTTGCAGCCGCTGACGGTGACTCGCAAAGAGATTCAAGGTGAAGACGGCTCTTTCCGTAGTGAGTACGAACTGATAGCCGGTGAACGCCGTCTACGCGCGAGTAAAATTGCTGGTCTCCAACTAGTGCCGGTGATTATCCGTGATGGTGAGCAGACCGAACAAGAAAAACTAGAGTTGGCGATTATTGAAAATCTCCAACGCGAGGATCTAAATGCTGTCGATAGAGCTTTGGCTTTTCGTCAGCTGTCTGATGTCTTTGGTTTGTCTCATGGACAAGTCGCAGTAAAAGTAGGACGCAGTCGCGAGTATGTTTCAAACACCATTCGCTTGTTGGCTTTGCCGGACTATATGCTGTCTTCCTTGCGGACCAACGACATCACTGAAGGGCACGCCCGCACTCTTTTGATGCTTAACGATCGCCCCGAAGAGCAAGATGTCCTCTTTCGGGAAATTCTCATGAAGAAACTATCGGTACGCGAAGTAGAGCGTATCGCTCGTGGTATCGCGACTGAGAAGGTGCGCAAAAAGGCTTTGATTGACAACGATATTTTGGAAATCGAAAAACAATTTACAGATGCTCTGGGCACACGGGTGAGTATCGTGAAGACAGACTTTGGTGGCCGTCTCACTATCGACTATTTCTCGATTGAAGATTTGGAGACGATGCTAGAAAAAATGAAAAAGGAGCAAGTGGCTATCAATAATGCTTTTGTCAGTGCGGCCTACAAAGATGAATCAAAAGACACTGTGGTGAGTGATGTGGTGGATGAATCGACTGTGGCATTGCATGCTCTAGCAGAAGCGACCGGTATCGAGCCAGTACCCGAGAGTGATTTCAGCTCTTTTGTAGCGACTGCCCCAGTGACTGAAGCGGAAGTGTCTGTTTCAGCTGTGGTAGACGAGGCGCCAGAGGAAGTGATGACAGAAGAAACAGAAGAAACAGAAGTAATTGACGAGGTTTCTCTACCAGAAACTATAGCTACTGAAAGTAGTGAGCCAGTGATAGAAGATAAAGTGGTTACGGTAGAAGAAGTAAAGCCGAATGTTGCTAACACACCATCTCCTAAGCTGAGTTTGCGCGAGCAGCTAGCGGCCTTGCTCGGCAATCAGAGTGCTGGTGCTGGCAAGACTGAGGAAATACCAACTGCTAAGTCGTCTACTGTGGCAATGGTAGACAATGTACCGAATGAAACTACACCAGTACCCGTGCCTCCACCAGCGCAAAATAGTGATGAGACTGATCTGTATTCGGTCAACCGCTTTACTATTTAGTAAAATTACCATCAAGCTTATACCAAAGAAAAAGGCTGTACAACAGCCTTTTTCTTTGGTATAAAACTACTTGTCTTGTCCAATGAGGGGCAGGATCAAGAAAGCCTAAGGGGGCAAAAATGTACTATAAAGTCGATGACAAAAACTTCACGGAAGAGCAATTGAAGGCGGTGACCTTCGAAAAAGATGGTGAAGTGGTGGCAAGGTTCAAGTTTCTGCCGAAAACACCTGGCTTCTACAGCGATCTGAAAAACGGGGGATATGTGAAGCCGAACAATCTTCCGGCGCCACAGTTCTGCTCGACCCATCGTCGTCTCGCGCCTTTGGTGCTCGCTGCATCCGCCATTCAGCCTGTGTATGCGGCAAGTACCGGAGAAGCCTGATCATCAACTCGCGACCGAAAGGGGCCAAGTCTGGCCCCTTTTTCTATACTAAATTATTTAGGATGCGGGAGCCCAAGCTCACCGCGGATATGCCTTTTTGCTAGAGAGGTCTTGGCGATATCGAGCCACTTCTTTGACGGTTTGGCCGATTCTTTGGTATCAATTTCGACAATATCGCCGTTTTTTAGTTCGGTTTCAAGCTGGACTAATTTTTTGTTTACTTTAGCACCTGCAATATGATTGCCGATTTCGGAGTGGATGGCATAGGCAAAGTCTATCGGAGTAGCACCGACTGGTAGATCGACCACGTCCCCGTTGGGTGTAAAGACGAAGATGCGATTCATAAAGAAGTCTTGGCGCATATCATCCATAAATTCACTGCTCGAACTTTTGTCTTTGGTGTACATTTGGCCGATCTGACTGATCCATTGGGGGATTTTTTCTTTGTGAGATATGTCTTTCGCGGCTTGGTCTTGTTGTATTGTTTCGCGTCGGCTAAAAGGACGAAACAGCGAAGGTATCAAATTAGTAAAACGGCCACTTGTGGTACTGGCTTTACCTTGGATAGCTTGTTCTTTGTAGATAAGGTGAGAGGCCACACCAAATTCTGATTCTTGGTGCATTTTGCGAGTACGAATTTGTATTTCCATGATGGTGCCATGGCTGGTAGTAACAGTAGTATGAATAGATTGATAGCCATTTGGCTTGGGGAAAGCGATGTAGTCTTTCATACGGCCTGGAAGAGGTCGCCAGAGTTCGTGAATGATGCCAAGAGTACGATAACAGTCTTCGACCGTCTCGACCACCACACGCATAGCTAAAAGATCGTAGACTGCGGCGATGTCCCACTCCTTGCGCATTAGTTTGTGATAAAGACTATACAGTCCTTTGACGCGATAAGAAGTATTGAAGTTTAGCAGCTTGGCGTCGACCAGTCTCTTTTGCAAAGTCTTTCTTTCTTTTTCAAGGAGATCATTGTTCTTTCCGGCTCTTTGTTCAAGGAGTAGTTTGACGCGGCGACAGTCTTCGGGATAAACATAAGGGAAAGCGAGGTCCTCCAATTCCTTGCGGATCTTACCCATACCTAGACGGTGGGCAATCGGGACGTAGATCTCAAGAGTCTCTCGCGCAATACGTAGTTGCTTTTCTTGGGGTACGTGATGGAGCGTCTCCATATTGTGGAGACGGTCTGTGAGCTTGATGATTAGGACACGTATGTCTTGGCTGGTCGCCACAAAGAGCTTTCGTAGTGATTCGTTGTGTCTGTCTTTACCGTAATAACGCACTGAAGAAAGTTTGGTCACACCATCGACCAAAAACAAAATTTCTTCGCCAAACTTTTCTTTGACTATTTCGGATGTGGTGTTTGTGTCTTCGATGGTGTCGTGAAGTAGGCCGGCGGCGACAGTGCGTGGTCCCATGCCCATGTCGGCTAGTTTGTAGCCGACTTCGGCAATGTGGGTCATATAAGGTTCGCCAGAGTAGCGAGTCTGACCTTCATGGGCAGCTAGAGCAAAAGCGTAAGCACTTTTTATCAAGTGCTGGTCGGCCTCCGTGAGGGTGGCCATTTTACCAATGATGTCTTCGGCGGTGCGCATAACTTCATTGTAGGGAGGAAGTGGGGAAGTTGCAAGGTTTTGTGCTGTCGGAATTTTTGACATATTAATCTTTTTGCTTTAGGCTAGGTTACCAAGTTCATCAAGGGAGAAGAAGATGACGGAAGCGAAAGTCGGACAGAGCGAGGGCGACGGCAAGGCTCAGTGTCAGGTCTGTGGCCAGCGCATGCCGAGGGGTCAAATCTGCAGTCAAGATGTGCCATGTGATTTCAGACGGTCGGGCATCGTGACCATCAAGAACGCCAATCCGAAGGTTTTGGAGGAACTGCCGTTTGACCACTGACACCAAGGCCCGCGACGCATCTGCGTCGCGGGCCACCTTTTATTATTATTGCTTCAGCAACTCCGCTGCTACTTCGACGGTAATATCTTCAGTTTTAATATCGTCTGGAATACTGATCCGTTTGAACCCTTTGCGCATATAGCGGCCAGACTTTGATTCAAAGACGTTGATCATCTTGCGGGTGGTCGGATGGATGCCGACTTGTTTAAGCAGTTTTTCACCTTTACGAGTTTGTTTTGGTTGTTTGTATATCTCGAGAGCTCGTTCGTACGTGATGGTGTATGGATCGTCTGCACCTTTGAGTGAGCGAAAATCGCCAGCGTGAGCGAGGTATGGTCCGTATTGGCCGGTATTGGCTACGATAGGCTCGTTGGTGTCAGGATGAGGGCCGAGTTCGCGTGGTAGAGTGAGATATTTCACAGCATCAGCCAAAGTAACATCTTCTGGCTTAACGCCGGCGGGCAGACTAGCTCTTTTTGGTGCTACGGCTTTTTTGCCTTTGACTTTCTCTGGGGTAGCGCCGAGTTGGACATACGGTCCGTATTTGCCATTGAGAACATAGACATCTTCACTGGTCTCGGGATGTTTACCAAGTGGAGCGTCTGGCTTTAGTTCGCTACCGTCTATCATACGGGCACCATTACAATCGGGGAATCTTTCGCAAGACAAGAAAGTGCCGCTCTTGCCGAGTTTGATGACCATGGCCGCACCGCAGTCTGGACAAGGGAATTGTTTTGGTCCAGCACCGAGATTGGTGAGCTTAGGAATATTTTCTTTGGCAGCAATATCAGCTGCAAAAGGTTTGTAAAAATCACTTAGGGTCTTTTCGTAAGTTCTTTTACCCAAGGCAATCTCATCGAGTTCGTCTTCCATTTCACTGGTGAAGGTGTCGGAAATATATTCAGCAAAATACTGTTCAAGGAAGGTAGAGACAACATCGCCTGTATCGGTCGGGAAGAGAGTGCGGCCTTCTTTGGTCACATAACCACGGTCGGTGATTGTCTTCATGATAGACGCATAAGTCGACGGTCGGCCGATACCGCGCTTCTCTAGCTCTTTGATGAGTCCAGCTTCGGTGTAGCGGCTTGGTGGTTGGGTTTGTTTGGCTTCGATAGCGACTTCTTTAACATTCAGATTTGTCCCGATACTGAGTGCTGGCACTTCTGTATCTTCACCGCGAGCAGCGGTATCGACTTTGAGCCAGCCATCAAAAGTAACTCTAGCTCCATTGACCGCAAAGTCTGGGATAGTCCCGCCCTTTGTGATATTGGCGGTGACTTTGGTGCGTAGTATGGCAGCGTCACTCATTTGTGAGCTGACAGTACGACGCCAAATGAGCTCGTAAAGAGCTTTTTGGTCGCTGGTGAGGCCAGCGCTGCCGATGGCGATATTGGTCGGACGGATCGCTTCGTGAGCTTCTTGGGCTGATTTACTTTTGGTTTTGTAGTGATGAGGAGATAAATATTCTTTGCCAAACTTTTTACTAATGTGTGCGTGGATTTGGGCCAAGGCGGTCTGGCTAAGAGTAGTGCTATCGGTACGCATGTAAGTAATGTGTCCTGCTTCATATAATTTTTGAGCGGCACCCATAGTGCGAGACGGTGAAAAACCTAGTCGAGTCGAAGCAACTTGTTGGAGAGTGGAGGTAGTAAAAGGCGCACGCGGTGCTCTCTTAGCCTCAGTCTCTTTGATGTTGGTGATCTGCCAAGGATTGGCTTCACCGAGCTTCTTTATTCTTTCTGCTTCAGCTTTTTCGGTTGGTTCGATAGTACAGCCAAAAGGAATGGTGTTTTTGCCGATTAGAGCAGGCGCGGTGAGGACAAAATAATCATCCGGCACAAAAGCTCGGATCTCGCGCTCGCGTTCCATAATGATGCGTAGGGCAGGTGATTGGACACGTCCTGCCGAAAGTCCATAGCGGACTTTTTTCCAGATGAGTCCAGACAGGTCGTAGCCCACCAAACGATCGAGTACACGCCGTGCTTCTTGAGCTTCTTTGAGATTGTTGTCTATGGCACGCGGATGAGCAATTGCTTCTTTGACAGCGCCTTCGGTAATTTCATGAAAGACAACTCGCTTGAGATTTTTGTTGGCATCTTTGATGAGCTCAGCGACATGCCATGCGATCGCTTCTCCTTCGCGGTCGGGGTCGGAAGCCAGAAGAACAGTGTCTGCTTTTTTTGCGGCAGTGCGGAGACCTTCAATTACCTTTTCCTTACCAGGGGAAATAATATAGCGAGGAACAAAACCAGCTTCAATATCGACGGCGTCTTTGTTGGTCTTGGGGAGATCGCGGACATGTCCGATGGATGAAAGTACCTTAAAACCACTACCGAGATATTTCTCAATCGTTTTAGCTTTGGCAGGGGATTCGACTATTACAAGAGTGTTACTCATATATATGTGATTTGGTAACAAATACTAGCTTTTGCTTTGCTTGTCAAATAAAGAGAGGGGAGGAGGTGGAGTAAGGGCAGTATAAATACCAGAAGAAATCATAATATGTCCCTCGATTTCGAGTTGCATCAAAAGAGCAGCTGCTTCGTGAGTAGGTAGACTAAGGGCTCTGATGAGGGTGTCTTTGTCTAGTGGTTCGTGGAGGTGAGATAAGACTAGGGCGGCGGCAGGAGACAGAGGTGGGCGAGACTTCGCCTCGCCCGCCTCTGTCTCGATCTGCAAGACTGCCAAAATATCTTCAGCACAAGTGACGGGGGTGGCGCCGAGTTTCAAAAATTGATGAGTGCCATAAGATACAGGCGAAAAGATACTCCCTGGCACCACCAGCAATTCTCGATTGTAATCGACGGCCATACGGGCCGTAATGAGGGTGCCAGATTTTTCGCCGGCTTCAATCAGTAGGGTAGCCTCACACATACCAGCCATGATGCGGTTGCGTGCTGGGAAGGTCCAGCGGGCGGCAGGCGTAGCAGGTGGCAATTCAGACAATAGCCCGCCGCCCGCTTCCACTATTCTCCTCGCTAGTCTCTTGTGCAGGGCAGGGTAAAGGACTGATTCAGCTAGTCCGCTCCCTGGGACGGACATGGTGTACAAACCAGCCTTAAGAGCTGCCTCATGCGCCAAGCCATCAATACCGCGTGCCAGCCCTGAGACAATGCCAACAGGATAACCTGCCAGTCCAGAAATGAGATGTTCAACTGCTTGTTTGCCATAGCTGGTGTATTGCCGCGATCCGACTACGGCGAGCAGTCTTAGTTCGGGTGGTGGCAAATTGCCGACTGCCCAGAGTTCTTTGGGCGGCTGCGGAATTTCCGCCAAGAGTGGCGGAAATTCCGCAGCCGTAAGCTGTCTTATTTCAGAAGAGCCCATAGAGAAAGTGTAGCATAATTAAAATGAGGTATCATTTAAATTTTATGCTGATACATTGACGGATTCTTTTTGTGGAGTAATCTGTAAGACAGACTTTGTATCAATGGGGAGTTAACCAAATGGCTACCAACACTTTGCCTGCTTCCAGTTCGAAAAAGCCGCAAGGCTCGTCGGCATCAAGCTCGACAACCTCAACCCGTACACCGCCGAAGCGGTCGTGGGAGGAGTACAAAGACCTCAGCGTTCTGAAGTCTATCTTGGAACAATATGGTTCGGTGGATGGGCTCACTGTGGAGGAGGTCGTCTCACATCTGCAAAGGAGTGAGAATGCTTCCTGTCTCGAGATCATCGGTGCTGACCGGTCGTCGGCGGATCTGGCTGGCGTGGTCGAGACCGGCCTCGACTGCTTGGTCCGAGAGGCTGTGGTCGATATGTCGACAGCAGATCGGTATCTGCTTTTTCCGAAAGACTTGGGCTGATGTTGAAAAGGGCGCGTTAGCGCCCTTTTTCATTAATGATTGCGCAAAATATCCACTACTTTACCGTAATAATCAGAGCGTGGTATACCCCGCCCTTATCAAGCTTTGTGGTTGTGATCAAATGTTTAAATTTTCATTCCAAAATCTGTAACTTAATCTTGGGCTGTTCGAAAACTTAGGGCGTGGTATACTTTTTAACGTTATTTCTTATAAAAACACGGTATGCTTGATATTAAATTCATCCGAGAAAATCTCGATATAGTCAAAATGGCGGCACAAAAGAAAAAGATCAAGATCGATCTTGATCGTCTTGTTGCAGTTGATGATGAACGTCGTGCCCTCATGACTGCAATAGAAAGCCAAAAAGCCGAGCAAAACCGTGTGTCTGATGATATTGCCAAAGCGACCGATGCCGCTACTCGCGAGCCGCTTATCTCAGCTA
>JACCDR011386573.1_pt1 | contig 12790 bp, 16 predicted proteins | sample 7446431 | NCBI WGS metagenome assembly JACCDR01 (sample SAMN15323443, study PRJNA562643) | freshwater metagenome | isolation source: river surface water | place: USA:Blue River Watershed | collected 2017-08-17
CGGGCGGCGCAGGCTGTGGCGCGGGTGCAGGTGGCACCGGAACCGGCGGCTGAGTTGGAGCCGGGGCCGGGGCCGGGTTGGCGGGCTGGGTCACTTGATCCCCCATGTCGGGTGTGGAAGTTTCGATCGCCCCTGACGGGCGGAATCCGGACGCGTCACAGCGCCGGAAATCCCTGGGTGTCGTCGACCGGTGCGTACGTGGCTCCGCAGCCGTCGCCACGACAGATCCACCGCTCACCGACGTCGGTGTTGGCCTGCAGCAGGTAGTCCCCGCGGCGGCCGACAGCGGGGCCTTCGAGGGTGTCGACGTGGACGACTTCTTCGGCTTCGAGGCGGCGGGCGAAGACAGTCGCCGTTTTGCGGTACTCGCGCATGCCGTCGGGTGCGGTGGGCACAGGTGGCTCCAGGCGGGAATGCAGAAACCCCCGGCCGCGGGCCGGGGGTTCCTGGTTGTCGGGTGTTCCAAGGCGTTGCAAGGTGTTTCACCGTGGGCAGCGCTGTTCCCGGCGGTGCCGGAGCTGCGCTACCGTGGCGGCTGTTGCTGTCGCGTCTGAGTGGCGTTCGCCCTCCCCGGTGCAGCCCGGGTTGCTGGTCCTGGCGGCATGAGAAAGGCCCCCGTCACAAGCGGGGGCCTTTCATCTGCCGGGGGCTACTCGTCGCGGCCGTACGCGGCGTCGCGGGCACGCCGCAACGACCGGATCAGCCGGTTGATCCCCTCGCGGTCGAGGGTCACGTGCCAGCCGTCGAACTTCTGCGGCGTGTCGCCGGGAAGTTCGGAGTCAAGGGTCAGCGTGCTGGCCTGGTTGACGGTGGCGAGCTGCACCCAGCCGTCGGGCTGGTGCGCCTGCCCGGGCGTCCACTTCACCTCGGCCCGGAAGCCTTTGCTGACGTGGTCGTCGATGTTCTCCTTGGGCATCACGCCCTACCTCTCATCACGAGTGCCCTTCACGGGCATGGTTCACCCCGACGTGTCGGTCGGGGACGTGTTGCGTGAGGCGTCGGTGCCGCTACAGTCACCGGTACCGACGCATCACGAAGCCGGCGCCGGGAGCACGGGAAAACCCGCAGTTGCACCGTGCGCCCGGCGCCGTTTGCGTCAGGCCACCCGCGTACTGCTGGGCCGCGTCGTGGGTGCCGGCTGCGCCGCCGGGCGGGATCGGCCAAGTTCGCGGCGCAGCCGTTCCACCCGTTCGGTCTGCCACGCCAACGCCCGTTCGACGTCTTCGCCGCGGGCCTGGCGCACCAGCAGCCGGTTCAGCCGTTCCTCGAACGCCTCCAACTTCGCCGCGTCCCGGACCGCACGGTCGGGATGCTGGGTGCGGGCAACCTCGGCCGGGCCACGGAAATGCTGGTCGCCGTCGACGAGAACAGGGCCGAGTTCACCGTGTTCGGTCAACACGACGCGGATCCGTTTCAGGGCACCGCCCTGCCGTTTCCCACCGCCGGTCGAACCGGCCGCCTCGTACATGGCGCGCAGGTCGTCGTCGTTGATCTGGTTGCCCGGATCCCGGGTCCCGATGATCGGCAGCACGTCGCAGACACAGCGGTCGTGGATCGGCATCAGGTCTTCGGTCTTGTAGATGCGGTGCGCCGCCACCGCACACAGCCCGCACGGCCCCGTCTCCGACAGCTCCGGCCGCAGAATGCGGCGGTAGCCGACGATGCCGGGGATGCGGTCCAGCGTCCGGTTGACCTGTTCCCGGACGGCGAGCTGGATGTCGGTGGCGGCGACCGCGCCTATGCGCACCAGGGCCCGGCCGCGGGCGTCGCGTTCGTCGGCGCCGTTGGCGACCACGTCGAACCGGTACTGGTCGGCGACCCGGCCGTAGGCGTCGGACGGTTCGAGCCAGTCATCGTCGTCGTCGAGGACCCAGTCGGCGTCGGCGTCGACGGTGGTGGCCGGGCCGGTGACACTGTCGCCGAGTTCGACCTGCGGCGGCCGGCGGCGGCCGGCGACCAGGTCGCGGGCCGTCTGTTCGGACATGCGTCGCCGCAGCCGGGTCATGTCGGCGACGCCGGCCGGGCGCACCGTGCGCCCCGTCAGTGTCGACGCGGCCCGCGCCAGGTAGGCGTCGGTGAGCCGGGCCACGGTGCGCTGCGACGGCTGTACGACCCGCAACGCCTCGGTGATGGCCCGTTTCACCGCCGGTGGCGACCACCAGTCCGTCAACGCGTCGAACGCGGCCACAGCGGCGGCGACAGCGGTGTCACGGACCTGCCCACGCAGGCGTGCCTGCGCGTCGACGAGGGCGACGATGGCGGCGATCTGCGCCGCCGACACGCCACTGTCCGGCGGCGGCGGCACGAACGGCCGGACCTGCTCCTGGGCTGGTGCGGTCATGCCGCGGCCCGGGTCGCGTCAGCCGGCGAGGTGCGGCCGGTTGCGCCGCCGGTGTCGGTGCGCCCGTTCTGCGTGCCCGGCGGCCCGTTCTGTGGTGGCCCGTTGTTCTGCTGCGGCACCTGCGCACCCGGCACACTGGGCCGGGCCGCGTTGAACGCGCCGGTCGACATGGCAAGCTGCGCGGCCAACACCTCGTCGTCGGCGATCTCGGACATGATGCGGTCCGCTTCCGACGGCGAAAACCCGAGAACCTTGATCAGCAGGGTGCGGCGGGGCAGTAGCCCGTTGAGCTTCTGCGCCGCGTCGGCACGTTCGGCCAGCGACAGCCGGTTCGCCGGGGCCCAGATCGTCGACAGCTTCGCCGGGTCGGCCCGTTCGGTCATGCCGGCGGCGCGCAGCATCCGCGCCACCACCTGGATCCACGGCGGTGTCGCCCGCGAGATCCGGTCCTCCACCTTGAAAACCAGACCTTCGCGTTGCATCGACGCACCTTCGGCGCTTTGGTTGGCACCGGCCGGCATCAACATGTGCATCGGTGTACGGGAAACCGCACCGAGCGATTGAACGTCATCCTTGACAGCGCTGAGGATCGGGGTCAGGTCGACAATCCCCGACTCCCACATCTCCGCACCTTCGGGGAGCTGCCACAGGGCGGCCGGGTCGGAGGTGAACACCTTCGAGTAGTCGATTTCCTCGCCGGTTTCCTCATCGGTCATCGGCAATCCCCGGACTCCGCGTTGGCGGAAAGCCTGCATGGTGGCGATGACGAGCCGCTGCAGGATCTGGTGATTGATTCGGTCGAGCAGATCGAGGTGCGGTTCGTATTCGCCGCGCTGGTCCTTGTTGACGAACCGGACCACCGGAATGAGTGCGTGGTCGAGTTCACCGGAACGGTCCTCGTCCCACTCCCACCCGTTCGGGTTGAACCCGGGCACGACGTGGCGCGGCGACTTCAACTGCTCCATGTCGGCGGAGTTGAGGACACCGGTCTCCTTGACCGCCACCCACACCGCGGCCTTACCCGACTGGGTCGCCGACCCCGGCAGGTACAGGTATGCCCGGTCCTGGGATTCGGCGTCGTCGTGCAGCACCTTCAGGGCGGCCAGCAGCCGCCGCGGATTCGCCGGGTCCGGCTCACCGATGATGAAGCGGGGGTCTTCGCAGGTGACGAGCGGCGCACCGGTTTCGTCGTCGAGGTTGCCGACGATGACGTACGCCTCGCCGACGGTCAGCATCCAGTCGTGGACGTCGGCGGCGGTCACATCCATGCCGGCGCGGGCCCACAGGGCACCGACCTCCGCGTCGCCGGTTTCGTCGTCGTCGAGGGCGGTGCGGAACCCGACCGGCATCATCCGCTCCGACGTGGCCGACACGACCAGTTCGGCGAAGTTGGAACGCGCCTTCGCCTGGAACGTCGCGAACGCCTCCCGGGCCGATTCGGCGCCGACAGGTAGCGGGGCGTTGCCGTCGCGGTAGTCGTACAGCTTCTGCAGCCGGGTCCGACGGTCACGGGCGTGGAGCTGCTGGAAAAGCCGCTTCATCCACCATCCGGGGGAGCGCCGCGTCTCGACGTCGATCGGCACGTGCGCACCCCCTTCTAGCCGGCTGTCACACTCGCGGCACCGGTCAGGACGGCACCCCACTGGTCGGCCATCGCCGCGGCAATCCCCGGATACGTCCGGGACCGGTTCTTCCACCGGTCGGGATGCTTGACCATGCGGTGCACCGCCGGCTCACGCCCCGGCACCCGGTCGGTCGGCTGCAGCCGCGGCAGGTTGTGAAGCCACAGACAGGTGGCTTTCCGCTCGCCGTGCCCGTAGTGGTAGGGCTCGATGACCTGGTCGGGTCGGCGGATGTGGCGGGTCAGGACCCCGGTCGGGTTTTCCAACGCGATCCGCGGTATCGGCGCGGCCAGCAGCTCCCGCACGAACGCGATCGCCTCGGCCTGCTCCTGTTGCCGTTGGGCGAACCACCGCGCGCCGGAGTACGCCAGATAGGTGCACGGAGGATGCGCGACCATCAGATCCCAGCCGGCGCCGTCGATGCCGGCGAGGATGTCCCGCACGTCACCGGTGTAGTGCTGGCCGGGTGTCTCGGTGTCGAGCAGGTCGCAGGACCAGGCGTCGTGGCCACGGGCAGCGAACGCGTCCCGGACGCGGCCGGAAAACTCACAGGCGACCAGGATCCGCGCCATCGTTGCCCTCCGCAGTGTCCGCGTCGCGGTCGCAGCGTGCGCAGCCGTGCACCTCGCCGACAGGGGTTGTCGGGGGCGGCTGCGACCCGACGAACGCGTACACCGCCACCCGGAAACCGCACGAGGTCATGCAGCCGTCGCACCATTCCTGCCGCAGTGCACCCGGCACGATGCGCACGATCACCGACACGGGCCGAGCCACCAGCAACCACCCCCCGTGGTCTGTCGGCGCTGGCGGTGACGGCCGGCGCGCACACGGAAGGGAGGAATGGCGCGGCGCGGCCGTCACCGCCAGGTCAACGGTGGCGGATGACCCGCCACAGGCCGTAGACGGCGCCGGCTGCAACCGCCGCCATCCACGCCCAGAACTCGGTCACAGGATCCGCCGGGCGGTCCAGAAGTCGTAGACGGCGGACAGTTTGACCCCGCCGCGGGGTGTCGACGCGTGGACCATCTGGCCGCCACCGACGTAGACGCCGACGTGGCCCGGGTGGGGGAACACGAGGTCGCCGGGCTGCAGCTCGGCGCGGCCGACGGCGCGGCCACGGGTCACCTGGGCGCCGGTGAAATGCGGCAGGGTGACACCGACCTGGGCGTAGGCGGCCAGGGTCAGGCCCGAACAGTCGAAGCTGTTGGGGCCGGTACCGCGGCGGACATACCGCTTGCCGACCTGGGCGCGGGCGTAGGCGGTGACGATGTTGACGCGGCTGCCATCGACCGGTCCCGCCACCGGGACGGCAGCCGCGCGTCGGGGTCGCTTCGCCGCCGCCGGCTTCTTGGCCGGCTTCGTCGACGTCGAAGCGACAGTCTGGGGTGGGGGTGTGGTTGTCTCGGCGCGGCTGTCGGGCCGCTGCCGTTGCCGGGTGCGGGCGGTGCGGGCCGCACGGTCGGACACGTGCCGGTCGACGACCGGGTCGCCGAACCCGTCGGCCTGCACCGGCGCGGTCGCCGGCACGGCGGCCGGTGCGGCGGCGGGCTGGGCGGCGGGCCTGGTGGCGGGCTCGGTGGATGGTGTACCGGACAGGGTGGCGCAGGCGACGACGACGGCGGCCAGTGTGGTGCCGGCGGCGAGCCGGCGCAGGACGGTGGACGTGACAGGCTCCTGGGTGCGGCCCGTGGGCACTCACGCGTCTTCCCGGTGGCCCCGGCCCGGTGGCCGGGGTGCCATGTCACCGCCGTCGGCGGTCCGGGAACCCCGGGCAAACAGTCGGACCCGCACATTCTGTGCATGCCCGAACGGCCCAGGTCACCGTTTGCGGGAACCCATCGGCCCCACCGGGCACCTGTCGTCGCCTGTCGTCACAGCAGTCACCAGCCGCTTTTCATGCCTTCGCGGGCGAAGTAGACGGCCAGGGCGATGTAGCCGGCGCCGAGCCCGACCACGGCCCCACCGGCGAACACGATGACGTAGGTCAGCATCGGCGCCTCCCCCCGGAAACCAGCATGGGCGCGGCCCCCTGTGTGGTGGGGGCGGCGCCCATGTGGTGAGGTGCGCAGCACTGCCGCGCGCTTTCGCCATTTGGAACCACCGCGGCCGGGCGGAAGAAGGAGAGCAACAACGCCCGGTAGCGACGTCCACCACGATACCAACCCGGTACCCGCCGCGGCCCGCAGGACGGCACGGGCGCAACCCGAAAGGGTGGCCCCCGCGCCCTGCCGCCCCGGTGTAGCCAGCGACGTGTGCGGAACGGGTCAGCGGATCCGCTTGGCCGGGTACCGCCGCGGTGAGGCGGTGGTGACACCGGCGGCGACGGCGTCCTGCGCGGCTTCCCACGCGAGCACGGCAGCCATCGCCATGTCGATTTTCCGGGGACTGTGGTGAAAATCCTTGCCGATCTGCACAGTGCCGCCACCGCCGGGGCGGACCTTGCGCTTGGCGTTGAGGATGTGCTTGCGCAGCACCGCCGCCAACCGCTGCGCCTCCGACCCGTCGGGCAGAAAATCGGCCGGGGTGAACGTGGCCCGCTTCTCGACGATCGCCTCACGGAACCGCTGCAACGCGGCCTCCATCGGCCGGGGCCTGTTCGTCCACCATTCGAGCGGCCGGTCGGCTTTCGCCTTCACCGTCATCTTGGCCCCGTACTGCGCCGACCAGCGGTCCGCATAGTCCTGCCAAAACGCCGGGTCCAGATAGAAGCCGATGACGTTGTATGTGTGCATGGCGTGCTGCACAACGGCGTCGACGGCTTCGCGGTCGACCTGCCACCCGTTCGGCCCGACCACGTCGGGCTTTTCCCACACGCCGAGCGGGAAGATGTGCATGTCCGACAGGCGGATGGCCACGATTGCGGTGGCGTCGTCGTTGACGGCGCCGTCGAGGCCGAGACAGATCCGGTCGCCCTTTTTCAGCGGTGACCGGTCGGTGCGCCGGCAGGCGTCGAGTTCGTGCGCGGCGATCCACGCATCCGACGCTGACGTCTGCGCGTTGAGCCAGTACCGTCTACTGTCCGAAACCGGGTTGCGGGTGTCGTAGAACTCGTCGACGAGGCCGTCGAGGTCCTGCCATTCGATGGCGTCGCCGAACGCTTCCCGCAACGCGTTGCGGAGGGCTTTCTCGTCGGTCAGGTCGTCGCAGACGCCCCACCGGTGGTCGTACAACATCCTCAGCCGGCCGCGCTTCTTGCGGCCTTCCCGGATGTTTTCGGCTTCACCGAAAGTCAGCTCGGCAATCGATTCCTGGCCGGGTTCGAACATTGTCGTTGTCTCGATGTACCACGTACCCGAGCCGCCTTTGCGCTTGCGAAGATTCCTCGTCACGGTGCGGTACATACGCCGAAGCTCTGGGGTGTGATAGAGGTGAGATTCATCGAAAACGACGAATGTCTGGCGGCCTCCGTCTTTCGCGCTCGAACTCGCCGTACTGGCACGGATCTCCCCGCCCCACGGCAGCAGCACCTTTTCCACACCCGCGTCGACACCCGGCACGTGGTACAGCGGGCACTCGTCGTCAGTCAGGTTGAAATAGATGACCGCAAACACGTTCGCGGTCTGGCCCTCTTCGGTGGCCATACACGCGACAATCGGCGCCGTCGGATGCGCCCCCATCGGCTCGCCCGGCTGGTACTCGTAGCGAAAGCCGAGATTCCAAGGGTCCTCGTAGACCTCTCCACCCTGCGCCCATCCACCAAACCGGCACGGACCCAACGCTTCGAACAACGCAATGACAGCCGCCAATGCGCTTTTCGCGGTGCCCTTCGGCCGCGACAGAAACGCCGAATCGATGGCCAAATGGTTGTTCGACGACGACTCCGTCTGCATGTAGCAGTCGGCCAGAAACCCGGTGTACTCGTCGGTCAGCAGATACTGCTGCCCCTGCACGTCACCCGGACCATGCCGGCAGAAGTGCTCGATCCAGGCAGCCGCCAACCACCCCAAGCTCCGGTCGCGGTCCTCATCGTGGTGGGCGCGGATCAGTGTGCGCGGCATTGCGGCACCACCTGCCCGCGCGGGGTCAGGCGGAGCGCTCGGTGCGCTGCGTCAGCCGCTGCCGCCGCGACAGGATCGGCGTCACCGACGCCCGACCGGCCCGCGGCGTCTCCTGCACGACCGGGTCGTCGTCAGGCTCGACATCGGTGTCGGCACCGTCGTTGACAACCTCAGGCTTCACATCGACATACCGGATCCGAAGCTTGCGCCGCGCCTCCGCGGTGCAGCCCAGCAGATCCTCCCGGCGCCGCAGCTCCGTCCACGCCGTCGTCTTCGTGCCGTCCTCACCGCCGTAGGCGTCCCACAGCTCCTGCTTGAGGTAGCACGTCTCCAACGCGAACAGCCAGTCGGCGTCTTCCCACAGCCGGCAGTGCGGCATCGACCGCACGATCCGCCACCACAGCTCCACCATCGTGTGCCACTTGGCGCGGCCACACTTCGGCGGCAGGTCGATCGGCCACGGACCGGCGAACGGCTCGTTCGGAACCTCGGTCCAGTCGGCGTTCGGGGTGCGGCCCAGCTTCGCACCCTTGGCGGGCGCACCGGGAAGTGCCATCGCAATCAACTCCCATGTCGGGAAAAACAGCGACGCGCACCCCATGGCGGGGTGCGCGTCAGGTGGACGGGAACGGCGCGCATAGACGCCGAAAGATTCGAAACGGTTGGGGGGTCAGGCGTCCCGGTCCGACGACGGATCCCCGTCGTCGGTGTCGTCGGCGACCAGTTCGATCCCCGACGCATCCGCGAGTCCTTCGACGACGGCCGCGGTGACAGCGGTGCGGATGAGCCCGGCGATGGTGGCCGCCAGCTCCTGCACCGACGACGGGTCAACCTGCAGGACCACCGGCACCTTCACCGACTCCAGCACGATCGGCGGCACCATGATCAGCCCCGGATCGGCGTCGCCGGCCGGGTCCGGGTCCAGCTCCACCTGTGACGGCACCGGCTCCGTCTGGTACCGCTGACCGAACGACACGACACGACTCACCGCGGGATCCCTTTCACAGCAGCGTCCACACCCATGTCGGTGCGACCGAGTACGTCAACGTGATGGTGCGGCCCGACGGGACCGACACCATGCCGGAGGTGACGCCGAGGGTGCGCCCGTCGACCGCGATCGCGGTGACGGTGCCGCCGCTGACATGGACGAACGCGTCCCGCCAGAACGGGTTCTTCAGTGCGACCGTTGTCGCCGGGATCGCGGGGGTGTCGCCGATGGACACCGCACCCGGACGCCGGATGTTGTCGATGATCTTCACGTTTTCGCAGCCGGTCACCTGCGGCGCGTTGCGCGTGTTGTCCGTGAAGTGGATGACCCCGACGAGGCTGTTCTGCGAATCCTTGAATTCGACGCCCGTCGCTGTCTCGATGTTGCACTGGTTGATCGTGATCGGCAGCCGGCCGTCGCTGGACGAGATGTACTCCAGAATCGTCGCCGACGCTTCGACACCCAGGTTGTCGATGGTGATGCCGTGCTCGGCTGCGCCACCACCGATACCGATCAGCGCCGTGTTCGTGTAGACCATCACCATCGTCCCGGCCGTCATGTGGTCGGTGATGGTCGACCCGTAGTAGAAGCCCTCACACGAGTACCGGTCGATCTGGACGTAGTGGTTGTTGCCGAGCTGAGGAAGCCTCAACCCCAACCCCAGGTCGTTCGTCGGCCCGGCCGCGTTCATCTGCGCAGGCGTCATATCCGCGACCGTGCCCAACTGCCGGATGTGAGACTGCCCGACCTTGCCCAGGTGCACCGCCGTCACCGACGGGTTCCGCTGCGCCACCACCTGCAAACCGTCGATGACCAGGAGCATGTTCGACCACGACGCACCGGACGGTGTGGGCCCGGCCAGCACACACGGCGCACCGTACGTCCCGTCAGTGGTGCCCCCGACCAGCGTCGAGTAGATCACCGACCCGGCCCGCTGCGGAACCTCCTGCAGCCAGTGCCCGAACGTCCCCGAGTAGGAGTTGCTGCGCAGATGCAGGATCACCTTCTGGTCGGTGTCCGGCTGCGACGGGATACGGATCTGCGCGTTGGAGTTGTACGCCCCACCGGCCTGCGCCGCCCGCGTCGCCATGTAGATGCCGTCGCTGAACCACACCGTGGCGCTGTACGTGCCCGAGTCGATGGCCCGCTCGACCGCATCCGCGATCGCCTCTTCGATCGCCACCGAATCGTCGGAGCCGAACACCGCCCGGCTGCCGCTGACCGTCCCCGCCGCAGCGGTCGCCAACGTCACCTGCGTCGACGACTGCACCGACAGGATCGTCGTCACCAACGCCAACCCGTGCGCCGTCAAACCGGCCCCGTACACCGAAATCGTCTTACCGACATCGGCCTGCGTGAACCCGGCCCCGGTCGCCGTCAACACCGCCGACGACTCCGTCATCGACACGTTGCCGATGCCGCGGCCGTCGCGCTTCGCCCCGAACTTCTCCGGGAACGCCACCACATGCGAACCGGTGCCCAGCCCCGACCCGCCGAAGAAGGTCCGCGTGACCATCGCCGCCCCCCGCCTCAGCCGGCCCGCGACACGGAGTACACCGGCGTCCCCGACGAGATCAGCTTGACGACGACCGCATCCCGCGCGTCGTCGTCCTGCACGTCGATGACCGTCGCCCCGGCCGCCGCCGGCACCCGGTGGCAGTCCGTCGCAGCCGCCACCGGCGTCGACCCGTCCACCGTCACGTACATGTCGGCCGCACCATCGGTCAGGATCTCCACCTGCCGCGGCAGCCGCCGCGCCCACCCGGGCGCGCTCGCCGACCCGACCTCGAACGTCACCGTGTCGACCACACCGGCAACCGCGGTCTTCTCGTGCACGCCGATGTGCCCCGCGGGCACCGTGTACTCAGCCACCAGAGCCCTCCTCGCCATCGACCCACACGACCCGGGTCAGCCCGCCATACCCATGCACCGCAAGCGCCGTGTCCAGATCCGGCCACGACACCGTCGACGACCGCTCGCCACGCCACACCAGCCGAACCCAGCCAGCCGGCCGCGTCAGCACCTGCCCGTCGGGCCACGTCACCGAAAACGGCTCGTCGAACACGACCCCGTCGGCCACCACACCGGCGCCCGAAATCCCGGTCTCGTCGACATCACGCTGCAGCACAAACCTGCGCACCGGCCCGCCCTTCTAGGCCAGGCCGGGATGCACCTCGGCAGGACGGTGCGCCGACTTCCGCGCAGCGCGCCCCTCACGCCCCGACTTCGACCGGTGGCAGTGCGGCGGCGCGCGGTCATGCGCCCAGTCCAAATTCTCCAACCGGTGATCATCACCGGGAATCTTGTGATCGAGGAAGTCGCCACCCGGCTCACCACACAGATGACAGACCCGACGCGGATTCCTCTCCCGCGCCAACCGCCGCAGCTCCGGCCAGTTCGCCGGCAACCGCTCCCGCCGCGTCGACCCGGCCCACGCCACACGCTCACCCACGGCAACCTCCCGGATCCGCGGGAACGTCACCGAACGACCGGCTCCCGGCCATGCATATCGGCGAACAGCTCCAGCTCCGCCAGCACCTCGGCCACCTCCGCCGACGGCGGCACCCGCAGCGGCACCCGCCTGGTCACCGTGTCCAAGTCGGGGTGAATATGCTGACCGTCCCAGCCCGGCGGACCAACCCACACGAACCCGGTGTAGACGATCTGGTCACCGCAGACCACGATGCGCGGATTCTCAGGCAGACACTCGTCCACCCAGTTCTGCGCCAGCCAGTCGTAGATCAGCTTCGCCGGCCCCCGCTGCGCCGGCCGCCCCACACGTTCCCCCATGAATCGATCATGGATGCGGGACCCCGCGACCGGGGCTCGAACCGCAACATTCAGGACCGGTGGCAGCTACAGCGGCACCGCGCCGCACACCTCTTACACTGCGCCGGCAACCGCGGCCCACCGTTGATCGTCGTCGCCGCACAAGCCCCATGCTCGCCGTGCCGGCAATGCGTCGACCAGTACCAGTGACGCCCACCAGGCCACACCACATCCAGCTTCAACCCGAACAGCGCCACGCCGACCTCACACGCCGATGACCATGAACGCCCGCCGGCTGCACCGATCACAACCCAGATGACGAGCAGTCCCATGCTCGCAGAACAGCCGGTCCAGCAGCGCCGCGTCGACCAGCATCACCCGCCGCAGCTCCTCCAGCCGCGGCCGGCCCGCCGGCTGCACCGCGCCCCGCTCACTCATCGGCCTTCTGCCCTTCCCGCACCTGCGACGACGTCAGCAGGTTGGCAGACTCGATGACCAGCGCCATCCAGGACAGGCCCAGCACAAACTGGGGTTCACCCCGCGCCAGCGTCAACGCCGACACCGGCCACCCGATCAGACATCCGACGAGCAGCACCCATGCCGCCACCGTCCGCGCCCGGTCCACCTTGCGCGCCACCGCACACCTCCGCCACCATGGCTACGCCTCCGGCGAACGGTGAGATGGTCGGCTGGAGCAGCGGCGGCACCCGGCGGCTACCGGGTGCCGCTGCACCGTCAAGCCCGTGCGCAGACCGGGTATCCGCGGATCGTCCGCTTCTCCGCAACGGAACGCCCGAGCCCCACAACACCGGCGTCCGGCTCCACGTCCCCGCGGACACCCGGCCCGCTCTCAATCGGCGCACCGCCAACACGGGGGCGGCGGTGGGCCGTGTTTCAGCAAGACCAGGCCGCGAACCCGGTCGAGCGCGTCGGCGGAACGCTGCGCACTCAGGGCACATGCCGCCAACGTGACTAGCTTGCATGATCTGGGGCAAAGCTGCAGCGAAACGGGCGAGCGTGTCGAAAATCCCGTCACTCAAAGTTTTGGAATCTGTACAGAGTGTGAGGACCA
>JACCDR010409549.1_pt1 | contig 12789 bp, 13 predicted proteins | sample 7446431 | NCBI WGS metagenome assembly JACCDR01 (sample SAMN15323443, study PRJNA562643) | freshwater metagenome | isolation source: river surface water | place: USA:Blue River Watershed | collected 2017-08-17
CAAATCGGGAAAGTTCATTCCATGGGATTTGACCGAAGGGAGTGTGAACAATGACGTCTGAGTAGTCACCGGTTTTTGAGTTTGGGACTTTGCCGCTGTGCAGCTCCTCAAGAACCGAATTACGAAAACACTTTAACGCAATGTGCTTGGCCATGCGTTGTTGAATCTCGGGGTCTGTGACGATGGCTTTGGCGATTTCATCTTTGTTCATGGGTGAAATTCCTATGTTGATGAGATAGGTACGCTCCGGCAAGTACCTCAAGCCTTCGGTGGGGAAAGCAACTTGTGCTGTACGCGTGATTTCTCGAACGCATTGCACAACTGCATATCTGTGATGACCTTGTCCAGGTCCTCGTAGTCAAAGTCAGCGGTCCACTGACAAATCCACTGCATAGCGTGGAGAAAGGGGCTGGGATTACCTTCCCGCGTCAGGACGCGAAGACAGTCCAGGTATTCTTCCCGAAAGAGCGTTGGTACGATGATTCGGCAACTGTTGACGACCGAAAGTTCTGCATTCATCACAAGCCTGGCCAGGCGTCCGTTGCCATCGGTGAAGGGGTGGACTTCGGAGACGAGGAACATCGCCATCAGCGCTCTGGCCATGCCTGGGGGAACGGATGGAAGGAGCTTCGAGCCTTCCACCAAGGTGCCTCGAACAAATCTCGGAGCCACGAATTCCGTATTGCCCGCTCGATTGGCCAGCGTCTTGAATTCTCCGGGCCCTACCTCTGGCCGCTCCTTCATCTGGTCGGCATGGCGCTCACGCAGCTGAGTCAGGACAGACTCACCTGAGCCGAGCGTCTGGTTCGCCCATCCTGGATTGATGGCCTGTCGGAAAACACCAATGATGTCGTGCGAGTCTTTGGGGCGTTCAGTGATGGGCTTGCCCTCCAGGACGAAGCCCCGAGCCTCGGTGACATCGAATTCGGTGCCCTCGATGAAGTTGCTGAAGTATGACTCCAGGAAAGCGAAATTCAGACGAGCCCGTTCGCTCTTTGCCACTGCGGGAGGTTGCTTCAGTGGTACCGAGCGCAACTGTGTTGCGAATTTTTCAAATAGAGCAAGGCGATTGGCGTCGTATGGAATGTTGGCCATCATCCCCTTGCCGGCGGCAGTAGACATCGCTGCCTTTCTCGTCCCCAGTACTGCACCAATGAGACCATTGAGGATGGTCAACTCGCGCTCCAGGCCTAACACTGGAGCCAGTGCTCGAGCCTGGTCACGAAGGGTGTTGAGCGCTTCCTCGCCTCGGGCTTCACAGGTATCGATGAGGCGCTGTTCGACATCAGCCTTCCCGACTGACTTCTGCACTTTACCGCGTGAGATGGTGAGGTTTTCCAACAGGACCCGAGGTGTTGAAGGAAAGTACAACTCTCTGCCCATCATCGGGGTGTCGCCTTGAGCGGGGCCATGACCAGCGACCAACTGGACGGTCATGCCGGGCAAATCCACTCTCTTTGTATAAGAGTACGTGAGGTACATCATGCCATCGCTTGGCACCCCGCCATGGAAGGCGCTGCGCGGCCCCATGACAGCCTTAGGGTAGAGCGCTGCCAGGATACGGATGCGTTCGCGGGCAATCAAGGCGGGCCATGCTTCCTCGGGAAGACTTGTCACCACGCCCGCAGCGATGCGTTTGAGGGCCCCCTCTCGCAACCGACGCTGGGTCGCTCTGATCTGCGCTGGAGAGAGCTCAACGTATAGCAAAAGGGAGTCGTCAGGTGTCGGCATTTTTTGTGCTGAAGCTTCGTTTATAACTAAGATGTTGCTTTTGTTTGTTTTAAAGCCTGAATTTGTCGCTATTTTTGAAATAACAATGATGAAGGCTTGCGTCGCTTTTCTTTGATTACATTTGTGCGTAACCGGTGTTTTGTCGCTGTTATTTTAGTAAAAATTATGATTTGTCGCTAATTTTACTTTATAGGGCGGTGTGCGGGTGGAAATGTGTATGCAGATCAGATTCCGCGCTTGTCTGGAATGTTGGTGGGAGAGATGCCCAGCAACGGCAAGTTGATACTGTGTTTTGAGTGTCATTTCGTGGTGATATTCGGTCTTGAGGATCAAGCCACTTTGTTCGTCAAAGGTTTTTAATCTGTGCAACGCATCCTTCTAGTGTGCGCTGGCGATCTAGGATGGCAAAAAACAGTCGTAGCGTATTGAACGCATCGACATCAGCGCGATGGGCTTTGCCTACGAATTGCAGCTTGTAGCGCGCCATGGCCTTGGACAAGCCACCATGCTGAATTGTGGCAGTGCGCGTTCGAGCCAATGACAGCAATGTGGTCCAAGTCTTCACATCGATCCAGCGACGGCCAAAATGATGGAACTCGATCTGCGCTTGAGCAAATGTCCGCAGCAGGTCGGCGGAGTCTCCTCCACCCCAAGTGACAGGATTGACGAATACCTCTTGCTCACGCAGTAGATCTCCAAGCTCTTGCGCACATTGAGCGAGGGTCACGCCTGCACTGCAGTCTTCATTGGTGATGCCCGTGAGCTGTGTAATGAATTCGCTGATGGGCTCATCCACTTGCAGATTCCATCGACGGACAATGTACTGTTGCTGGTTTTGCGAAGCGCTACCGATGGCAACGCCGACTTGGATGATGGTCCCGCTGGGCTGGTTGTATTCAAGGTCCAACGCCACATAACGCTGTTTGTCCTCCATGGTGGCGCTGTGACTTTGTTCGTTCATTTTGGTCTCCAGTGATAGTTAGTCCATATTGCCATTAAGTGTGGAGAGAGTCCGATTTAGGTGGCGTGTTGAAGAAACACTGAGCCAGACGACTTGTAGATTTGGGCTCAAATCCAGAAGACGATTTGCTGCTTAGCGATGAAGAAGTTCGCACAATGATCGGCAAATAGGAGGATGGTTATTTCCCGATTTGTGCATTGCTGAGTTAATTTACTCAGTCATTGATCGTGCATCGAGTGCTGATTGCGGTGAATATTTGACTTATTTTCCGCAAAAAATGCGGTAAATAACTTGTTTTCCCGGGGAAATGGGTGTTTAATTGCCGCATGAATAGCGGAGAAAAACTCTACGTGTGGCAAGCCGACAGCTGGCCCAACTGGCACTACAACCTGTCAGTTTTGGCCGGACTGTTGGCACAGGTTAGTCGTTCTCAAGGTGTATTGCTGGGTCGTTTGGCGGACGTAGGGCTGGCATTACGCGACCAGGCCAGCCTTGCCGCATTGACAGAAGATGTGGTGAAGACCAGTGAAATCGAAGGCGAAGTGCTCAATGTTGAGTCTGTGCGTTCGTCCATTGCACGCCGTCTGGGCGTGGACATTGGCGCAGTTGCACCGGTGGATCGGCACATCGAAGGCGTGGTTGAGATGGTGCTTGACGCCACCACACGCAGTAGCGAATCGCTGACTTCCGATCGACTGTTCGGTTGGCATGCAGCACTGTTTCCAACCGGGTACTCCGGCATGAGCAAAATCACGGTCGGCCAGTGGCGTGATGATGCGGATGGGCCGATGCAAGTTGTCTCAGGCCCAGCCGGACGGCGCAAGGTCCACTTTCAGGCCCCATCAGCGAATGGTTTGCCTGACGAAATGGAGCGCTTTCTCTCTTGGGCCAATGAGGAAACGGGCGAGCCGTTACTCATCAAAGCGGGCTTAGCGCATCTGTGGTTCGTGACCATGCACCCATTTGACGATGGCAACGGTCGCATCGCCCGAGCGGTGGGAGACCTGTTTCTTGCACGCGCCGATGGCAGTCCGCAGCGTTTTTACAGCCTTTCGGCACAAATCCAACGGGACCGCCGGGACTACTACGAGGTGCTTGAACGCACACAAAAAGGCACGCTTGATGTCACCGGTTGGCTGTCGTGGTTCCTTGGCACATTGGCGCGCGCTCTGGACAGTACGCAAACCAAACTGGATGCGGTGCTGGTCAAGGCTCGCTTCTGGCAACGGTGGGCAGGCACGCCGCTGAACGAGCGGCAGGTGAAACTGATCAACCGTTTGCTCGATGGCTTCGAAGGCAAACTTACCAGCAGCAAATGGGCAGCCATTGCCAAATGCTCGCCCGACTCCGCATTGCGCGATATCACCCAGTTGCTAGAGCAGGGGATGCTCAGGAAAGCGCCTGGTGGCGGGCGCAGCACGAGCTATGAGCTGTCAGATTGAATCTGACCGAATCGGCAAAAGAAAACCACAGTGCCAAGGAGATATCTGATCCGATGTGTGGACGTCGGTTCAATTCCGAATGCCGGATTTGAAGTCGTTACAAAGAAGTGCATTGACTCTGCGGCGTGTGATCATGTCGCCGAAGTTGTCGACCGCCCGTAGAAGTTCGGTGCGATTGAGGTAGCGTAACTTGCTGCATGCCTGATCCAATACAGCGTTGACCAGAGCGTTTGTTTTCTCGAGGTTGTTGATCAAGTCGACAAAAAGCACTTCCGGCGTTAACTGTTCCGTGTCGTCTCCTATTTCAATCTCGTCGGAGTCGCGGGAGGTGATGCTGAGCGTCATTAGGGTTCTGAAGTCATCAATAGCTTTTCGCTGGCAGCAGGCAGGCTGACAGTCGGACAAGTGGGTGAGGTAGGTCTGGATGATGGCTTGTGATTTCTTCTCAGAAAATTTGGATCGCCGCAATCGGCCAATCTTTTTGCTCGGCACTTCCATGAATGCCGCGACTGGGATGCGTTTGTTCCAGGAACGCTCAGTTTTCATCTGGCGTTCAAATGCCTCGACTTCGGCGACGAGGTAACGGATCAGTCTTCCGATTTGGATGAAGCAGGGGCCTTTTCCGTGCTGACGCCACAGGGCTAGGGTGCCGGTGGGAACGCCCCACCGATCTGCAAGATCCTGGGGAGATAGCGGCCTATCAAGCATCGTCTGAGCAAAGGCTGTAAACGACGGTCAAGACCGGAGAGTTGGGTTCCAGTGCCAGCATCGTGGCCTTGACTCGGGGTGGTGTGCATCGCGTCAACCGATAAAGGTGATTCTGGATTTGGTTGCCTGATTTTTTCCCGCCTAGACATGCTGCGCGGATCTGGTTAAGGTCAGCTTGGCCAGCATGCTGGAGAAATAGCAAAATTTCTTCGGCACCTGCGAACGCGATGTTGGTTCTAATTTGGTTCTCGTAATCCTCGATGGCCGTCAGCGGGTACTGAACCTTCTTGCCAAGCTTGAGGTATTCAGGGCCCCGGTGTGTCGAACGCCAACGCTGCAGGGTCTTGGGACTCATGGCCCATCGAGCTGCAAGTTCGATTTCATTTAGGCTTGTGCTCACGTTGCATGCTCCTTGAGATAACGGAGCTGCATTCACGCGTACTTCCTCTCATAAGTCCAGTGGCTTATGATCTACTACCGCTCATTCGCTACCACGCACGCTTGAGTACGAAGAGAGAATTTTCTAGTGGTCAACCATCCACCACCACACACGGGGGACAGATTTTCTCTGTCCCCCTTTTTCTTTCCCGGAAGGCCCTGTTTCTGCGGGCTTTCGCGTTTTGCCTTGTGGACGCGATGGGTCAGATTTCCATGGTTTTTGTCCTCAGAGACCACATTTCTCTCTTTTTTCTCTGTTGGCTTGTGGACGTGTCCATGAGCTGAGCCCAGTATTCATGCGGGTTCCATCGATTGGGTTGGACCCTGTCGCTGCACGAGCATTGGGGATGTGAACTCTTCAAAGATGTCCAAATGCCGCAAAGAAGTCATCACTGAAACATCGGATGACCGGCAACAATCGGCCAGAAGCAGCCTGTCATGATTCTTCCCAAAAGCGGGCACTCTTTCTAATTCAGGAGTTCAGCGGGGATCAAACTGACTTTTGTCATAATTGAGTGATGCACACCCTGCGCAACTCCAAATTCATCGCCAAACTGGTGTTGGTGTGGTTTGCGCTTTTCTTGGGTTCTGCCATCGCCTCCACAGTCATCAAGCCGGGCAGCATGCAAATGGTTTGTACGGCTGGGGGCGGCATGAAAATGGTGGACATGACTGGGGATGATGGGGAACTCAAAGCCTCGACCAGTATGGATTGCCCACTGTGTGCTTCTGTCACGGCTCCGCCTCCACCGCTGACCGTGCACTTCGAAAAACTCTCTCCCCTGGCGCATGCCCTGCACCCGATTGCTGCGGCCCACATTGCGTCCGTCACTGCCCCGCCGCTGCCATCGCGAGGGCCTCCAACCTCTCTCCTGTAACTCGCCAGGTCGGCTAGCTGCCACTGGTCTTCGGCATCACCTGCACGCTCGCAGGTGGTCTCTGTCGTATTCGCTCAGGAGTTGGATATGGAAAAGTCCCTTAAAAAGGGCGAATCACTTTTCAGAGAAGGTGATTCGGGAACATTGTGGCGCGTGGAGCAAGGAGCCATCTTGCTTCAAAAGGCAACGGAAGATGGTGTCGCTCTCACACAAATGGCTTTGCCAGGCGACATCATTGGCTTGGAAGGCCTTTGCAATCGGCCGTACACAAATTCAGCAGTTGCATTGGTTGAAACTAAGCTGATCCAGCAGGGTGTCACCGGTGATTTCAGTGCCTTTGCTGCTGTGGCAGAGGGCTACTTTCAACAGCAGCAGCGCATGCATGACGTGTCCAAGTTAAGGACTGGCTCGGTTGCGTCACGCTTGAAGTACCTGGTTCAGATGCTTGCCAAAAGCAAAGACGGCAAGCGGGAAAAACTAGATCGCAAAGACTTACCCACCCTTCGAGAAATGTCCCAAATCATGGACATCACAGGTGAAACCATTTGCCGTGAACTAAAAGCCCTGTTTCCGCAGGTCGACAAAACAAACCCATCGAAAGCATCAGCCATCAATGATGCATTTCCATTGACCGCATAACAAAACGATGCTTCACATGAACAAGATTTATTCAACTCGTGGCGCTCGTCGTGGAGTACTGATAGCAGCTGTTACTGCTGCCGTTTGGGTGGGATGGGCTGTTGGATACCTGCAAGGCGCCGATAGCAGCTACCCGGAACTGCAACTGATTGTGACAAGCAATTAACTTTAATTCGAAAGAGAAAATGAAAAATTTCAAGCTTAATCCCATTGTTACTGTCTTGCTGTCTGCTGGATCTGGCGTTTACGCTCAGACGGCAACATTGCCGCCAGTAGTGATTACAGCAAATCCCTTTTCTTATGCTGTATCAGCCACAGATGCAGGCACAAGGACCAATACTCCTATTGAGAAAATTCCTCAATCTGTCGTGGTCATCACAAAAGACATCATCGATGATCAAGGCGCAAAAACCCTGTCAGATGTCCTGAGAAATGCAAGTAACGTAACTGCTATTGATGAGCGTGACTCAAATCTAACTGGATTCCGTGTCCGTGGTTTCGCTGCATCGACAGTGATTGATGGAGTTCAAACTCCAGGCATTTTTCATAACCAAAATCAGTTGTAAACGTTGAAAGCATCTCGGTTCTAAAAGGACCTAACGGGGGCTTGTTTGGTGGGTCGCAGGGAATGAACTATCCCAGCAGCGGAGGCGTTGTATATATCAAGACACCTGAGCCCACAAAAGAAGTTTATCGCTCTGTAGGTGCTACCGTCGGTAGCTATAACCTCAAGTCAACTAACTTCGATTTGAATCAACCAGTCAATGATGTACTTGCATTTCGTCTGATTGGTGAGTACTCAGATAAAAATTCAGAGACAGAAAAAATCTATTTCAAGCGACAGGGTTTGTACCCGAGCATTGCGTTGACCCCTAATAGTGATACGAAAATTGTTCTCAAGTTCAAAGATACGCGAAATGAAACCTTAGACTACCCTGGTCTGCCGCGAGCTGGAACTAACTCATCTGAAGTGATTTCGGGTATTCCTCGAAACAGGTTTATTGGGGCGGATGGTTTGCCACCCTCTATTAACAGTTCACAAGGAGCAAATCTTCAGTGGACGCAAAAACTTGATCCAGATTGGGATTTCAAACTCACGGCGGCCCAAAATAAATTAAATCTTGATCAAGTGGGTGCATTCGCTGGTTCGGTGATTGATGCTTACACCGCAATGTTCATGATGCCTCCACAAATTGGCTTGGCAAGTCAGGATATTTATGCTTATCGCATGCAGCAGAAATTTACGTCAAATGTCTTGTCTCCCAGCATTACTGGCAAATTCAGAACAGGTGAGGCCTCTCATACTCTGAGCGCCGGCATTGATTACGAAAAATCCAAGGAAGTAAGTTTTATGAAGTGGTCTGATCCATTCGGGATTGGACTATCGCCGATCGCTAGTAATGTGAATCTGACTGGTGTTGTGAATCCAACTTGGATTGAACCATCAGGGGCATCTTTGTTTGATATGTCCTACGACAGGAAATTCAACGCGACTACTTCGTATGTACAGGATCAGCTTGAAATCGGTCGGTGGACAATTTTGGGTTCGGTTAGATTCTCGGAAATTGAAATTGACAACGCAGCTCGTGACAACATGATGGGGGCAAGCAACACGAGCAAGAAATCAAGTCATACAACTCCCCGCGTAGGCGCAACTTACAGTTTCAACCCTAAAGTGCATGGTTTTGTTGGTTATGGTGAGGCTGTACAAACACCGTATCTCACTAATTTTGCAGCAGGCGTATCTCCAACTCCAGAGAAGATGAAGCAAATTGAGTACGGGGTTAAATTTAAAGATTTTTACGGGGTCAATGGTACTGTTTCCGTTTTGATGTGGCTAGAAACGATGTTGCGACTTCAAACGGAATTGGGACGTATCTCGCTGATCAGGGTAACAAGGGGGTAGATATTGATCTACGTTACAAGGTAGCACCTGGATGGCAATGGATTGCAGCCTACACACATCAAGATCCGAAATACACAGGCACACAACACTCTCAAGTCGCCAGCTATGTTGGTCGGCAACTATTTAATGTGCCGAAAGAGGCATATCGCTTGGCTACTCGGTATGACGCAACCGAGGGAGTTCTCAAGGGATGGGGTGCTGGGCTAGGCCTTACCCATCACTCCCAGTTGCCTGGTAATGGCGACAACGATTTCTTTACGCAATCTGCCACGGTCTGGGATGCTCAGATTTCCTTTGTCACGAAGAGCGCCAAGTTTGGTGCCTACGTGAACAACCTCACTAATAAGCAATACATGAGGCCTTCTGCTTATTTCGGTGGTGGACAACTATTGCCAAATGCACCTCGCACGTTCATGTTAAGTGCCCAGTTTTATCTTTGATGAATGGCACAACATATGAGAAGAAAAATTTTATTTGGCTTGCCTCTTCTTTGGGCTTCTTTGATCAAAAAGGTCGCAGCTGAAGAAAAAATGACGCCTGAGGCTTCGCAAGAGGTTGCATATCAAAAGCATCTTGACGCAATGAGTCGTCATGCCGATTTCATGAAAGGCGAAAAACTTGTGATCGGCATGGTTGTGTATCCGGGCATGTTCTTGCAAGACTTGGTCGGCCCGTTGGCAGTATTTGAATCGCTGATGAACAAGGAGATTCACCTGCTTTGGAAAAACCTGGAACCTGTTGGTAATGAAGATAAGGGTGCAGTAACTTTAGTGCCTGTAAAGCCAACAACAACTTTCTCAAACTGTCCGGAGAAATTGGATGTCTTGTTTGTTCCAGGAGGTGTCCCAGGAACGTTCACGATGATGGAGGATGCGGAGGTCCTGGCCTTTTTGCAGCGGGCAGGGGCAAATGCGCGCTATGTGACAAGCGTTTGTACGGGCTCATTGATTCTGGGTGCGGCGGGGCTGCTCCGAGGCTACAAAGCCACTTCCTATTGGGACACACGTGATGTATTGAAAGAACTAGGCGCTGTACCTACAAGGGGTCGAGTGGTTGTCGACCGGAACCGAATCACTGGCGGCGGTGTTACGGCAGGTATCGATTTTGGTCTCAAGATCATCGCGAAGTTGAGAAGTCCTGCGTATGCACAAGCAGTTCAACTCTATCTCGAATATGACCCACAACCGCCATTTAATGCGGGTTCTCCTGAGAAAGCGCCACCAGCTGTCAGGCGCTTTTTGAAGGACATGTTTGTTGGTATGCGTGAAAATGCATTAGCAACAGCTAAACGAGCTATGCAGCGAATTGAAAGAGCATCATGAATAAGCTGTTTAAAAAATTCGTATTGGGTGCTTGGTCTATCTGGCTGATGAGCAGTGCTGCGAATGCCCACGATTTCAAAATCGGCGATCTCACGATTGACCATCCCTATGCGACACCTACTGTGGCGGCTCAATCGACTGGCGCTGTTTACTTTCGCAATTTGCGTAACCGTGGCGCGACCTCAGATCGGTTGATATCGGCGCAAACACCAGCGTCTGCGCGGGTTGGTTTGCACCGTATGCAGATGGAGGGGAATGTGATGCGCATGAGAGAAGTTTCTGCTATCGAACTTCCTGCCAAATCTGAACTCCGCATGGGCCACGCAAGCACGGATGGCTATCACTTGATGCTAGAAGGCCTCAAGGCCCCGCTGAAAGATGGTGACAGTTTTCCACTTACGTTGCGTTTTGAAAGAGCTGGCGAAAAAACAGTCCAAATCCATGTGCAGACACCTCGTAAAAGTGCTTCACATGAACACAAACATTGAAACATAGGAGTACATCGTGAAATCTCAAATTCTCATCAGCACAGCCGCTGCAGCTATCTTGTCTGCTTGTTCGAATATGGGCGCGCTTTCGTCCACTCAATCGGTCGACATCAAGTTTGCTGGTGCCATCAATGGGCAGCCTTTCGCCTGCGGACAAAGCTACGCCAATGTGGGTACAACAAAATCAACCATCACTCCGAGCGACTTTCGCCTCTACGTAAGCGAGGTCAAACTTGTCCGGAAAGACGGTACAACTGTGCCTGTGCAATTGGCTCAGGACGGCATTTGGCAATATCAGAACGTGGCCTTGATCGATTTCGAAAACGGCTCAGGTCCTTGCCGCAATGGCACAACTGCAACCAACACCAGCGTGCGCGGTATCGTCCCGAGCGGCGAATACACGGGCCTGGAAGTAACGGTGGGCGTGCCCTTTGCGCTGAACCACCAAGATCCTACGGTGGCCCCATCGCCCCTCAACTCAACAGCGATGTTCTGGAATTGGCAAGGTGGCTACAAGTTCATCAAGTTTGATACGTCCAGCAGTGGCGTGAGTGACCAAAAACCAGCTGCACCCAATGCGATGGGGCCGGTGACACGTTACTCGGTTCATTTGGGAAGCACGATGTGCGCTGGCACCAGCAAAACACAGCCGCCACAAGCCTGTCAAAGCCCTAATCGAATGACGGTTCGTTTTGATGGCTTTGACTTAGCCAAAGGCGTCGTGGTTGCGGACATGGGAGCCGTGCTGTCCCAGGCCAATGTGGACGTGAATGCTCAGGGTACTTCTCCCGGTTGCATGAGTTTCCCCAAAGACGCCGATTGCCCGCCAGTGATGGGTGCATTGGGGCTGGCTTATGACGGCGTTCCTGCTGCCAGTTCTCAGCGTTTCTTGATTGCCAAATAAACCAATGCTTATATGAAGATTCGTCGATTTGGCACTCTGATATTGATTGCTCTGGGCTGGTGCCTGCTGAGTGCCAGCGCCCTATACCAATATCAGTGGGGCTTGCCTGGTTGGGTACCAATGCCTATTGAGCCAGCGAACAATCCCATGAGCCAAGCCAAGGTGGACCTAGGTCGGCACTTGTTTTATGACAAGCGCTTGTCTGCAGATCAAAGCATGTCGTGCGCGAGTTGCCATCAACAGGACAAAGCGTTCACTGATGGCTTGTCTGTGGCTACGGGTATCACAGGGGAGAAGGGGGCAAGAAGCGCGATGTCGCTGGCCAATGTTGCGTACCTTTCTGTTTTGACATGGTCCAACCCCAACCTCACAGCGTTGGAAGTTCAAGCACTGGTCCCCATTTTCGGAGAGCACCCCGTCGAGATGGGCATGACGGGAAAGGAAAAAGAGCTTTTTGCGCGACTGCAAGCTGACACGCGTTATCGTGAATTGTTCGCCAAAGCGTTCCCCGCTGAAGCTCGTCAAGGCTTAGACGCACTTTACTCTTTGAGCACTGTGACCAAAGCACTGGCTAGCTTTCAGCGCAGTCTCTTTTCATTTGATAGCCCCTATGACCGTTACCAATACGGTGGTAAGAAAGACGCCATCAGTGCCTCAGCCAAGCGTGGGGAGGCGCTGTTTTTTGGCGAAAAGATGGAGTGTTACCACTGCCATGGTGGTTTCAACTTCACGGACAACATTCAACACAGCAAGCTACCGTTGGCTGAGCGAGGCTTTCACAACACGGGCCTCTTCAACATCGATGGCAAAGGAGCATATCCAAAAAATAATCCTGGCATCAAAGAGTTGACAGGTGACCCAGACGATGAGGGCAAGTTTAGAACCCCCAGCCTGCGAAATGTTGCGCTGACGGCCCCCTACATGCATGATGGTTCGATTCCCACGCTGGAGGCCGTTATTCGTGAACACTATGCAATCGCGGGCCGCGCCGCTAAGAATGGGAAGGGCCCCAGCCCCATGCGAAGTTCGTTGATAGCTGGTTTTGAGGTCTCACCACAAGAGGTCGATGATCTTGTTGCATTTCTCAACAGCTTGACGGATGAGAGCTTCATAAAGAACCCAAGGCATTCAGATCCTTGGGTGAGTTCATCCGGGACAAATTAGTTGAGTATGGAATGACTGCTTTGACTATGCCCGTTTGGCTGCTTTTGGTCGGGTAGAGCCAGTCGTCGCTGAGGGCTCAGTCCGGCCAAAAGCGGTCGCAGAAGAAGATGCCGTTGGTGCTACCAGAGAGGATTTGTAAAACCGGGTAAACCTTCACGGGTTGCGATCAGGAGTGCCAACCCATGAGCAACACATGGTGGCATTGCAA
>JACCDR011100022.1_pt1 | contig 12787 bp, 14 predicted proteins | sample 7446431 | NCBI WGS metagenome assembly JACCDR01 (sample SAMN15323443, study PRJNA562643) | freshwater metagenome | isolation source: river surface water | place: USA:Blue River Watershed | collected 2017-08-17
CAGCAGCCAGTTCCTATTCCGAATCAAGCAGAAGGTGGAACAGCTAAGCCTGCTGAACGAGCACCAGCCTCTGCAAAAACGGAAAAAGAAGAGCCATTGGATATCGGCACAGTTCCCACAAAAATCACCGAGCGCCAAGCAGATGGCAATTACCGTGTGAAAGGTGCTCAGCCCTTCATGATAGGAAAGCGTGAATACAAAGTCATCGTGACGGGGTTGGTGAGACCAGAGGACTTTAATGATGAAGGAATCAGCTCGAACAAGCTTTTGGATCCGCAATTTGACGTCGTGAGCTTAAGACGAAGTAAGGAAAAACTATGAAAATAGCATTGATCGTTCTCACTTTAGCACTGTTCGCGACAGAGAGCTTTGCAGCTCGACTCAAAGATATTTCCAGTATTCGCGGTGTTCGTGAGAATCAATTGATTGGCTACGGTATTGTTGTGGGTCTCAAAGGCACAGGCGATGGAAAGGCTGAATTTACCAGCAAATCCACTGCCAGAATGCTCGATAAATTAGGAGTAAAATTAGACACCAATCAAATCGAGAGTAAGAATGTCGCCGCCGTTATTATCACGGGGACTCTGCCAGCCTTCGCGAAAGCGGGAACGCCAATGGATGTGACTGTGAATGCCTTAGGTGATGCTTCTTCGCTTGAGGGCGGCACGCTTTTACAATCGCCTCTCAGAGCTGCAAATGAGCAGGTCTACGCTGTGGCCCAGGGCTCAGTTATTATTGGCGGTGACGGTAAAAATGCTTTCACCACAGTCGGCCGAGTACCGAATGGCGGAATGATTGAGAAAGACGTCGGCGCTGATTTTTCTTCGAGAAAAATGTATCGCCTCAGTCTTCATAATCCTGATTTTATCACGGCTGCTCGGACCATCTTAACGATTAATAAAGAGCTGGGTGGTCAGTACGCGACAGCAAAAGATGCGGGAACCATTGACGTGATTACTCCTTTTGCCTATGAAAATCGCGGTGTCGAGCTTTTAGCAACGATAGAAGCGATCGAAATTAATCCTGACTCAAAAGCACGTGTGGTTGTGAATGAAAGAACAGGAACAGTGATCATTGGCGATAAAGTGAAGGTTTCCAAAGTCGCGATTGCGCACGGAAATCTCTCCGTGAAAGTCGGAGGAAAAGATAAAGGCGGCAAAGAAAGCGCTGATGAAAAGGTCATGCTTTTAGATACGGGCACCAGTGTTGGCGATCTTGTGCAGGCGCTGAATAAGATCGGAGTCAGTCCTAAGGACCTGATTTCAATACTTCAGTCGATCAAGGCAGCTGGAGCTTTGCACGGGGAATTGGAAGTTTTGTAAATAAAAATATGAAAAATGTGTTGCATTGAATAAAATGGAATTATCTGCTCCCGATCCATGGATGGATTGTGGGCACGGGGAGGGTGAGTTAGAGATCGAGAACCAAGGACGGTAAAGAATCTTAAGTTTCTCGCAGGAAACAGGAGCAATAGGTCAGCAAACGCCAAGGATTGGCGGATACAGGCTTAAGCTGAGATTCACTTCAAAGAGTACAAGCGCAGGATGCGCGTGGTCCTCTGGCTCAACCTCCCAACTTTTTTTCACTACGAAAAAAAGGTCTAACTCAAAAGTATGAAGATCAATCAATTTAAAAATATCAGACAGCCTCTGACTCCGGAGCAGCATGATCAAAAGCTCAAGGAAGTCTCTCAGCTTTATGAAAAGCAATTCTTGCGTGAGATGGTCAAAGCGATGCGTGGATCTGTGCAAGAGGGTGAATTCATGAAACCCAATAATGCAGAGAAAATTTTTCGTGAGCAGTTGGATCATGAGTATGTGGAAAAGTGGGGGGATAAAGGGGGAATTGGTCTCGCAGATATGATCTATGATCAATTGATCGATCGTATGGGACCGGCTCTTGGAATTACCCCGAAAGAAATTAAAGCTTTAGGTCCGATTCGAATAGGGGGCGAAAAGAAATTCGCACCGAAAATGCTGGAATCGCAAAATCCACAGCAAATGCGTATGCAGTTCGACATTCCTCCTCAAGACAAAATCCCGGGCGGTACCCCTGCCGAGGTGACGGCTCCTTGGTCGGGCAGTCTTTTAGGAGCTCAACAAATCAATCCCGACGAGTATCTTTTGCAAATGAACCACGACAATGGCCTGAGAAGCCAAATGGTTTTTAGAGGGACTTTGGATAAGCAATTAACCCTTCCCGAGTTTATAGGCCAAAGCCAGGAAATCCAGGCTGGACAAAGGCTTGGGCTCCTCAGTCCCTTTGCTAAAAATCTTTTCTGGACTGTGGATGGCGTGGAATAAGTATTAGGTCCCGAGCATCCCAATATGGTACACTTAGATGAAAGAGCACGGAGGCTTCCATGAAAATTACACACAATAAAGTCGGTCAAAATCTGAACGTGAAAGATTCTGCACGAACTGATCGGGCCGACAAAGCGCAAGATGCGACAACAGGTGGAAAAGCCGGAGCTTTAGATCTTTCTGAGTTGGGTGCAACGAAAGTAGATCTTTCTCCGCGCGCTCAAGAAATGAAAAAAATTAAAGAAGCGGCAATGAATGCGCCTGATGTGAATGAAGACAAAGTCGCTCGTTTGCAGAAAATGATCGATGAAGGAAAATACAAAGTAGATGCTAAAGATATCGCCGACAAGATGGTCGACGAGCATATGCTTTGGAGCTAATCAAGTAACCTAAAATCGAAGGAGCACGCATGGACGCGTCTCAAGAAAAGTCTTACAACAAACTTTTAAATTCTCTCGAAGATTTAACAAAGCTCTATCGCGCTTTGCTTGATAATGTTCGCAAAGAAAAAGATCTCTTGATTGCTGCGGACATCGCGAAGCTTCAGGAAAATGTCCAAGCTAAAGAATCGACTCTTTATAAAATTCGTACCCTTGATGGAGCTCGAGAGAGATACGCAAAAGAATTAGCGGGTCTGATCGGTGGAGATGTGACTCAGCCGAGATTATTAGAGCTCGCTCGTTTGATCGCTGGGCCGCAGGGAGATCGTCTTCGTTCTATCCACGCGACACTGGATCTTTTAGTGAAGAGAACCGCGGAGCTTAATCGTGAAAACGAAATTTTTGCTCAAAGCGCCCTGACAACTCTGAATGGGGCGATGGACGATATCAAAAATACTTTAGCTGGTAAAAAAACTTATGGTCGTCAGGGAACTTTAACAACGGGACCTGATCAAGCGGCTAATTTTGTTAGCAAAGAAGCATAGTAGGAGAGATCGGTGGCAAAAATCCATTCTATGATGGATATCGGTAAAAGGGCGATGATGAACAGTCAGTCCGCATTGCAGACTGTGTCGCACAATATCGCCAATAAAACCACCGAAGGATATTCACGCCAAAGAGTCGAATTACAAACAGCCGTTCCTATTGTGGAAGGCCGGAATCAGTTCGGTATGGGATCGCGTGCGGCAGCGGTGACTCGGACGAACAATCCTTTTTTAGAGAAACAAGTTCAGAAGGAAACTGGCGCACTGGGCTCCCAGCAGGGACGAGAAGATGCGCTTTTACGAGTAGAACAAGTTTTCAATGAGCAAATGAACAAAGGTCTCAATCAGTACGTGACTGATTTCTTCAATGGCTTTCGCGAGCTTTCCAACAATCCAGAAAGTACGACTTCAAGAACTATGGTGAAAGAAGCCGGGGAAGCTCTTGTGAACGATTTCAAACGTGTGAACACGCAGCTTACGGGAATTCAAAAGGACGTCGATGAGCGTGTTAAGAATGAAACCGATGAAGTCAATAAAATGGTTCGCGAGATCGCGACTTTGAATGAAAAAATTGCTGAAGTTGAAACGCAAGGAATCCCTGCGAACGATCAGCGTGATCGTCGTGATTTATTGCTTAAAAAAATGAATGAAAAAATCGATATTCATTATGCTGAGGGGAATAACGGAATTGTCACCGTTTCCACAGCGGGGAATGCAATTTTGGTTTCTGGATTTGACAGCTATGAATTACAAACAGGTCGTAATCCAGTCACGGACCGTGTGGATGTTTATTTCAAACCTAACGACAGCACGCCTCCCTTCCGTATCACGGATCGAATCAAAGGTGGAACCATTGGTGGAGCCTTGTCAGTGCGTGATCAAGTAATCCCTGATTTCAAAGGGAAAATGGATCAGATGGCTTTTCGCTTAGCTGATATGGTCAACCGCGCTCACGTTGAGGGTTTTGATCGTGCGGGTCGCCCAGCTGAACAGTTCTTCATTTTGCCTCAAGGTCCCGAAGGGGCTTCTGAGAATCTCGCGATGAATGAAAATATTTTGAATGACGTCAGTAAAATCGCAGCGGGTGCTCGTCAGGGTGCAGTGGGTGATAATACCGTGGCGAATGTGATTTCTCAGCTTCAGTACAAAGAGATCATGGATGACGGCTCAACCGTCGATGATTTCTATAATTCCGAAGTAGGCCGTATTGGTGTTCTAGCTCAGAGAGCGGTCAAGTCTCGTGAATCACAGACTAATATTTTAGGACAGCTGAATAATATTCGCGAAAGTATCTCAGGCGTCTCTCTCGATGAAGAGACGACGAATATGATTGAATTTCAAAGAGCCTTCGACGCTTCAGCGCGCGTGATTAAAACGGCGGATGAAATGTTTGACACAGTTCTTAACTTGAAGAGGTTATAATTAGATGCGCGTCGCTGATAAGATGGCTTTTAATCAGGTAACTCATAATCTGTCGAAGAATCGGACAGATATGAATGAGCTGCAGAATCAAGCAGCGACCCAAAAGCGTATCAATAAGCCATCGGACGATCCAGCTGCCTCGGCTCGTGTTTTAGCTAATCGCACAGAAGAGCGCGGCGGAAAACAATTTCTTAAAAATATTAATGTGGCTCGTTCATTTCTAGAGTTCACAGATCAATCTCTGTCCGAGCTTTCAGAAAGTTTGATGAGAGCAAAAGAATTGGCAATCCAACAAGCCAATGATGCCGGAACCAGTGTCGAGACTCGGCGAACGGTCGCCAGTGAAATTGAGCAAATTTATGCTCAAGCCGTCCAGATCGGAAATCGTAAATTAGGCGATCGTTATATTTTTGGTGGTTTTAAAACGACCAATCCTCCGTTTGATCCCAGTGGCGAGTACGCGGGTGATGATGGGGATATGAATTTACAGATCAATAAAGATGCTTTTGTTGCCATGAATGTTTCTGGCGATAAAATTTTTTACGGCCGTGGTCTTGGTGAAGACGGCCAAGTCCGAGTGAAGAGCAAAGTGCCCAAAGGCATTGAGCAATTGCAAAATCAAAAAATGGAAGAGTTTCAGCGCCAACAACAGATCGAGCAAAACAATCAAGGCCCTGTGCCTTTGAGAGCTCCGGCTTCGACCAGCCGTGGAGAGGTCAGCGTTGCTTCCGTCACCGATTCAGAATCTCGTGGAACCAATATCCTTCAGTCTCTCAAGGACTTTGAAATTGCCTTGAGAACCAATGATAAGGCTCAGATTCAGATGGCTATCGATGATATTGACGGAGCTTTAAATCAGGTGGTGAACGTCCGGGCTCAAGTCGGATCTAGGGTTTCCTCTTTGAACGCGGCTTACGATTCCCTGCAAAAGTCCATTGTTGATAACAAGACCAATGCTTCCCAGCTCGAAGATGCTGACCTTTTCGAGGTCGTCAGCGAGATGAATAAGACCGATTCCGCTCTTAAAGCGACTCTTGAGACCTCTGGCAAGGTCATGAACATGAGTCTCCTTGACTTCCTAAGATAGAAATAATACCTACAGTTCCGCTTCAAAAGCGCCGAAAGGCACTTTGTCAGCCATGAAGGCAATGAAATAAGGCCGGAGGAGCTCATGCTCGTACTTACAAGGAAGTTAGGTGAAAGCATCGCTATCGACGATCACATCAAGATTCGCGTTGTTCAAATCAAAGGAAAGCAAGTCCGCCTAGGGATTGAAGCACCTAAAGAAACTAAAATTCACCGCGAAGAAGTCTACTTAGCAATTCAAGACACTAATAAAGAATCAGCGACGGCTCAGCCGGACAAAACTCGTTCTGTTTCTAAGATGCTAAAACCGTAATTTCGCAGCAAGTCACAAATCAATACCCAAAATCCGCCTTTTTTGCCCCTGGCACTTGGTCTAGAAATCCATAATGGATCCACCTATTTTTTGTGTTGCTGTGTCTGATCAGCAAGTGCATCCTGTATTCATGGGGGTCCTGTGAGCCAAAATCTGAAGATTCAAACAACTCGTTTCGGCCAAGTCCAGTTTGCGCAAGATGATCTCATTGCTTTCCCAGAAGGCATCCTTGGATTTGCAGACCTCAAAAAATTCGTGCTTCTTGATGATCCTAATGACGATATCTTTGCTTGGTTGCAAAGCTGTGATGAGCCGGGAATTGCGTTTCCAGTTCTTGAGCCCGAATTATTTGCTGAAGCCTATAATGTGACTTTGGCAAAAACAGATTTCGAAGCTTTGAAAATGAATTCGATGGAGCGCGCTCGATCTTTTTGCATCATCACAATTCCTGAAGATCCAACAGCCATGACAGCTAATTTGAAAGCTCCCATCGTGATCAATGTTCCGATGAAGATGGCTCGTCAGTGCGTCTTGCAAGACAACCATTTGGCGATTCGTGAGCCGATCTTTTTGAAACTACAACAGCGTGTGGTTCAAAATCCAGACAAGTCGATCAAACAACAATCGCACTCTTTGGACGTGGCGATTCGTTTGCCTGAAAAACCAGGCACAGATCACAGTCTCTAAAATCTATAAGAGTAATACAAATATCCATTTAAAATTGTCGAATAGATATCGACTTCTTTTGTCGAAGAGAAGGTCGTGTCACCGAGAGCTTGTATCCCTAAAACAGAATTTTCGAAATGATATCCCGTTGATAATTGAACATTCGCTTTGGCAGCAGGTGCGATTCTTTGATCATCGACCGAGTTGCTTTTAACCACTTGATTTTGTATTCCGAGATTCATTGTTCCTTGCGCAGTCATAAAGAATTTTTCAAATACCCACGTATAGCCATAGCCTCCACCTGCCCCCAATGTATCCAGCTTTACCGACTGCAATGAAGGCGCCGATTGCGGAGTGTCGGCCGTTGAGCCCGCAATAAATTTTTTTCCTAAATCAAGTTCGAGATGATTGTAAAAGGCGGAAATCAGATAGCTTCCTCCGCTTTGTGTTTGCATTTCCTTTTGTGCAAATCCGGCTTTCAAACTGTAAGATAAATCATCCAGAGTTTTATAAAAATTAATTCCATAATTTTTTGCCTCGGAATCTGGCAATTGAGAAAATCGTTCAGGTTTGTGAAAGTCCAGTTCCGAAATTGGATTCGAGAGATAGAATCCCCGGTAGGACTGATAGTACGCATTGACTCCGTAATTTCTCCAATATTTCGAAAGAATAAAATTCAACTGATCTGAATTTCCACGACGATCAATTTCTTCTTTTGGGATCGGAAGAGCGATTCCGAAACCAACAGCTAAGCTTTTCCAAAAAAAAGTGGTTCCTAATCTCAAAGCGGAATTGGGTAGGTAAGCATTTCCTGAAACATTGGGAGCACCAAGATAAAAACTGTAAAGCGGAAGCTCCAAAAAAGTCTTCACCGTTCCCGGTTCAATCAATTCTTTGAATTTCTCCATCGGAGTTTCGGGTGAGGCTACTGCGGGCGGTACCCCGAGTGTCTCATTTTGAGACATGCCCGAGAGAGAAAATAGCAGAGTAAAAACGGCCAAGTAGAAACGCATTTAAACAGCGTCTCACACTGATAAACACTGTCAAATGTGTGAACACTCATCAAAGACTCAATCAGTCTGAAGTCCTGAGATATCGATAGTTTAGATCCTAACTGGCACGGGGCCTGCTTATACAATGGTAAGGCAATAGCCTTAAAGTGAGGTTCAAAGTGGAAAATCATATCTCAAGAAACTGGCCCGTGTGGATGGTGATCGGGTTCATGGGTTTTTCATTTTACTGGGTTGCTCAATCTTGGAATACCTCAAGCCCGATTGCTTCAGCAGAAGAATTGTCTTACCAAATGATTCGTCCTCAGGCTTTTGAGGCTGAATACGATTTGTCAGGCCGTAAAGTTGTTCGCAGTTTTGATAAATCACAACGAGTGGCTTCCGCTGACGGCCCCGAGGCTCTTCGTCAGCCTTTGAATGCAAACAAAGCCGCTCCCACAGCTCCCAAAAAAGACGATAAAAAGAAAAAAACAGCAGCTAAAGATCAGAAGAAAAAATCCACTGTTTCAACCCGATTCATCCCTGCAGATAAAAAATCAATTGGTGGTGGTTCTAATTCTCTGAATGGCGGAACAACTGATGCCGGTGGATATTACGGTGGAGGATTCTCTCCGACAGCTCAGGTGCAAGCTGCTGAGGCGCAGAAAAAGGACGAGTCCAAAGTATCGGCAGCTCAATGGAGAGAAATTTTATTGAGTCAACCAACTGCCGAAAATGCAAATGCCTTTGCGGCCGCTTTTGCCAAAGGTGATGTCGAAGGTGCCGCTTTCTATTCAATTGCTAATGAGCTTTTGTCTTCCGCGGATCTCAACCGTCAGCAAGCAGGGCTGCAGGTTTTGCGAAATGATTCTTCAGCGAATGGGTTTGCACTTTTGGCAAAGCATTACAATAGCACTTCGACTCCGACAGATTTAAAATCATCGATCTATACGGTTTTGAGTTCTTATGGATCTGCGTCTAAAATTGCGGTTCTCTCCCGAGTGCTTTACTCGAGCGATGAGAATACGGTTTTGCTCGCGGCTCAGATTCTCGACGAAACCATTGCGGCCCAGGCTAGCAACGTTCAAGTCAGCGGAGATCGCGGTGGAATCCGTCAGCCAGGAAGCTCTGCTCCGATTGCGAAGGCTCAGTGGGTGCAGTTCTTATCGCCATTGCAGCGTCTATCCGCTTCAGCCAACGCCAGTTTGGCAGAGCGCGCTCAAGATCTTCTCAACCGCATCCAAGCTTTGACAACAGCCTAAGCAAATATCATCCTGGTTCGGCATATGTTTTCAATAAGCCGAGCCCTTATCTTCATTCTCATTTTTTCCACTTTGACCGCGCAGGCGAATCTGAGCATTCCTCGCAACCTGAATCAGGCCGAGCGAAAAAAAGTGACAGAAATTCTGGGTCTTTCTTCTTCAGTCAAAGTCCTGAGTGATCCTTATCCCATGGGAGGTTATTCGGGCGTTGAGATCGGTTACGCCTACGAAGTTGTGCCTGCGAAAGAAATTTCCAATCTCGGCAGTATGAATGGTGGAGACGGAGAGACGAATTATTCGCTGATTACTATTGCTAAAGGTCTTTATAATAATTTGGATGTCATGGGTCAATTCTCTCCCTTTTCTCAGGCTGAAGGTGTTGCTAATTATGGCGGACAAATTCGTTGGAGTTTTTTTCAAGCTCGCAGTTTACCACTTTATATGAGCTTAATGAGCTCCATTAATTCCGTGAATTTTCAAGATAAGATCACCATGCTCTCGCAAGGAAATGATCTCGTTGCTGGATTCACGGCGAAAGATATCACTCTCTATGTGGGTGTAGGGGTCACCAGATCTATCGCCACTTTTATGGGTGGGGAGACCTGCACGAATGCGGTTCCTCCGGTGTGCACCAAAAATGCGGAAAGCATTACTGACAGTGGAAAAACCGTGAAAGAAGACGTGAGCGAATCTCATTATCTTGCCGGCGTGAATTTAAAAATTGACCGTGTTTTTTTAGCGATGCAAATGGACCGCTACACCCAATCTGTTTTTTCTGCCAAATTGGGTTATCGATTTTAACAAGCTCAAAACTCAATTAGTGCCTTGGCTTGAACTTGATCCTGGGGGAAGTGCCGCTGGCGCTGTATAAGATCCCTCCAAAGCTGCGGGAGCAGGGGCTGGTGGATTTTCTCTGCGAGCCACACTGCCTTTTTTCTTTCCGCTGATAGCAGCATTATTTTTTTCCGTTATATAATCTTCCGAGACGCTCTCAATACTTCTCGACCACTTTGAAAGATTAACAACATCTTCTCGTGCTTGCTCTAAACGATTTTTCAGGTCGATTCGGGTAATGGCTTCATCGCATTCAGGAGGGGCAAACTTATCTCTCGCAACATAGAAGGGAGATTTTGAACTTTGTCCGCGCTCTCTCCATTTTGATCTTTTCTCAACCGTGCTTTTAATCCGATCATAGGATGCATAATTGATCATTCTTTCTATTTCTGCATCAAGGTCAGAAAATAGGCTGGCTTGTCTGAGAGAGGCCTCTTCTTCTCGCACTTCTCGCGGTTGAACATAGGAAAAAGATTTTACAGGATTTTTTCCACTGCAACGGACTATACTAAAGTTATTATCATCAAACGAAACTTCGCCACCTGGAAGAACTTTAAAGACTCGGGTTAATTGTCTTTGTTTCTTATCTACCAGGCACACGGATCCGCTTTCGACACGGTCATACTCAAGTAATGAAATGACGGGAGCTTTTTTCTTGAGATTAGGTCCACTGATATCAGTCAGGGTCACGTAGACGTCTTTGTCTCCTCTTTTCCAAATAAGAGGATTTGAAAAGATGACGTCCTCGCTCCCATTGCCACAAAAACTACAACTTGATGTGGCTGTTTTTGCCACCTGAATTTTTTGGTCGGCATAGGACATTCCTAGTTCTCGAGCGGTATCATTGAGAGCTCTTAAGCAAATAAACTTGTTTCTAAGATCTTTGGCCGCTCTTTGGGCCTCGGGATCTATTTTTTTACGAGCCTCTGCTGTGACAAGGGTCAAAATGAGGGCCAAAAAGATGGAAAATATTTTGAAATAAGACATGGAAACTCCTTTTAGCGGATAGCCTATTTTGCCACTAGAGAGGCGCTAAACAAATTTAAAGGAGCTTAAGGCAGCAAAACCAGACGGGGTCTTGCTTTGGTCGAGTTATTTTTTTGATTTTTCAATCAGTGAGGTGGTGGATTTGCCTTGGACGAACTGAAGGGATTTGACCTCACCTCCATAGGACATCACAAAGGGTCCACCCACGATCGTCTCTGGTTTCCAGTCGCCACCTTTGACCAGGACATGAGGCTTAACAGCTTCGATTAATTTCAAAGGAGTTTGTTCATCGAAAATCACCACGTAATCAACACTCGAGAGAGCTGCCAGGATCTCAGCACGGTCATTTTCAATCTGCACCGGGCGAGTAGGGCCTTTTAAAACTTGCACACTGGCATCCGAATTAGCGCCCACCACAAGGATATCGCCGCAAGCCTTGGCTTCTTGAAGATAGCGAACATGACCTACATGAAGCAGGTCAAAGCAGCCATTGGTGAAAACAATTTTTTTGTCTCTTTTGTTTTTGAGCTCTTCGGTGATCTGAGAAAAAGGAACAACTTTTCCCACAAGGTAAACTTAGACTTTTCTCATCAGTTCAAGGTTCATCATACGACCTAGAACATCTTTGTTGAAAAGAGCCGAGAGAATGGGAAATACCAAATATCCCGTAGCAATAATCACTGTCATACGAAAAGCTGTTTTCATTGCGTAGCTGGCTGTTCCCATGTCTTCAGGTTTTCCTAAGCGTTGATCAAAAACCCATTCACCCGGTGTGTATCCCAAGTAAACTCGGTGAGCGACCATATACACCCAACTGACTCCGGCAGCCAAAGTGATAAGACTCAAGTAGATCAATCCCTGGCTGTCAGGGTGATAAAGATTTGCGAAAAGATCCACGTTTGTCACAAGCAGAAGAATGATCAAGCAAGCCAGGCTTCCTGCGGTGATGAGCATGGTATCTAAAAGAGCCGCCGAGAGATCAAAGCGAGTTGTTTTGAATGTCTCTACCGCTTTTTGATGAATATGAGTTTTATCAATAAAGTCGAAACTCTTTTTTTGGTTCAAAGTCTTTAGAATTTCATCAACCGTGCTGTGACCAGGTGTCGGCATTTGAGCCGGGATATGTACAGGCTCGGTAGCAGGCTTTGTATCAAAATTTTTGCGCGGAAGTGGAGAAGTCAAATCAACGGCCATATCCATGTCCAAGAAGCTCTTCTTTTCAATTTTTTTCGACGAGTTTTGAGAGTCGGCTTTCGTGCTATTTTTATGAAAGCCGAGACCCTCTGTGAGAGGGCGAAATTGGAAATCGTCTTGATCTTGAATGCTCATGTTAAACTCCGTTTATGCCGGATTGTGTCCAAGCTCATACTTTAGGATGGCTAAAAGGGCGATGCAAGCCGTTTCAACCCTTAGAACCTGATCTCCCAAGGTCACAGGTTCTAATCCCATTTTTTTGAAAATTTGAACCTCATTTTCTGAAAATCCGCCCTCAGATCCAACAAAAACCCAGTATTCTTCCATTGAAGAGGAAGGGTTTTTGAATTCTTGGACCGCATTTTTTATGCTCAGAGTCGACTGACCCTCATAAGCGAATAGACCCTTTGCTGAGCTATTTTGGTTAAATTTTTCAATTAATTCAGATAGATCCCGAGCTTCGGTGATTTTCATCAAATCCCCTCGACCGCTTTGTTGGGTTGCCGAGATCACGATCTTATTCCATCTCTCCACTTTGTTTTCAGGCAGGCTTTGAGACTTTCGGACGAAACTAAAATCAGAGAAGTAGGGTTCAATCCGACTCACTCCGAGCTCAACCGCTTTTTCGATCACCGCTTCCATAACGGGATAACGAGAAATGGAAAGAGCTAAAACAACGTGCGGTTTTTGAGGAGTGGGAAGCTCTCGAGAAGTAAGAATTTTTCCTCGTGCTGATTTCTTACCAAGTTCAATGACTTCAATCAAATGAGCTTTTGTTCCATCGCCTAGAACTTCGAATTTGGAAC
>JACCDR012545338.1_pt1 | contig 12787 bp, 11 predicted proteins | sample 7446431 | NCBI WGS metagenome assembly JACCDR01 (sample SAMN15323443, study PRJNA562643) | freshwater metagenome | isolation source: river surface water | place: USA:Blue River Watershed | collected 2017-08-17
CCAAGTTTACACCTTTGCTCTACGATTTAGAAATCAATCATAACCATATAGAAAATACAGGAGGAAAAGGTATCAATTATGCCGCCGCTCCTGATGCCCAAGTACACCACAACTTCGTAACCAATTGCGGTAAATTACCCAACAGTACAAGCCTCAACAATGCCGTGGCATTGGGCGGTGGTGCTGGGGGCGATTTTTACAACAACGTAATTGTCAATGCCCAAGGTTCGGCTATATCTATGATTGGTTTTTTAGGTAATCAAAAGATTTATAATAACCTGATTGTAAGACCTAATGGAGGAGGGGTTTTTGCTGATGCTAGACCGGGAGCTATTCCGAATGCTTATTTACTTTTTGCTAATAATACCATCATATCACCTTCGTCAGATGCCATCAAGCTGTATAGCACGCAGCACCAACATACCATAGCCAACAACTTAGTACTGAACGTAGGAAATGGCAAATACATTACAACCTTATCGCCAGACGTAAAAGTATCGCTCAAGCACAATTATTTTAACGGTATTATTGATGCCAGTTTTTTTGTCGATACTACCACCTTTCGGTATAGCCCCAAGAGCTTCACGCCGCTTGTCAATACGGGTGAAAACCTGCTCAGTTGGGGAATTAAAACCGATTTATCCGATAATCCTCGTCCGAATGGCAGCGATTTTGATATTGGGTGTTTTGAGTCGAGTGCAAGCGTAGCAACGCCCAATCCTAATGTATGCGATTATACGATTAGACAAGGCGGCAACTATTCGCCCAATAATCTTACGGCAACGGCAGGCAATACGGTTTGTATTGTAGCTGGTACATACAGCTATTTCGATTTTAACGATTTTGAAGGAAATGCCGACCAGCCTATTATTTTTAAAAATGTAGGAGGTGCTGTTAATATAGGAAATAGTGCCGCTTTGCTTGGAGGTATCACTTTTTCTAATTGTAAATATTTTAAACTTACCGGCACAGGCGACAGTACCTTGAACTATGGTATCCAGATAAACTATACTGGCTCTGGGGCAATGGGCGTAAAAATTGATAGCAAAAGTACCGATTGTGAAATAGACCATGTAGAAATCATGAAGACAGGTTTTGCTGGCATCATGGCAAAAACCGACCCCAGTTGCGATAGCACCGCTTGGCGTGGCTATTTTGTGATGCGAAATGTAAAGATTCACGATAATTTTATCCACGATGTCGCTGGAGAAGGCATCTATGTGGGCAATTCCTTTGCTGCTTCTGGGGTAAAAATTACTTGCAATGGCGTAGTAAGAACGGTTTTTCCTCATGCCATAGAAGGTTTAGAAATTTATAATAATCAAATTGAACGAAGTGGCTGCGAGGGCATTCAGTATGGTTGTTCAATAGATGCCAAAGTGCATCATAATACACTAATCGACCCAGGTATTGCTCCTTTTGATGCTTTTCAGGCCAACGGGATTCAAATGGGTGAAGGCTCTGGAGGCGATTGTTATAATAATACCATTGTAAATGCGAGAGGAACGGGTATTATTATTTTAGGTTTCCTAGGCAACCAAACGGTGTATAATAACCTGATTGTCAATGCAGGCTACAATGGCATTTTTGCCGATTCTCGGGCAAGTTCTATTCCGAATACGTATTTGCGTCTTGTCAATAATTCTATTATTACTACCCAAAGCGATGCCATCAAATTGTATAGCTTGATTCATACGCATGAGGTAGTCAATAACCTTATTGTAGCACCTGCTACGGGTAAATTTATCGTAAAACTAGGAACGCCTGTGATTGTCAATGAGCGAAATAATTATAAAAATACAGTGGCAGAAGCGGCTTTGCTCAAAGATATAAAATACGGTTTTTATTATCCAACAGCACGCTCACCTCTGGTGAATGCAGGCGAAAATGTGATGAATTGGGGCATTACTACCGACCGTGACGACAACGCCCGTATGGCAGGAGGAAGCTTTGATATAGGTTGTTTTGAGTTTATCATGCCCGGTAATTAATAGTAATTATCAAGTATGAGTAATGTAGTATCTCATACTTGATAATTTATGGTAGAGGGCAATTCTAATTCTTCGTATGAGTCGCTTTTTTAGTAGGTAACGACAAAAACGTATTTTTGCTAATTTCTTCTGCTAATTTTACTGCTTGGTAAGCATTTACAACTCCACCCGTAATACTCAATTGTTTGAGATTAACCAAATCACCCGTACCTGGTTGTGCTACTTTGGTATTAGAAAGTTTGGTAGCCGAGTTTAGAATAATACTTTTGATTTGTGTTGCCGAAAAATGCGGATAATAACTTTTAATCATAGCCGCCACACCTGCTACTACAGGTGCCGCCATGCTTGTACCACTCAACGACTCATATTTTGAACCTACTACTGTCGATTGAACATCAACGCCTGGGGCAAAAATATCTACCGTTTTTGAACCATAATTAGAAAAATCAGCTACGGCAGCAGGCGGTTGCATCCAAGTGGTTGCACCTACTTCTATCCAATTTTGGGCAATTTCGCCATTAGTAAAACGCTTGTTGGGGAAATTATCGCTTTGGTCGATATTAGCATTGTCGTTGCCTGCGGCGTGAACAATCAATACATCTCTACTTTCGGCATAACGAACAGCTTCGTCAACGGCATTTTTTTGAGGCGAAATGGCTTTACCAAAGCTCATATTAATAATTTTTGCTCCGTTGTCAACAGCATAATAAATGGCTCGTGCCACATCTTTATCACGCTCGTCGCCGTCGGGAACAGCCCGTAATACCATGATTTTTACATCAGAAGCAATGCCTTTGACACCCAAAGCATTATTGCGATTGGCGGCAATAATGCCGGCTACGTGTGTGCCGTGGCGTGCATCTGGGCCTGTTACTTCATTGTTTCCATAATGAAAATCGTTCAAGTCGTTGGGATTATCTCCTACAATGCTTCTTGGGTCGTGCTGGAGGTTGATGCCATACTGCAACAGGCGGTCGTAGTGCGTATAAGCCTCTTTCAACGAAACTTCATTTTGACCAAACTTAGCCAAAGTTTCATACATTTTTTTGGCTTGTACAATAGCGTTTGGAGCTGTGGCATCAATGCCAGCAATGTCGGCATCGGTAAACTCTTTTTTACCTAAAAATGCTTGAAGCGTTGCTTTGTTTTCTACAAATTGCTTGTACAATTTTACAACAAACTCTCCTTCTTCTTTTACTCCTTTGGCATTGGCTTCATACTGGATTTGGTACTTTTTGAATAAATCATACGAAGCTTTTTGTTGAGGAGAAAGGCCTTCTGTAGTCTTGAGATGACCAAATTGTGCATACAATTTGGCATACTCACGAGTCAATTCTGAGCGTTCTTTTGCGAGGTCTTGGCCGTTTGTATTGCCAAGGTAGTCCCAACCATACACATCATCAACATACCCATTTCGATCATCGTCGATACCGTTGTGGGGTATCTCATTGGGGTTTACCCAAATATGATCTTTCAGGTCTTCGTGGGCAATATCTACCCCCGAATCAATCACGGCAACAATAACTGTTTTCGACTTACGTTTGCCTAAAATCTCTCTGTACGCTTTTTCTGTGCTTATCCCCATGATTCCATCTTGATGTAAATCTAAATGTAACCAGTCGTTGGGTGCGTTAAATGAGGAAACTTTTAAGTACTGAGATTGGGCAAAAATATTGGTCGCAAACAAACAAGCAACTAAGGCGATTGCGTGCGTTTTTTTCATAATTTTCAATGCAATAATTTAAAATATAACTACTTATGGGCAAATTGTACTGAAAAGGTACGAGGTTTTTTGTCGATAAACAACGCATACATCCGACAAATTAACGTAAGTGCCTAGGAACTGATGTAACGCATTTTTTGTATATGAAATAGTGTATTGGATTACCAATGATACTGTTTAACCACATCAATGTGATTTTTAACGCACAAACTGGTCATTTTATCGAAAAATTGCCAAAAATGAAGAGATATAAAGAAAGTATCGACTCGTAGCTTCGTCGAATACTATTAAATTTTAAGGCATGACAAATATAACTTTACCACTATTCACCAAAGATATTGCCTACCGAGTTTTTATCTGCTTTTCGGGCTTATTGATATTAGTTGTCATCAACGGCCTTACAACTACTACGATGTCTGTGTTTGATAAAACACTGTTGCACGAATTTCATTGGACACGCACAGAGCTGAAATTCAGAGATGCTATCCCGAATGCAACTGCTTTTTTGCTTATCTTTTTGGCCGGCTCAATGATTGATAAATTTCAAGTAAAAAGCCTCTTATTGTTGGGGGCTTTGGTACTTGCCATTGCCTTGTGCTGTTATAGTACTATTCAAAGTATTCAGGAGGCGTATTTTATGCACTTTTTATTTGGCTTGGCGTATTGTTTGGCAGGGCCAGTATCAGCTATAATTTTGGTTTCGAGTTGGTTCAACAAACGTAAGGGTTTGGCCTTGGGCTTTACTTTGGCAGGGACAAGCCTGGGGAGCGTAATTTTCCCCAATATTATCCATCATTGGATTACCCTATACGGCTGGCGTACTACTTTTTTGGCACTCAGTATTTTTCCCATAATACTCTTTTTTTATATCTTATTCTTTATAAAAAGCCGTCCTCAAACACCTGTACTGACAGCTAACGACACAACCAAAACACCTGTATTAGAAGGACTTACGTTTAAAGAAGCGACCCGAACAATTACTTATTTGGTTATTTGTGTATGTGGTTTTTTGACCTTTTACAGCTTACTTTCTGTTGTTGCCAATTTGCACTTGCATATCACAGACGTAGGGCTTTCCGAACAGTACGCTACGGGTATGTTATCGCTTTATTTTGGGGTTGCTTTTACGGGAAAAATGCTCATTACTACGCTGTCTGACTACGTAAATATTTACCGACTTTTCAGCATTTGTTGTTTGATACTTACGCTTGCTATTGGTTTATTTGCTACGGTCAATCCTGCCCTCATTGTGTGGGCAACGGTAGGCATGGCCTTGAGTTGGGGAGGTATTTATTCGATGTATAACGTACTGACGGTACGAACTTTTGGCTTAAAAGAGGCCGGCAAAATCAATGCCAGCATCAATATGTTCGAGTCGGCGGGAGGCTTTTTAGGCCCTATCGTAACGGGCTATTTACACGACCAAACTCATTCGTATCAAATGGCATTTATGCTTGTTGCCGCTGTTATGGGCATCGCTACGGTGCTATCGTTTTTTGTAGGAAAAAATGATTAGCTACTTCAATAAGAGGCTTTTTTCATCGACTACATTACTACGACTAAAAATCAACACTTTACAAAGAACCGCCCAAGTTTTATGGTTTTGTTTTACATAAAACTTGGGCGGTTTCAATTTAATTATTTCCTTTTATTTCTTTCAGCACTTGCTGTCGGCTTACGCCTTCGGTGGGTTTATCTTCAAAAGCTTTTTTGTAATCATCTCTTTTCAAATCGCCACGCTTAACCGATTGTATAAACTGTGCCCAAGCAAAGGGATTGGTCAGTGCCATAATAGGGCTTTGGTAAAAATTCCTATTCGCCATTTGGTAGGTCATCTGGTCGGAGAAATTCCTAAAGTTACCAGCCCCACTCAAGCCTGCTTGTAAGGCCAAGGTATTGAGTTTAGATTGCTCTAAGTTTTTTTCCAAAGCCTTGCGACCAGCCTCGTTGTTGAGCCGCATTTCTAAGAATGCCTTCTTAAAATCTTCCTCGGTGCTATATGGATACACTTTCACCTCTGCCAACAACTTGTTTTCTTCGGCCATATACACAATCGCCGAGTGCGTTTGCTCTACATTTCTAGGAATGACATAATATCTTTTTTTGTAGCCCACATACGAAAAAATAAGGCTATCGCCAGGATATACATAAATGGCGAAATTCCCGAAATCATCGGTGAGCGTTCCTCTCCCTGAGTTGGGATTGAACACATAAGCACTCGCCAAAAATTCTGACGAACGTTCTGACACCACTCTTCCCGAAAACAAAACACTCATGTCTTGCCCTTGCCCCACCGCCTCAGTAGCCAAGCAAAGTATAAAAAATAAAGCAATATAACGGACTATCGAATTCATTTTACCTGTTTGATGATGTTATTTCAACGAACTAAACATACAAACTTATACATTTTATCTACTTTGGCACGCTTGTAAACGTAAGGTTTAACAGTTTTTAACGTTTGTACAAGGTTTTTTTATCTAAAAACATAACGTTTTTCTCTTTATAAAAATACAAATTTTTACTAAAAAAGTTTCAAAAATGTAAGAATAAAAGGAATAGATAATAATAAACCATCAAAACGGTCGAGAAAGCCGCCATGTCCCGGAATTGTTGAGGCCGAATCTTTGATTTGGATACTTCTTTTAAACAACGATTCCACCAAGTCGCCATACGTACCAGCGACCACAATAATTGCCCCACAAACATACCATTGCCAACTAGCCAAGTCTTCAAAATAATACGACAAAATAGCCGCTACAAGCATAGAAGCCGCAAAACCGCCAATGCTTCCTTCCCATGATTTTTTGGGAGAAACCCGCTCGAATAACTTGGTTTTACCAAATTTTGTTCCAGCAAAATACGCTCCAGTATCGCTTGCCCACAACAAAAACAAACACCCCAAGGGGCGTTGCCAACTAAATTGAAAATCGGGCGTAGGAAACGCCAATACAATCAATAAGGCAAAAGGCAAGGCCACATAAATAACGCCCAGAAAAGTATAAGCAATGTTTTTGAATGGCTTTTCGTCTTCGGCTTTATACAGCTTTATGAAAAAGATAAACGTAAACAAAGGCGACAATACATAGTAGTTTTGGTAAGGAATAATGCCTTTTTCTATCAAAAAGGTGAGGGTTACTAGCACAAAACCGCAAAGCGTTCCGTAATACGTAAGGGGCTCGTTTCCGTCTAGCCCTATCAACTTATAAAATTCTAACTGTGCCAAAACCGCAATCACAGCAAATAAGCCATAGAATGTCCAATCGCTATAAATAATGCAAAATAACAAAAAAGGAATGGCTATTACAGCCGCAATTACTCGCTGTTGCAAGTTGGACATACCTTGTAATTTTTCTTTCATATATACCTTTAGTTCTAAATTATTGTTTGTTTTAAAATATACGATGTAAAATTCTGCATTATTAGTTAAGACGCTGCGGTGCAACGTCGCTACACTCACTCAATGATTTTCCCTTCGTTTTCGAGTAAAAATTTAGCCAACGTGGCTTGTGGGTTTGGTACATACAACTCACAAAGCCCTATCAAATACATGCTATCTCTTTTGTTGAGCACCACTGCCTCTATTTGATGCTCGTCAACCAAATAGGCTTTTGCCAATTCGGCTTTCACGGGGCTTGGGGTTTCATAAATTTTTTGCCAATCCTTCATCTGCGGTTTTTTTAATTTTGAATAAAACAAACACACATACCACAAACGACACCAAAACCATAGGCAACGGCACGCTTTCGGTATCAACAATATCGGCTTTTAGCACTCCGATGTTATAACAATATTTCATCACAACGGTAAAACCATTATTGACAAAATGGGCTAATACCGCCAACTCTATTCTGCCCGTCCAATGATATAAATACCCAAACATTGCTCCGAGGAGCATTCTTGGAAAAAAGCCATAAAATTGAAAATGGATAAAACTAAACCAAAACGCTGCTACCCAAATGGCTACGTGTGGATTTTGCCACGATTTATAAAAAATATTTTGTAAAACACCTCTAAACAATAACTCTTCGCTAAGTGCCGCCGCTCCAGCAATAACGACAATGGCAATCAACAACTGCAATGGCGACGTAAAATTGGTGATATAATCCGTAAAAATTTGGGCTGTTTTTTCGCTTTGTTGCATCGACACCTCCAAGTTGTGAAAACTGGCTGGCAAGTGAATTTGCTTGTTCCACTCGATAATAATGCTATCGAATGGCATAAAACTAATGACCAATAGCACTATCCAAATAAGCAGATTTTTCGGCTGTGCCACCGCTTGTAAAGGCGTAAATGACTCTATCAAGCGTGTATAAAGTACAGCCACCAACACAAACGGCAGTGGCGTTGATAGCACCTGGAGCAACATCACGGCATACCACGCCTGCGGATACTTGGTAGGGTTTTGCTGGAAATCCATAAAGTGCCCAAGCTCAATATTAGTCATAAATGAGAAGATACCGAAGCCTATAAAAGAGCCTATTGCAAGTAATACCATGCTTAAACCAAACAATATCAAAAGTTTAGCCAAAAGCGACCTGTCAGTTTGTCGAAGAATATTATCAATTTGTGCCATAATGGTTGTAAATTTACGGCAAAATTTGTGAGTTTTAGTCGAAAACAAGTAATTGTTTGTTTTTGAGAAAGATAGAAAGTATGGTAAAAATTCAAAATATTGCTTTAGGAGAGTTTCCGTTGTTGTTAGCGCCTATGGAAGACGTTTCAGACCCTCCGTTTCGGGCGGTCTGCAAAGCCAATGGAGCAGATTTAATGTACACCGAGTTTATTTCTTCGGAAGGACTTATCAGAGATGCAGCCAAATCTGTGCAAAAATTAGATATTTTTGAATACGAACGCCCTATTGGTATTCAATTATTTGGCTCAGACATCGAAACCATGCGTAGCTGTGGCGAAATTGCTACCAAAGCCAATCCCGATTTAATAGATATTAATTACGGCTGCCCTGTCAAACAAGTAGCTTGTAAAGGGGCTGGTGCTGCCCTTTTGCAAGATATTCCTAAAATGGTAGCCATGACCAAAGCGGTCGTAGAATCGACACACTTGCCCGTAACCGTCAAAACTCGTTTGGGCTGGGACGAATCTACTAAAAATATCGAAGACGTTGCCGAACGCCTACAAGATATTGGTATTCAGGCACTCACGATTCATGGGCGAACCCGTGTGCAAATGTACAAAGGCGAAGCCGATTGGCAGTTGATTGGTAAAATCAAAGAAAATCCACGCATTAAAATTCCTATTTTTGGTAATGGCGATATTGATTCGCCTGAAAAAGCATTGGAGTATAAAAATCGCTATGGCGTTGATGGCATCATGATTGGCCGTGCCAGCATTGGTTATCCGTGGATTTTCAACGAAATCAAACATTTTGTCCGTACTGGTACACACTTGGCTCCGCCTACCATTCAAGACCGCATTGATGTTTGTAAAAAACATTTAGATTTTAGTATTCAATGGAAAGGCAACCACGTGGGCATTGTAGAAATGCGACGACATTACGCCAATTACTTTAAGGGCATTCCTCATTTCAAAGAGTTTAGAATACGCTTAGTTACCTCGCTCGACTATGCCGAAATACTAGGCATTTTAGAAGAAGTGGCACAACATTATGCCTTAGCGGCACTATCATGACAACTTTCGGAAGGCTACTTGTGTCCCTAAAGCTATGTTAGCCTTCCGAAACCACTTTATATTTTACTCAACAAACATGAAAGCATCTTCTTCTAGTGTTACCCCAAGCAGTAGCAGTTCAAACACCGCATTGGCTTGGAGTTTATTACTCATTTTAGCCCTCATTTGGGGCAGTTCTTTTATTTTAGTCAAAAAAAGTCTGCTCGTTTTTACGCCCTCGCAAGTAGGTTCTCTGCGTATTTTTGCGGCATTTTGCTTCTTTGTGCCTTTTTTTATTTATCATATCAAAAAAATCCCCTTTCGTAAATGGCCTCATTTTTTGCTTGTAGGCTGTTTGGGGAATCTTTTTCCAGCCTTTTTGTTTTCGTTGGCAGGAGCCAAATTAGATAGTGGCGTATCGGGTGCATTAAACTCCACTACGCCTTTATTTACCTTAATTATTGGTGTTTTATTTTTCAAAAATACCCTTACGCAACGCCAAACTATTGGTATTTTATTGGGCTTTGTTGGAGCATTATTGCTAGTTACCGCAGGCAAAACAGGCTTTAGCCTCAACGGCTATGCCTTGTATGTCGTGCTTGCAACGTTGTTTTATGGCATCAACCTCAATCTCACCAAAAAATACCTCACCAATTTGGGCATTGATTCGTTTGTAATTACGAGTTGTATTTTCATGACCATCGGGCCAATAGCCGCAGGCGTACTTTTTAGTACTGATTTTCTGGTAAAAATGAACCAAACAGGGGCTTATCAATCCTTGCTTTATGCCTGTTTGCTTGGCGTAATGGGCTCGGCCATTGCGATGGTGCTGTTTAATCGACTCATCCAACTAACCTCGGCGGTGCTGGCGAGTTCTGTCACCTACCTTATTCCTATCGTAGCCATCACTTGGGGCGTACTCGACCACGAAACTATACTTATTGAGCATTATTTAGGTATGGCAATAATTTTAGTTGGTGTATATTTGGTCAATAAAACCAAGTAACAAAACAAACCATCAAGCAACCATGTTAAAAGCACAGGTAAACGACAAGACCTTTGAAATAACCCAAACCGATGCCACTATTTTGGTCAACGGACAACCCTTGGGATGGGACATAGCCACTGTGGACGCAGGCAAATTTCATATTTTATTCAACAATCGCTCATACAACGCCCAAGTCGTTGAAGCCGATTATCAAAACAAAAGTTTTCAAATACAAATTAACCAAAATCAATATACTATAGCTGTCAAAGACCGTTTCGATATACTGCTCGAACAGTTGGGCATGGGCAATGCCAGTGCCAAAAAAGTAAACGACCTCAAAGCACCAATGCCTGGCTTGGTGGTAGCTATCAAAGTACAGGTAGGCGATGTCATAAAAAAAGGCGATACCTTGCTCATTTTGGAAGCCATGAAAATGGAGAACGTTTTGAAGGCTACAGGCGACGGAAAAGTGAAAAGCATCAAAGTAAATGCCAAAGAAAACGTAGAAAAAAACCAAGTTATGATTGAATTTGAGTAAGATTTTTTACCGTTCAATAACAAGCATCAAAGAAAACATCCTTAGCCCAATAGACTTTCCGTTTGTTGGGCTATTTTTGTACCCTGATAATTTATAGGTAACGGGTAAATTATTCAAAGCACCCAAGCCTATTGCCCTTAGCCTAATTTTTCTTTATCTTTGCGACCGAAAAAATCAATTCTCATGGACAAACCCAAGTACAAAAGAATTCTCCTCAAATTATCAGGCGAAGCACTCAGTTCGAAAAGTGAAGTACTCGAACCTAGCATTTTAGAGCAGTATGCCCTAGAAATTAAAAAAATCCACGACCTAGGCATCGAAGTTGCCGTAGTGATTGGTGGAGGTAATATTTTTAGAGGTGCTACCGCCGCTAAAGCAGGTATCGAGCGTGTTCAAGGTGACTACATGGGAATGCTCGCCACCGTTATCAACGGGATGGCCATTCAAGCCTCACTCGAAAAACATGGCATGATTACTCGTTTGATGACAGCCATTAAAATTGAAGCCGTCTGCGAACCAATGATTCGCCGCAGGGCTATCAGACACCTTGAAAAAGGGCGTATCATTATTTTGAGTGCAGGTACAGGAAACCCTTACTTTACAACCGACTCGGCTGCCGCCTTGAGAGCCATCGAAATCGAAGCTGACGTAGTATTGAAAGGTACAAGAGTTGACGGCGTTTATACAGCAGACCCCGAAAAAGACCCAACTGCTACTCGTTATTCTTCGCTTGCATTTGATGAAGCTCTTGGTAAAGGGCTGAAAATCATGGATGCTACGGCCTTTACGCTTTGTCAAGAAAATAAACTCCCTATCATTGTATTCGATATGAACAAGCCTGGCAACCTTTCTAAAATCGTGGCTGGCGAAGATGTTGGTACTTTGATTAGCTAATACCTCAGTTATCAAAAATCGGATGACGCAAAACGAGCCTGCTCCTTTGTGCTATCCGATTTTTTTATTGAGCCATACGTATCGCTTTACTCAACAGTAAAAAAGAATCCAAAAATCACGCATAACAACCAATGGAAGAAATAGAATTTTATCTTGATGCGGCTAAAGAAACCATGGATGGTGCCCTCAAACACTTAACGATTGAGTTATCGAAAATCCGTGCAGGCAAAGCCACGCCTGCCATGCTTGATGGCTTGCAAGTAGAGTATTATGGCATGCTTACGCCTCTTACGGGTGCGGCAAGTATCTCTACGCCTGATGCTCGTACCATTGTGGTAAAGCCTTTTGAAAGAAAAATGATTAACGAAATCGAAAAAGTGATTCGTAACTCGAACATAGGACTCGCTCCGATGAACGACGGTGAGGTGATTCGCTTGAACTTGCCTCCTATGACCGAAGAACGTCGGAAAGAATTGGTAAAAAGAGTAAAAAATGAAATCGAAACGGCAAAGGTAAACGTTAGAAAAGTGCGTCAAGAAGCCAACGATTCTATCCGTAAATTGAAAAATGAAGGCGTTGCTGAAGATGCAGTAAAAGCAGGCGAAGAACGTGTACAAAAACTAACCGATAGCTATATTACAAAAGTAGAAAGCATCTTTGTTGATAAAGAAAAAGATATTATGTCAGTTTAAGTGATGTGAAGAGGTATGTTAGGATGTAGGATGTATGAGGTATGATATATGATGTATTACAAATTTATTCTACATCCTATATCATACCTCATACATCACACATCATACATCATACCTCATACATCATACCTCATACATCATACCTCATACATCATACCTCATACATCATACATCATACCTCATACATCATACATCCTACATCTACATCACTTATGATAATACACCATGGCATACCTTCGACAGCTCCTTCTTTTGCTCTTGATTTATTTCATCAAACGGCTTATTGGCAAGCCAACCTCCCTCCTACGTGGGTTTTTGATTATCAACATCCTGTTA
>JACCDR011135161.1_pt1 | contig 12785 bp, 11 predicted proteins | sample 7446431 | NCBI WGS metagenome assembly JACCDR01 (sample SAMN15323443, study PRJNA562643) | freshwater metagenome | isolation source: river surface water | place: USA:Blue River Watershed | collected 2017-08-17
CGGTCCAAAAAAAGCCGGGGCATCTAGCTCCACGAAAGATGACAGCGCGGTGGCTGGCCAGAAAAACGGTGTGAGCGCGATTTCTGTTTCTCAATTGTATCTCACGATGAATCAAGAATACGGATCGCTTCTTGTTGGTCGTGCGCCTCTTGAATTCGGTTTGGGAATGACTCATTCTGCCGGTAATGGTGCTTTTGATCACTGGTATGATGTGCATGATGTGGTCGCTTACAAATTTATCGTCGGCAATATGTCTTTTGCTCCAATGATCGGCAAAGTTTACGATTATTCAGTCGCTCAAGGTCGCGAAGTTCAAGATGTGACTTTTAATCTTCTTTACGACAATCAAGAAACGGAATCAGCCATCGGAATTATTCACCAAACACGCTCGGCGAGTTTGCTGGCGAATGATGCTCCCGTGAGCCAATTCGGTGGAACGGGTGTCACTGGAAACTGGAATACTCAGCATATCAATTTGTATATTTCTCGTGGTTTTGAGCCGGTGAAAATTAAATTGGAAGCCGGATTTGAATCAGGAAATACCGGAATTTCTGCGAATAATGGCAGTGGCGGCACTGAAGAAGTGAAGCTAGCAGGTTATGGTATTGCTCTCGATTTGGATTTTCCTACGGGTGAAGGTGGAAAATGGAATTGGGGTCTCCGTGCTGGTATGGCGACGGGCGATGATCCAAGTACAACGGCTTACGAAGGTTTCCATTTTGATCGAAACTATGATGTGGCTTTCTTGATGTTCAATCATCCAATCGGTAGATATGATCTTCTTCGTTCCTATGCACAACGTTCGCCAGATCGCAGTTGCACGACAGCACCTTGTGCTCCTTATGCCTCTGACGAAGCCCTGGATGAAGAAGCGATCAGCAATACGGTTTACGTGTCTCCACGTTTGACTTATACGATGAGCGATCGTTGGCAGTGGACGAATCGTTTGACGTGGGCGCAATTACAAACAAAACCAGTGGCTAATGCAGACATCAAAAAAGATCTTGGTTTTGAGTACGATATTGGTTTTGTTTTTAAACCCGTTGATAGAATTCAGTGGGTCAATGAATTGGGTTTGTTATTTCCAGGATCTGCATTCAAGGGAACGGCAGCTCAGAACTTTGGAAACGGCTTTACTTACGGTATCAGCTCGAAAGCCTCGTTTAGCTTTTAATTGTCTCGCCTCAAAAAAAAGCAAGCCCGTCCTGGGGCTTGCGGAGGCACATTCTCAATTTTCTAAAACCTAATTTATCGAGAGATTTATTGACGGGCTGTCCGTCCGCCTAATCCTACTTGTGGGACTTGTTGTTGATTACTGAGTGGAGAAGGCAGAGTGATAAGTCCATTGTTATTGGCGATTGCACCTTGTCCTGTTCCCCATTGAACGAGAGCTTGAATGTCGGCACCACGGCTTTGAGAACCGTTGCGGATCATCGCACTCAAGGTCGTATCTGGGACAACTCCAGGGCTTGTTTGAACAACATACTGCTCACCCAAAGATGGGATGGTGAAAGTCGTCCAGTTGCTTTGAACCTGACCGTTCGTTCCCGTAGTTTGCTGACTATTCAAAATATGAGTTTTCAATTGGTTCAAGACATTATCAACAGGCGAGAACATATTGTTAGAGATATACTGTGCAAAGTAAGACTTCTCGCTAGAGCTTGCTGACATGGAAGAAACAGAATCCAACATGCTCTGAGTGCTCTGTTGTAAAATAGATCTTTGAGCATCTGGTTGCATTCCTTGCATTCCGGCGTTGAACTTGGCTGGGTTGCTTTCGTTAATTCCTTGGATCATCAAGTTTTGAGAGTGGCGTAACTGAGCTGTAAAACTCGCTGCACGCATTTTAACCAAAACCTCGATTGTCTGTTTTCCGTTTTTAGCTTGCAGGCCGCGGATGATTTCTTCAGTGAGATCGTTGGACTGTTGCAAAGAGCTTGAATCTTCGTCGTCAAAGTCCGAGGCAAAGTTAAAACCGTTCGAAGCAAAAGGACTTGTTTTGACCGTTGGATTTGTGAAACCAGCTAAGATTTCACTTTTCAAATAATCAGTAAAGTACTGATTGATGTAAGTCGCATTGTCTGCATGATTCTTCAAATATTTTGAAAGCTCAATGATGCGGTTCTTGTGGCAAGATAATTTCGAAGACTCGCCTTTGATTTTTTCACACTTGGCAGCCCACTCTTCAATATCGACTTCGGTCGCTTCGCCTTTTTTCTGAGCGACAACCTTTTTGTCATCTTCAGCATTTTCTTCTTTTTGATCGGAATTTGCTATGGCCATTAATTCGGTATTGAGAGCTACGATGTCTTTAAAATCTGACTCTAGAGAAAAAGTTTTTCCGCAAAGATCGCAAGACTGACCTTCGGTTTCGCCTTCTTTTTGAAATTTAACAATGGTTGAACCTTCGATAGAGGTGACTTTAGCTTTAAATACGCCTTTAGTGGTGCCAATTAAAACTTCGCGAGAAGTCCCAGAAACTTTCTGTTCTTGTTCGGCAGAAGAAGCAAAAGCGATTGAATGAAGAGCTTCCTTCTCGTAACGAACGATATTGTTATAGTGATATGGGTTCATGCTGAGACTGAATCCCAACGACCCGGCGAGCACACAAAACAGGCTCCATTTTTTAAAGTTATTGAAAAGCATAAGTCCTCCTCGTTAAGGGCGTCCGGCCCCATTTTTTATTTCTACTTGTCTATTATTCAAGGCCCGGGCCATGTCTCAAAGGGGGATGGTGTTGCCTAAGCATATGATTCTTAAGGCTTTCTCTTAATGAGAAAGGCGCATTTGAAAGCCTCTGTCGATCAATCCCTTGATGACTGTCAAAACCCTAGTCAGAGTTACTCAAGGAACCAACTTCGTTTTTCAACTACCTGCTTTTCTCAGAAGACTTCAAGAAGAGTGTTTGCAAAATAGGTCTGTTAAATTGGAAAAAATTAATTAATTCATATCGACTTAAAATTAAAACATTTCCTTAGGAGGAAAAAATGAAAAAACTAGTTATTGTTGCCTTTCTAGCATGCCCTCTTATTTCTATACAAAGCTATGCTTCTAGCATTCTTTGCAATATGAAGATCTCGGGTAAAACAGTCAGTCGTCAGATCTTTACACAGATTGGAAACTCTGAGGTTAATAGTGGAGGAGCTTTGGACGCAGGCGAGAACGTTGGAGATATCGGCTACGTGTTTGGCGCGACCACTTTCTTGACTGCTGCAGACTCTCAAGGCAATAAAGTTGAGCTCAAGCAAGGGGAAGTTGCTATCGTCGTTACAAGACTAGAACGTCTCCTTAAAGATAACGATTGTGAAGCTAATCATTATCAAAAATGCTTTAAAACAGAAACTTTAGATTATCAAATTGTAAAACTGGCAAGTAAACATCAAACAAATTTATCTTTTAAAATGGAAGATGGACAGCCAGCGTCTGTTAATTGCTCATCCGCAAGGCTGAAAGCAGATTTTGCTATCGAGTAAGAACAGAAATTTCTTGCTGATAAAAATGATAAGATTGAGTTTTCGTGAACGCGGAGAGAGCCAGCAGGTGATACCAAAATGGTGTTTAACCGCTGGCTCTTTCATCATATTGCAGTGTACCTAGGGACAAAAGAGAATGGCATCGCTCTTAAGGTAGAGATAAAACAATCTCATGCGTCTCAAATTTGAAGCAACGAAAAAGCCTGAACATGTGACGGAACAAGATTGGAATTCTTGGACCTGGCAGCTGCAAAAAAGTCTGAAAAAAGAGATAGACTTTTCATCTCATTTTGAATTGTTTCCGTCAGAGCGAACAGCCTTTCAAGAAGGCGCTGAGCTTTTTAATATTCGCACGACACCTTATTACGCAAGCCTTGTCGGCCCTGAAGAGATGGATCCGATACGCCGAATATTGATGCCGACGTCACGAGAGCTTTTACCCGGGGCTCAAAGTTTTTTAGATCCACTGGGTGAAAATAAAAATTCTCCGGTTAAAAGAGTTATTCATCGTTATCCCGACCGAGTTCTATTTTTGGTCACAGACATCTGCTCTGTTTATTGCAGATACTGCACTCGCAAACATTTCACAGGTCAAGATCAGGCCTTCATCAAAAATGACGAGTACGCTTTAGCCTTAGATTATATTCGCAATCATCCAGGAATTCGTGAGGTCATTCTTTCGGGCGGAGATCCACTGACCTTAGGTGATCATCAATTAGAAAGAGTTTTTTCTGATTTAAGAGATATCGATCATGTGGAAATTATTCGCGTGGGCACGCGCATGCCCGTTGTCTGCCCTATGCGAGTTGATGAGAAACTGGCAAAGATGATGCGCAAATATGCGCCTGTGTTTTTGATGACTCATTTTAATCATCCTCGAGAGCTCACTGCGGAAGCAGCTCAGGCTCTCACTCATTTTGTTGATAACGGCGTACCGGTGATGAATCAGATGGTTCTCTTGAATGGGGTGAATAATCATCCGGCGATCGTTCAAGCTCTTTCGCGTCGGCTTTTGTATCTCAGAGCAAAACCTTACTATATGTTTCAGTGCGATCCTTCCGAAGGAACTGATCATTTACGAACATCGGTGGAAGATTCACTCGAAATTCAAAAAGAATTGTGGGGAAATCTTTCAGGCCTAGCGATGCCGAATCTTTCTTTGGATATTCCTGACGGGGGAGGCAAGACAGGTCTTGTTCCGAACTTTGAAATCTCGCGCAGTTCCGAATCTCGCAGCTACGTCGGTTGGGACGGGGTGCGTGCCGAATATAAGAACCCGCCACCACAGAGTATTTTAAAGCCTTTGGATGCTGAAGTTTACCAGTCCGAGTGGGAAACTTTAAAAAGGGCCAAGCAAACCGGCTCAACTCAGAGAAAAACAGGGCCACCCGAATTTCCGAATGACCCGCCTATTTGATTCTCCAGAAAAATTATATATTATTTCCCCATTTGCAATCTTTGCCTTTGTATTCTGAAACCTTAGCACTCATAGCTTCGCCAACTAATTCTGCAGTTACTAGGCTGGGTTCTTTATCAGTACTTTCAATTCCAGTCGAAGAATCTTGTCCACCAAAATAAACGGCATACAGAGTTTCGCCTTTGAGGGTACGGCAATCTGTAATTTTTTTAATAGCGTGAACACGATATAAACTGCCAGCTTCGACAATAGCCCAATCAGTAACGGCTTTGAATTCAATATTATTTCTCATCACTCCCCCGTGAGATTCAGCTGGCTTTCTTTTTCCATCAGCTTTCCCTGGTGATTTTGCAAATACTGAACTGCTCAGTATCATTATTAATGAAAGAAAAATTACCGATAATTTCATTGAAGACTCCTTTGTCGACTTAGAGACAGTTTAACAGGAATTTCTTTGAATTACTGTAATCTAAAAATGCCGCAGGACCTTAGTGTTAGAGGCGCTCTAGACGAGCGTATTTAGCGACAAATTTTTTGATGGTTTGATCAGCGAAAAGAACGCTGACTTTTTGTTGCTCGCCGGAGCCTTCGGTTTCAAAGATAGAACCTGCACCAAAAGTCGGATGGCGAACACGCATGCCTTTTTTGAAATCGCTCGACGAGCCCGAATCTGACATTTCGTAATCTGGAAATTCTTGAGAATCATCAAAATCACGACGGAAATTACGATCTGAATTTTCAAATCGCTTCGTTGTAAAATTCGTCGAGGTTCTCTCTGATAAATTCTGGCTAAATCTTGAAATAAATTTTGGAGTTTCAAAAGAAGTTGAAAACTGCACGAGCTCTTCGGGAATTTCTTTAATAAACCTTGAAGGGGGATTGAATTGCTCTTGTCCCCAAACTTTGCGAGATCTGGTATAGGTTAAATGCAATTTCTTACGAGCTCGAGTCATCCCGACATAAGCCAGACGTCTTTCTTCTTCGAGCGAAGACTCTTCGTCTTCATCCGTGGATCTGGCGCTAGGGAAAAGATTTTCTTCCACACCGACGATAAAGACGTAAGGGTATTCCAGGCCTTTAGAAACGTGCAAAGTCATCAGTGTGACACTGACAGCGGATTCATCTAAAGAGTCGATATCAGAAACCAGAGCCATTTCTTCTAAAAAGCTTTGCAGACTCGCATCTGTGCGCTCTTTCATAAACTGAGTCATCGCGTTTGATAACTCTTCCAAGTTCTCTATACGAGCTTTCGCTTCCACAGACTCTTCCGCCTTGAGAGCCTGAACGTACTGAGTTTTATCTAAAGCCAAAGTATAAAAATCAACCAGATTATGGGTCTTTGATAAATCCTGAAGATCATGCATCAGCGTAATGAAGCCTCTGAGTTTGCTCGTCGTTCCTGCGTTAAACATCCGTTGATCACAAGCCTTAGAAGCTGCTTCCAGTAAGCTGATTTTCTCAGCCATCGAAAACTCTTCTAACTTTTCAATCGTCGTTTTTCCAATACCACGAGCTGGAGTGTTGACCACGCGTTTGAAAGCCATATCATCGGCAGGATTCATCGAGAGCTTCAAATATCCCAAGATATCTTTGATCTCCATGCGTTCATAGAATCTGACACCGCCCACAATTTTATAAGGGATTCCATTGGTACGAAGTTGTTCCTCAATCACGCGGGATTGAGCATTGGTCCGATAAAAAATGGCATAATCATTCAAAGAGCCTTCGCCTTCGCTAACAAGGCTCTGGATGTTTTTAACGACCCATCTTGCTTCATCGTATTCATTGCGCTCTTCGCGAACTGCAATCGGGCTTCCGGCTTCGTTGCTGGTAAAAAGAGTTTTATCTTTTCTCTCAGAATTATTCTTAATCACTGTTGTCGCAGCACGAACGATATTGCTGGTAGAGCGATAATTTTCTTCAAGCTTTATAATTTTAGCTTCTGGAAAATCTTTTTCAAAATCGAGAATGTTAGAAATATCCGCGCCACGCCAACTGTAGATCGACTGATCTTCGTCGCCCACAACGCAAAGATTTCTGTGCTTGCTCGCGAGCATTTTCACCAGCAAATACTGAATGTGATTCGTGTCTTGATACTCATCGACCATGATGTATTTGAACTTGTCTTGATACATTTCCAAGACATCGGGGTACATGCGAAAAATATCATAAACCTTCATCAGTAAATCGCCGAAATCCAACGAATTGGCCTTTTTCATCTCTTGCTCATAGAGCTTGTAAACCTGAATCGATTTTTCGTCCAAAAATAAGGCATCGGACTTTTCGACTTCGTCAGGTCCCAAGGCCAACATTTTCGCTGTATTGATTCGGTTGCGAAAGCTCTTTGCAGGATGGACTTTGTCGTTGATGTTCAGAGCTTTCATAATTTTCTTAATCTGAGAAAGCTGATCCGAATCATCATAGATTCCAAAGTGCGATTTATAATCCAAGAGATGAATATTTTCTCGAAGTACTCGGTTACAAAAGCTATGGAAAGTCGAAACCCATAAAGGCTCCCGTAAAGAAATCCCGATATCCATCAGAATTTTGAAGATTCGATGTTCCATCTCTTTGGCGGCTTTATTGGTAAATGTCACCGCGAGAATTCCGTCGGGTGCGGCCATGCCCTCATGGATAAGATTGGCCATTCTGTGAGTCAAAACACGAGTTTTTCCCGAGCCCGCCCCCGCCAAAATAAGCAGTGGCCCGGAGAGGGTTTCGACTGCGTCTTTCTGGGGACCGTTCAGGTGCTTTGTAATCTCGGACATGAAGGGGGGAATATAGGCTTTGTAAGGCTTACCTGTCAAAACTGTAGACAGTCCGAAAGAACGGGAGTCTCCATCTTAAATGGGGTAAAACATAACAGCTTGCAGCAGGAGGATTTTTTGCTACGAATAGCCCTTATTTTCATTCTGTCTTTGGGTCTTATGGCCTGCAATAAGAAGAAAAAGGAAGAAGATCTTTCAGGTCCGATTCGCGTGCAAATTCCTTTTATGATTGATGGCAAATACAGCCTGCAAATCATTGAGCTCTTAACAATGGAAAACCTGGTTGAGCTCAAAGGCTTGGCTGCTCGTTTTCTGATTGATCCGGACACTGTCAGCGGGAAGCTTCAAGGCCGTGCGCCGGAGATTCGCTATATCCGTGATGAAGACGGCGTTATCATGGCTAAAGATTCTCTCAGTCTGCAATTGCTCACCGTTTACGCTCATTTCGAAAAAATGCGCGATATGGATGAGAGCTTAGGTCTCGATAAAGTTATCAAATGGCCGGCGACTGTGGCAGTGAATGCTCGCTACCAATCTGTCGACGGTGCTTTGGTGAACAATGCTCTTTATTCAGCTCATCATGATGCTCTCTTAATGGTTCCGTTTACGGGTGATGCCCTTCCTATCATGGCCAACGGCGGAGTTCTTGCTCATGAGCATTTTCACAAAATTTTTCAAAAGCTTGTGGTTGAGAACGTTCAAAAGAAAATGCCTGCTTTGAAGCAATTGAATACTCATGACCTTGAGAAAATGTCGGAGACGATGGCTTTAACTGACGATATTCAGGAAGAGACAAATGAAAATGAGTCCGCCAGGGAAACTTATCACAAAGTTCTCATGAGAGCATTGAACGAGGGCTTAGCTGATGTTTGGGGTTGGGCTTATTCGGGCGATAGCGATTTCGTGGGACGCTCTTTACCTCAAGAAAAAATGCGTCGCGAAATCAATGTCCAAGCGAATCGTATCGAATCAATGAATGAAATTAAATCCTGGATTGAAAGCGGCATGACCTCGGATTCTTTGATGAGTTTGTCTTATGCTCTAGGAACTCAGTACGCGCGCACAGTGCGCGGATACGCACAAATGCTCGCCGATGAAAAAGGTCTGACGTCCGAGGAAATGCGCAAGCAGGCCTCTGTGTTTGTGTTAAGGCTTCTTCCAGACTTAGCAAAAAAAATTGAATCTCTGTCTGCGGAACAGTTCTTAGCTCCGGGTGATGTGGTTGAAATGATGATTGGAAAAGCTGACAGCTTGAGCGCATCTCAATGTTATTATTTTGCGAAGCTTGTTCCTGCTGGAGAGAGAAAAGAAAGCACTAAAGAACTTTGCCAATCTTTAGAGAAGAGTGAAGAAATACCGTGAAAGGTCTTTTTTTAATTCTTTTCACTGTGATAACATGCCTTATGACTTCTTTTTCTGTTTCTGCTGCTGAAACGAAGAAGCTCAAGTCCGCACCGAAAAGCGAAGCAACAAATTATCATTTCATGCTAGCTTATGGATCACAGTATCGCCCTGAGCGAGATGTGAATAAAGATTTTAGCCAGCACTTTTATTCGCAAATCGCTTTAGGAGCTGGTTTTGATCGATGGATGTTTGTCTTCGAGAGAGCGGATTTTAAAGAGAGTTCAGGTAACTCCACTTTGAATGTGGAGCGAAGCTATCAGGACTATCTTTTGTGGGCTCAATACTCGGTGTATGAACATCAAATCTTGAATGCATATGCCGGTGCGGGACTGGGTGCTTATCAAGAGCAAGTGACAACGAATTTCTCGGGGCAAACGAGCACGGGCAGTGCTCAGTATAAATTATTAACCAGTGGATCTCTGGGTCTCAGAGCCAATGTCTCTATTTTTTTTGCGGCTATCGAAGCTCGTGTCTTATTCGGAGATGAGCTTGATCAACAACCAGGGTTCGGTGCGGTCTTGCGCGCTGGCCTGTGGTTTTAGTTACACACTCATCTAACATTAGCGCACATCAGCCAGACTCTAAGGATGTTTGCAAATCGCCGATACAGAGGTAGTTTCTTGTTAAATAAGGAGTACCTATGTTTTCAAAATTGAATTTCATTTATCTCTCTCTCTTAGTTGGTTCTTTAACAGCCTGTTCTTCGAATCCTCATAAAGCGAAAGACATCGAAACGGAGATGGACAAATCCGAAGTCGTTTCAGGTCAGACAGCGGTTGGAGTCAAAGATGGCAATATGATCGTGCAGAAAAAAGTCATGATGAACGAAGAGCTTCGTCGTATTCAGAATGAGACTTATGAGCTTGAAGATCGCGTTTATGGAAATCGAGCTTACGGAAGCTTAGGTTTGTATGGAGTGCTTCGTAATTGCAAAGCCGAGCTAGCTGATAAAAAGAATGGTGGCGATGGAAAATTAATTTGGACTGAACCCATGGATCGTATCACGGATAAAGAAGAAGACTTTAAGGTGGGTATCGATGAGAAAAAGAAATTAGTGGGTGTCAGCGAAGAATTTTTAAAAGATCGTATTGAGCGCTTTCGTGGTTATAGAAATATTCTAGAAAAGCGCCAAGACGAGTATGAAGAGAAATTAGCTATCTGCCAGACGGAATTAAAATCCCGTAAGCACGATCAGGAAAAAGCGCAGAATTAATCTGCGCTTGTGACTTTTTGAACTAAAGCGGAATCCACCTTAGCACGAGTGATCAAATCTTTTTTATAGGCTTCCGCTTCTTTTTGAGTTGTAAAAAGGCCCACACTGACACGGTACCAAGTCGAACCTTTTACATTTGCAGAAACATAAAACGCGCTAAAGCCTTTGTCTTTTAAGCCTGCAGACTTGGCTTGAGCTTCTTTTTCAGTCTGATAAGAACCCACTTGCACTGTGTATTTTCCAATCGCGCTGGAAGCGATTTCTTTCGGTAAAGAAGAAGGAATACGTGAAGGAGCAACAGCTTTGTTAGCGACGACAGGGGATTTGCCTTGAACCAATCTCTCTGCTGCGGCGGAGGCTTTGACTTCGGCGTGGGTCAAAGGCACTGGTGCTGCTGCTTTGATAGGAGCTGCAGCAACTGGAGCTGCTTTGGCTGGAGCATGAGCGACTTCTTCGGCATGATCAGCTTTTTCCGCATGGTCGTCGTGAGCTTGTTCAGCGCCGTGGCCTTCGACTTTATGATCATTCAAAGGATTTTCGATGCCGCCAGCTTTCGCTGGGCCATCTTCCATAACGAACTCTTCTGCTAATTTAGCAATCTCATCGTCAGTGAGAGCTTTCTCTGGTTTCACATCGTGAGCATCCGGAGAGATGGAAGCAATGCTGCGACCTTCTTCACCTGCGTTTTCACCGTGGCCTTCTCCATCGTGGCCGGCAACAGCGGACCCATGAGAATCTTGTGGCTCTAATTGCGCCATCTTATATTGGTTGTCGGAGAATTTTTTGCCAACAAAAGTTCCAATTGAAAAAGAAAGTAAGGCAATAAAAAATACGAGAACCAATTTAACGACAACATCCGTCTTGGATCCAAATCGCTCAGCAGCCATAATCAAAATCCCCCTTGCCTTTAATGGTAACTTTGGCCAACAATGCCGGTCAACGTGTCATAATCTTGACTCGGTTTCGGGAGCTTCAAAATGAGTTCAAAAATCATGGGACCAGAGAATTGGGACGCAGTGCTATATAAGGCCATTAAGGCTGCAAAATTAGGCAGAGAAGTTCTTCTAAACTATTACGGCCGACTTGAGCATGTCGAAGAAAAGTTTCAAGCTGGTTTGGTCAGCGAAGCGGATAAAGAATCCGAAAAAACCATCTTCAATTTTTTACGTCAGCACTTTCCCAATGATGAATTTGTCGGTGAAGAATCTACACTGGACTCGACAAAAATCGGGCCTGCCAAAGCACGTGGACGTTGGATCGTGGACCCTTTGGATGGCACCACAAACTATGTTCATCGCTTTCCGATTTTTTGTATCAGCATTGGTTACGAATACGACGGCAAAATGCAAGTGGCTGTGATCGATGTTCCCATGCTTGGCGAAGTTTATACGGCTATTCGAGGCCGCGGAGCTTTTGTGAATGGTCGAAAAATGCAGGTGAGCAATACCGAAACTCTGAAAGACTCTTTGCTCGCGACAGGATTCATTGCGGATAACGAGAAAAATCTCCAAGAGCAGCTCAAAGTTTTTGCCGATATCGTTCGCCGTTGTCGAGGAGTCCGCAGGCCCGGAGCAGCCGCTTATGATTTAGCGATGGTCGCTCGGGGATCTTTGGATGGATTTTGGGAAAAGGGCTTACAGCCTTGGGATTCTGCCGCTGGCTTTTTGCTTGTCGAAGAAGCGGGCGGAAAAGTTTGCACCTATCGGGGTGATGAGTATCACCCTTTCAGAAAATCGATGATTGCCTCTAATAAGGCCTTGGCTGAGTTGTTGATCAAAGATTTCGCTGGGCATTTGGATCAGGACACGGATTAAAGATATTTTGCTGTAACTGACAAGATCATTTCTGGCTTTGCAGGATCTTTTCCGACTTCGATAGATCCTGTTTTTCCATCTGTCATCGTCATTTGTGGTCGACTCAAGATCTTCTCTTGTCCATCTTTCTCAAATTTTCCTACTGCGAATTGAAATTTTATTGTTTTGGCAGAGCTGGTCTTCATTGTCGCCACAGTGATAAAGAATTTTCCTTCTGCAGTTTCCTCCACAAAAGTTTCCACATCTCCCTCTGTGACAATGCCTTTGGGTGCAGCTACTTTTTTCCCATTGAGAACGAGCTCCATCGCCAAATCAATTTTCTTGCCCTCTGAATTGGTGGGTAAGGAAAAAGAAACTTGAGATAAAAAAATGGCAAATGTGAAAAGAATTAATTTCATACAAACTCCCTGATGATTTGAGCCTGAGATATTCGCTTCACAAGATCAACTAAAGTCCAGGCCTTTGCTGCATAGGGTCCCCAAAAGTAATGGCCTACCTTTTGGTCTAGGAAAAAACTGCCGCCAAAATCCTGACGAATAAAAGGGGGGTCATAGTCAAAATTTTCCTATGATGGAAGTCAGATACAAGCAGGACCTGGACCTAAAAACTTCTCTAATCATTTTAGTTGCATCTTACACGTCAAAAAAAACTTGCTTCTGACAATCGTCTTGTTGGCATCACCGTTGCTTTGATTTC
>JACCDR010154177.1_pt1 | contig 12783 bp, 8 predicted proteins | sample 7446431 | NCBI WGS metagenome assembly JACCDR01 (sample SAMN15323443, study PRJNA562643) | freshwater metagenome | isolation source: river surface water | place: USA:Blue River Watershed | collected 2017-08-17
CAATGGTGTTAGAGCTGTCGCTACATTAGATCGATTCGATGCTAATGATCCAACTGCATCACGCTGTATCTTGTATTCACGGAATAAGAAGATATATCCGGGATTCGAACACATCAAAGCAGAGCTACTACCTATACTGCTATCACACTGGCAACGTGGTATCAAGCTGTACATTGATGGTGAGATATACAAACACGGCGTTGCGTTACAAGTGATATCTGGTATAGCTCGTAAGGATCTAAGCAAAGAAGAAGAGAAACTCAACCAACAGATAGCTCAGCGGTCATCACAGAACGCAACTAAGAGCACATCGAAGAGCTCGAGGCAGACCACAACTAAGAAGGTCAGCGCAGCTACTCAGAAGAAGATAGATGATATCACTAAGTTGCGACAACAGGAAGTAGAGATCGACTACATGATCTACGATTGCTTCGATGCAGATAAACCCGATATGCTATACGTGGATCGCAAGCAACTGATTGTGCAGATGTTCGAACATAACGATGCGAAGCTATCTCACTGCAAGTTAGTAGATACGGTATCTGTTGACGATCATGCAGCTGTGATGTTGTTCTTCAAGCAAGCACTGAGTGATGGATATGAAGGTGCGATGTTGCGTCAGAATCACGCGTATGTGTACTCTTATAACAACTACCACTCGCGATCGATACTGAAGATCAAGAGTACACTCGATGCTGAGTTCAAGATAGTCGGTTGGGAGACCGGTGAGAAGGGTAAAGCATCAGGTGCATTGATGATCATATGTCAAACAGAATCAGGTATCACATTCCCAGTAACACCTGCATTAGAACTCGAGGATCGTATCATGCTAGCTCAGCAGATGAACGATGTTGGCCCTGATCTCAAAACACACTTCGAAGCTAACTATAAGGATCAACAGCTGATAGTGTACTTTGATGAGTGGAGCATTGATAAAGTACCACTGCGAGCACGCACTAAGATGGAGATACGAACGTGGGATTGATATCAACTGCGATACCAACCACCACTATGACGACAATCACTATGATGGCTGTTGAGACCACTATTGTTTTTGTCCACAGCAGTTATGTATAGCTGTTGTATACAACCATTGCTCACGACAATCGCATACTACCAACAATGGAAGATACAACACCATGCTTAGGCGGGTCTATCAAATCAGATATCAGCGATGATGATCTTGTATATGAAGCTATCGGACAACACTCCATGCGAGATGTCAATGACTATCCCACTAACTTCCTGATCACAGATCACACATACAGTTGCAGAACACAAGGTAATCGAGGAACGTGCGCTGCATTCGTTGGGGCAACTATAAAGGAGATACAGTCGTTACTCGCAACGAAGCAATCACCACAACCCTCAGATAAGATACAGAAGCCAGCTACACATGCTCAATTGCCATCATCGAAGATAGGGCTATCAAGTTCGCGCGAGAGTCCAGAGAAGCAAGTGGATACGATCACAAACAAAGAACCATCAGTATCGCGTGATCTACGTAAAAGCAAGCTAGCTAAAACAACATCTCAATCGAAGATGGAAGTAGCGTTAGAGGTGCCTAAACCTAAGTTCAACTCACTATCACCAGAGTTCATATATCATCATCGCAAGAACAAACCGATGGATGGTATGAGTGGTAAGGATGTGTTGAGTATACTGAAAGAGATAGGCACTGTTCCTGAGAAGTACTGTCCATACGCAGTGGATAACGCACCTAGCTCTAAGATAGACACTCTCTTGTATACGATCGCATCATCATACAGAATAGCTGGCTATGCGAGAGTATCGACAGTCATGGGACTCAAGAACGCACTGATGGATCTGTTTCCAGGATACCTGTTGCTACCATCATATAACGATCGTCCTAACTTCTGGATACGACCAACTGACAATTCTAAAGCAGTTGGACATGCAGTTACAGTTGTCGGGTTCACTAATGAAGGGTTCATGCTGCGTAACTCATGGGGCCCAACATGGAATGGTAATGGTCATGTTGTGTTACCTTACAGCGATTGGCACTACGTATGGGAATGTTGGATAGCTATCGATGATAACGTTGATCAACCTGCGCGAACGACGACCCCGTCTAAGAACAGGAAGAAGCGAGTAAGTCTAACACTGTGATGTGATCATCTGATGTATGCACAGCGCTGCACTGTGATCGTTTTATGCTCAAAAAAGATGCTTGTTAGCATTGTAGCAAGTCTCAGTATGATGAGATGATCGTTATGTACTGCCGATCATTCTCATAGCATCGTTGACTGACTTGTCATTATCGAACCCTATGAACGTGTCCTTAGTGTTGTCCGCATTGGCGTTTGAGCTCGTCTTCACAGTTGGTTGCGTTGTTTTCTCTGATGTCAACTTGTAATCGTCATCATCAGCGAACTTACCAGGTGCTCCTCGTAACACATTAGCTGTTTGAATGTGACTCTTCAAGGCAAGATTACCTTTCACTAGGCTAACTGAATCAAAGTGCACTCTTGCAGATACTAGTACACTACCATCACACACTAGTTTGTATATGTTGCGGTTGTTAACAGCAACACCATCAACAACAGGTGCGATGATATCGTATGTCTTCTTCCCAGTGCTGTCAACACCCGTTGGAATAGCTTCTTGTAATCTAGTCTCCTTCTCACCTTGGACCTCTTTCTCAAGATCAAATCCGTTACGGATGATAGGATCATCAATCTTAGCGCCAGGTGTCTTGCTAGTATCGCTCATCACTGTTTGGATGACATCCGATATGGTTGTCTTCTGTGGAGAGAGACCAGCGGTTGTAATGAACTCAGCCATTCGCTCTTTGAACACCTTGTTTAACAGTATCATCATCTCACCATACTTACCAGATCTGCTGATAGTGGTTTCAATCTTCAACCGCATCTTACCAGATGTATCATTGCGTTTGTCGTTCTTGTCATCGGGGTTTGATACACCACGACTGACTTCGACGTCCTTGACGGATACGATGAAGTCCTTACCTTGTAGTTTCGCTCTGTAGAACTTCGATCCAGCTGCGAATGACTTAGCTTGCGCATTATAGATGACTTTGAACTCTTCAGGGTTCTTAGTTAGTAGTTCAATAGCTTGTTCAACTGTGAATACGTACTTACCGGTCATGATAACAGAATGGGCTTTTGTTAATATGACAATGGATGTCGCATATTCAATTTTATATGCGCGTTGACCATACGTGGCATAACGCTATCATACGACCCCACGGTGATATTGGCGGAGGGGTGCATCAGTGATGCAGCCCATAGTACTCATCATTGATACAACCGACTGTACAACCTCAGCTATGTAACCTCAGCTATGTGAACTCAACGAACGTACACAAAAGACAATAGCATCCCGATGCAAGTGCACTTATGTGATGCAACACAGCATCGTGGACTTACTACAATGTCACCACGTAATGACATTCATAGCTCAATCTTAATATGATCACTTCTGCGCATCGCTACGTAACAACGAAAGTGTGTTGATCGTTCTGTTAGTATCTCGATGGACCATGAGAACGATACGATGAACACGACACTGCATTATAGCAACTGTATATACGTGACTTATACAAAGTTGATCACTCAACTTGACTCCGTGATCATGTTCGCGTGAACAAACCTTAAAAACAAAATAGAGGTTCGTCAGGTTAGCGAGTCACATCATCGTTCGTCAACTGAGTAATCTCATGCTGCTTATACAACTTAGCGAAGGTCTCAGTATCGTTTTTGATGATCATCTGACCAGCCATCATATCCACGCATATCTCAACGCGAGAGTCCATTACATCTTCACAGCTGAATGTGATATCAGCATACACGTGATACTTGCTGAGACTCGGGTTGGCCCAACCGCGTTTGTACGTGATCGTGATCGGCTGATTGCATACGTCATCAGTTATGATAAGATAGCCATCTCGCGATTGCTTGAGTAAGCTGCTTTGAGTGTTCGGGTTGTTGAGATACAGCAGTATCGATGTGACGCCAGCGCTATCACAGAACTCATCGTTGCTCGCCACCCAATAGCCAGTCATGTATTGTTCATACGTTGATTGATGATACGTAGCAGAACAATACAATAGGACTATCAGTATCACACATACAACAGCTATCCAAATACGAGTGTTCATCATGATTCGATATCAGTGTTCGTATACTGATGTTCGTATACTTGCACATGTTAACTTAAATATAGACGCTGAGTCCCCATCTCGCTATGTGTAGTTGAGTGCAAAAAACAGACTAGTGAATGCTTAGAGCTTCTCAGCTTTCACGTTCTTAGTATCAGCAACATTAGTATCAGCGTCCTTAGAGTCAGCATTCGCATTGTCAGGTTGAGCTTGCTTATCTTCGTTCTCTTCAGCTTGCTCATCGTCCTTTTGATCTATCTTATCAGCTAGGTCTTTGATGAACCCATCTGAGAACCCTACTTGTCGTAGCAACCCTCTGATAGCGAAGTCGTTGATCGTTTTCTTACGTTCCTCGCAATACATCGTGCATGCTTGCAGAGCTAGTGTTCTTATTGTCGTGAAGAACACTCTCAGCAACACATCCTTCGTTTCTGGCTTCAGTATCTGGTTCGCACTGAGCTGACCTAGACATAGCACTCTGAGATCGTTGGATACGCACTCTGGATCGCTGAGATGCGTACCTTCCTCAGGTTCACATACTGTGAACATGACATCGATGTCCATTTGGGACTTCAGCGCTTCAAGATCAAGTGTGTCTTCTCCGATCATCAACACGTTGGTTTGATACACTTTGAAGAGTTCCAACAAGTGTTTCCTCGCTGGCACAGTGATGGTGAATCTATCTTTAGGTTTAGATCCGCGATCGATGACGTTGCTGTCCTTGTACCAAGCATACGTGATGTATTCCTTCTCTGAGTATGTCACCTTCAGTTCATCATGATCCATATCAGCATATGCTGCGTAGACCATCTTGATGAACGCGGTACCTAGCAACAGTCCCACGTCGATTACCTTCTTCGCTGGTTTGGGCTTTGCGATCTTCGGTGTGGTTACACGCTTAGCAGTAACAGTACGAGATGATGTTTTAGTAGTGGTGCTCATAAGATTGCTCATTGGGCCCGATATTCAATTTTATATCCACTGCTCACGTATGTTTATATGGTAGAATGGCTACTCACGACCACCCCAACTGACCCCTTGATGCCAGCTATATATCGACACATGGGTAGCGAGTGTTGACGAGCGCGTACAAAAGAACCCTCATGTTGAGGTTAGACATCTTCGATCAACTCGACACATCTAGCTAGTGTCCATCGTCTTGTTGACTTGTCATATGCGAACGGTGTCTTGTTTATAATCTGAGCAATCGCACCTTTCGTTATCTCATGTCCATAGAACTGTTTCACGATGAAGCGTGTCAACGCTAGAAACCTAATGTCAAACTCAGATGAGCTCTCCTTCTGCGTTCGTACTTTCATGTATCCGTTCTTGTTGAACGATTTCGCTGCATCTTCAGCTAGCTCGTATATGTTGAGTTTGTGCTCATTGCAGTAATGCTTCACGTTACTGTATATCGTAGCAGGAGCTATCGTTTCTTCTGATGTTACATCATCCCATCCACACGCACGCAACATAGTAGTTGCATACTTGTGCTTGTTGTATACGTATGTCTTAAACAGATCTCGCTGGTGTGATTCGATGTTCTGACTCATCAGATTGGTGTGTTTCAACGCTTCTATTGTCTTGATGCTATCGAGCGATTCAATCGTCGTGCTCTTCGCATGCAACGCTGTTAGGTTCTCATATACCTGACGAACTGCTCGTGGTTCATATGTAGCTACGAATTCATCATCTATCTTACCATTGTACCTATACAATCGTCTCAATAAGAACTTGTCAATCGCTGCTTTCTCAGATCCGCGCAGAGTATCAGATATGGACTTTGACATCAGCAGATCATACTCTTGATCGGTGAGCTCGCTCGCACTTGTGATGTTCGCGTTGTGTGCGTTCTTGAGACTCAGCTTGTTGTTAGTCCGATCACTCTTTCTATCTGTGAGCAACATGTTCATGTCTGACTCAGTATACTCGTTTCCAGATGTGCTCAGATACTCAGTTGGTCCTAGATAGGACAGCTTAGCACCAGCAGATCCAGCTCTAGATATGAATCTACTGATAAATCGCTGTTTCGATAGATTGCGTATCAGTATGTTCTGTACCCATAGTTTGAAGTAGTCTGAGTCATGGATAGTGACAGTACCTACTTCATTATACGAGCATGTGAGACCAAACTCGCCATACTCCTTAAACAGACTACTCCGTGATTGATGGAGCTCTTTGATGATGTCTTCTTCAGTGGTTGGGTTATACTCACCTGTGAACGAGAGACATATGATGTACTCTTTCGCACCGATGTCTCTGACTCGCCCCATCATCTGCATGCACGTTTCCACTGTGCAGCTCTTGTTGGTGAAATACCCGAACAGTCGATCATAGTGTTTGACCTCGAATGATAAGCCCGCACTCACAGTGGGAGTGTATATCAACACCTCATATGCAGCCCAGAATGTGTCGACATCAAGGAAGTGTTCGTTCTTCTCGTTGTCTGCTGTTTCGCTAGAGTACAACTTGATCTTCTTCTCAGGGAAGTGATCAGATAGTGTGAGGTAAATGATCTCCGCTTCCTTCAAGCTACTCGACGCTATGACGATCTTATCACCATGGCCAAGTCTATCAATGATCAACTGCGACCACATCAGTATGCTACTAGTGAAGTAGTATGTATCATCTTTGCCGTTCTTGTATGAGTTGCGATGATATAGACACTTGTCCTCGAACCCACTTCTCAGCAACTGTAGCAGATTGTACGTTCTATCGGTTATGTACGCATCCATACAGATGACTCGCTGGGAGTACTTCATCAAGTATTGAAACTTGCTGAAGCAATCAGCACTGCGCTGTAGGTTAGATGTGAACTGATCGAATATAGATTCACACTCATCTAGTATCAACAACTCAGGTGGAGTGTCATGTTCAAGTATCAGCATGCGATGTAGCGACTCCACTTGTATGATGAGCTTAGGATCAGCTAGATCACCTCGCTCTGCATCATATACTGTGAATTCAGGGAAGTTCGAGTGAACGTTACGAGTGAAGGTCTTTCTAAATGAGATGAATCGCACCTTAGGTATCGCAAGAGTGTTTGTGTAGTACTTGTCAAGGTACTCTCTTAGCTTCTTCGTTTTACCTATCTTCATGGGTGCGTGTATTATCAGAGTGTTCATCAACTCATAGTCATCCATCGCACTAGCTACATACATATGCTTCTGATGAGCTGGAAGACTATCGAACTTAGTCAACGACTGCTGGTTGCGGTTGATCTCTAACTTGATCACTGATTCTAGAAAGCTGTTTCGATCAGCGAGCGATACACCCTTTATCGTTGGGTCTGTTGATTCCAGTGTGCATAGGTACTTATACCCACCCTTGTTGTGTCTGCAATACAGAGTAAGACTGATCCCATGACCTGCATGCTTGTATCTGATGCATTGTGTGTTATCAACATGATGAGTTTCGTTACATAGCTCGCAGAACGATGGTTTGATCCTGTTGAAGTTGATTATCCCATGCTTGTGATCACGGTATACGAAGTCATTCAGCAGATAGAGCTCTTTACACTTGTCTAATATCAGTTTGATGTCTTCTGGAACTAGCGGAGCTTCATCATCTTTCACAGTTGATGATGTGATGTCTTTCAGCTTAGTACAGTTGCTTATGTTGCTTATCAGCGCATCATACCATGTATGTGTGATCTTAGCTGTTGAGGGAACTGAGTTATCGAAGTAATGGTGGCTCGTGAGTATACGTTTGACCCTACCATCTTTGTGCGATTCGACGAGTCTGAAGTTCTGAGTTGTCTTGTTCACAGACTTATCTATGAACGGAGCACACCATTCGGGCAGTACCTCTAACATGCTGCGTGTGAACGCACCGCTCTGTGTTGACCCGCTAACGTAGTGATTCGCTATGATGATGTGCATACTGAACTTACCACCCGTCGGATCAGCTGATTCGCAGATGATGAGATCTTCATTACGTATGGGTGTGCCGTCGTACTGGTAAAAGAAGGTTGTCTTTATCGCTTCAATGGTCTCTTTGACAAGAACAGTGAACTTCTCACTCAGTGATAGTGTTAGCGTATCCTTCGTAGTGAACAAGCTCGACTTGATGATCGTTGTTCCTAGCAGATCAGCTTTCGCATCAATATCGAACTTGAGCTTCTGTGGACCTTCGAACACCACTTCATGATAGCGTCTATCATCTGCGATCAACTTAGCATATGCATCATGCAGTGTTGTTTGATTCTCGAACACATGATAGTGAGGTCTCGGGTGGTTACTCCATATCACTTTGCGCACTCCGAGTGCAGCTCTGTTTGGATAGTCCTTTGAAATCGATGTTCGATCATCACCACCATCACGTCTATCAATGGAAGTATATGTTTTGTACTTAGGGAACACACGACACGCACCAGATGATGTTGCAGTAGTGATATTAGCATCAATCATTACTGATATACTATCCTATTCAATTTTGTCTAAAAGAAACCCATATATCGCAGCTGTTACGCATACGAACATCAGATCCGCGATTGAATCAACATGACAGCATTGGCTCGTAGCGAACATAAAAGGAAAATCAGTTGCTCAGTCAGCGAGGTCATTTAGTGCTGTTCTGCGACTTATATAGCGGTCGACCAGATGGATCCACATAATGACAGTAGATGCTAACGCGATATGATGAGTCAGCTCTGAAGTACATCGATGTTTGATGTTTGCTATCGATGATCAACTCTCCGATGGGTTCACCTGGTATCATGAAGTTGATCTTCTTGATCAGCTCCGCTATATCTGGTTGTAGCAACATAGCTTTCCAGTATGTTGTCGCCATCTGTTTCAGCATGATGTACTTGCTGTATAGATCGTTCGCATAGTTACCGGGAATGTCGACTGTTGTTATGTCGTCTTTAGGAGCAAGCGATAACGACACTCTCAGCTTGTATCCAGCGTGTTCTGGTTCGTTGAATGACATCTCAACGTGACCCTGGTTGGGATACTTGATGTACGAGTGTATCTCATGCAATAGGGCCTCTTTAACAGTTGCATGTGCGAAGTCCTTGACGAACTCAGCCAACGCAGCGAACACTGGTCTATTGCTGAATCGCTCAGCTAGGTTGAACATATCCTCTTTCTGCTTATCTGTGAACTCTGCCATGCGGTTCTCACTTGTAATCTTGCCTGTGGATTCACTATCATCGTTACTCACTGTGTATAAATAGCAATGTTGGTGATTCTCGCTGATGAACATCATCAACGATGATGATATGGAATACGGTTTTAACACAAGTGCATCGAGTTATATCACGCTAACTCAATGTCCCACTCTGAAGAGAAAGCGAACAAACCAACAGAACGTGAGAACGATCACCACACTGCAGATGAACCGAATGATGATGTTCTATTATCAGCGATGAAACCAGAGTACACTATAAAGGAGTCATCGCGACAACGTCAAGCGATCGCACAATCAACAACCACTACAGTGCCACCTGTCCAATCAACACCATCATACGCAGCTGTGTCATCAGAAACATCTGCAACTATACCAACATCAACACCATCAACATCTGCGACACCAGTGCATTCGGCAGTTGAAGATCATCCAGTGAAGTTAGGTCCTGATGGTAAAGGTGGATACTATACTCCTTATAGTGTTACCATTGTTCACTTGAGAGATGATGTGTTCGCTGAGTGCATATCGCAACTAGTGGATAGAGCTCAATCGCTATCAGTTGATGCAACATCAATAGCTAGCTTCAACTGTGATGTTCAGTACATAAGTCCGATACTGTTGCTGATGTGCGATGGATTTACTGAGATGCAGTATCAACTGATGCGAGAGAAAGGGTTCACTAAGCTGTTTGCGTTCAGTAAGACGACTACATTCCCGTCGTTCATTCAACCCCTTCATTTGGATACGTTCCATACGGAGATAAAGATCAAACAAGGGTTAGCTGCGATGATCATATTCGAGTACTTGCAAGCGAGATACTATCCTCACTGTCCTAGCGATTGGGGTGATGATGACATCAAATCAGAGATCAAGCAGCACTCAGCTAACTTTTGCAAGGGGTTAGAAGTGTATAAACAGGGGCCAGCGATGTGCGTGAAACGTATCATCGATAGTAGGTTCCTAGTGTTCGATACGATACAAGCAGTCATAACTGAAGGTAGAACGTACATTGAGTTCTCAGCTCAGCTAGCTATGAAAGCGCTCAATGAGAGCTATGAGATGAAAACCAACCTCAACATACAGCTAGTGAACTTCCCACTCAGCGTTTGCGAGTACATATTAGAAGTGTTGCCATTACATGCATCGTTCGCTGGATGTGATATCGCCATCATCTATCATCACGATGGAGCTCATTGGATAGTTACTATCTTAGCTCTGAAGACATTCTCTGCACCACGATTCGCAACTGAGTACTTTGGCGTCATAGTTGATAGCGGCGAACTAGGTACAGTGCGTGTTAAGCTAAACGATGATCCTCGTTGTCTGATCAACGCGAAGATGGTCAAGTGAGATGATGTGAGGGTATGCTGTTTTGTGTGACGGTATGATGGATTCGCTCGCTAGCGACACAGCGATCCAAGCGTGCAAAGTTGAATCTGCGATCTCTAAAGTAACAAAATGGCAGCACACACAACACGACAATCAATGTTAAACGAGATCAATGATTACACAGCGCTACAACGCAAGTACATACTCGATGCTATAGCTCAAGATGTTGGTGACAAAGCTACTCGTCTGTCACGGACGTTAGCTCTTCCACATGTACGAGATGTGCAACATAAGATCAATCTGTTGATGGTACAACTACAACGATGGTAAGTGTAAGCAAGGTGATCGGTCATTCGATCACCACTGCTTTTTTGTCAACATGCGCGTTCACAACTACATATCCACTATGGAGTTCACTGTATATGTTCGTCACGTTCGTCTGCTGTGGTGATGTGAATTAAGATATCACGATTGTCTCCCATCAGTTATATCATCAACTGATGTCAGCAATCAAGTACGGATATTCAATTGAGAGCTTAACCAACATACCTGTGTATATACAGGACTTGCGTAACTCTGCATGTCTATCAGTTGCATATAACAACGATAACAATGTATACTTACGAGTCAAGTTACCACCACCCAACAACCACCAGCAATGGATCCTCAAGTATTACAGTGTGTACAAGGCGTATATGATCATCGATGCTAAGTTCGGATGGCACATCGCATCGGGTCAAAACAACGATGATAGAGCATGGCACGATGCTCCAACACAATCGCCGAGTAACAAGCTCTGGTGGATCACTCAAGTAGTTCCTGGTAGCAACTCAGGTGGTTTCTATATACGTGATACTCGATGGGGAGAAGCTATCGGTGGTGGAGATGTGTTTGATGGGAACATACATCATCAGCCAGCGAGAGGACGATCTAGTTTCATGTGGGATATCATCATCGCAGATACAAACTCATATTGCGGTACAAGTGATATGTTCCCAAACCCTGTCTGTCAAGAGCTATCAACATCTAACCCCACACTCTACAATCACATCGCTAATGGCTATTGCGCTGGATCAGATGGTGGGAAATCAAGATTGATAACTAACGCGCAGTGTTCTGCATGGTGCAGAGCTAACCCTAACCTATGTAACGTTACTATGACGCGATACTGTCAGGCCAATCCATCCGCACCAGAATGTCGTTGTATATACGGTTCATCGCAGCCAGATTACATAGCAGTGAGATCTAAGTATCCAGAGATAGTTGCACCTGTTGCATGTTGGCCAGAATCAGGATGTCAAGGTGCTAACTTGATAGACGTGCTCGTTACAACAGATAGGCAGGTTGAGTTGAACAACTGTCCCAACGTAACAGTGATGAGACAAAACATAGACATTGCTAACAGCGGAGTCATCGGATCAGTTGGTATACAGCAAGAACAAACATCAACCGTCACAACGATCACACAACCTGCACCTATCGTTACTGATGGTGGTAGCGCAACTGGTGGTGGGACAAGTACAAACGTGGCAACCACTACAGTACCAGGTACAACGGTTGGGACTACAACAGGAACGACAAACACAACAACAGTGATTAGATCTAACACTGTTGAACCCGGGCAAACGATCAATTACAGCGGTAACCAACCATTAGATGCGACAGTCAACAGTAACATGATGTTGATAGTGCTGATGTTTATAATCATACTGATCATCGCTAGTGGAATCGCCATCTTCTTACTTTGGGATGACGAAGGAGTGAGTGAGTTTGGTGAATCTGCGACTGGTGAATCTGCAGAGGTAGCAATGTAAGCGCTGTGATGTGAGTGCTGTGATGCAAGCGATGTGAGTGATGTGAGTGTGAATGTGAGCATTCTGCTAAGGATGCGAACGTGAGTGCTATGGTGATAGTGCAAACGCATGTGCGCACAAAAGACAGGTTGATCCTTTTGTGTTAGAAGCTATCTACTTGCTCATAGTCTAACGTATCTGCGTTCTGTTGTTTGCTGTACTCAGTGACAGTTCGCCAGAAGAAGTCAGTCTTGTTGCGCAGGTTGATCTTAATCATGAATTGAAATGGGTTCTCAACACTGAAGATGGGTCTCTCATTGAGATCCGCGATGTGCTTATCAGCAACGAACCGCAAGTACTGTTTCATCAACATAGCGTTCATACCAA
>JACCDR011264493.1_pt1 | contig 12782 bp, 16 predicted proteins | sample 7446431 | NCBI WGS metagenome assembly JACCDR01 (sample SAMN15323443, study PRJNA562643) | freshwater metagenome | isolation source: river surface water | place: USA:Blue River Watershed | collected 2017-08-17
ATACGATGGGGTAGGGACTGGACCGGCTCCGCACTATCCAAATGACCTAGTAGAGATTCAGAAAATTTGGGAAAGGGCTTCTGGAACTGAAGATCCATTTATTCCTCTAACCAAAAAAGAATTCCTACCACGTTATACGGAAGCTGACAGATTGGCTATCCTTTCTGTTTGGTCTTGGCAGCATCAGAAGATTAAGTTTATTGGCTGTACTCAAGATAGAGAGATTAAACTTGATTACATCAGAACTTTATTTCCTAAAATTACTAACGAAGCCGCTGTACTAGGAGTGATGAATTGTGAAACCTTCCTCTTCTACAGAACGGCTGGCTTATGCACTAGGTTTATTGGTGAGAACCCTACTAGGGCGGATGAACTTGACTCAGACGCTTTATTGGCTCGTGATAGGGTTGTCGGAATCGGAACGAAGTCAAAACAGGCAATTATAACTCGTCGAAGACCATTCATGTCGTCTTATAAGATGCGAGGATGGACTAGATGAGGGATCATTCTCCCATCACAATAGAAGATTTTAATGGACTGTGGGCTAGAGGCGATGATGATGCCTGCCCTCCAGATCATTTTTTGCAAGCCGATAACGTCCAGTATTTCGAAGGAGGATTTAGAACTAGAGATGGAATAGACTTATACCAAACAGCAGGAACTTTATCAAGTGTTATTCGCATTCAGCCATATAAAATGCAAGATGGGCTAACCCTTTTAGTTCTCACTGAAGGTGGTGATATCCATCATGTAGTGTCACCATCAGTTATATATAATAATATACTATCAATTGCTACTATGACTGATTTTAATGTAGTCAGTTGGGCTGGTCGAGCATATATCACTCCTTTCTATACAGATGCTAATGGCCTTGAGAAAGGAATTCAAAATGAATTTCTTTATGTATATCAGGGCGCTGGTGTTGCCGCTCGTAAAGCTGCTGGTGATCCTCCTACTGGTACTATTACCGTGGCTAACGGTGCTGCTGGTAGTATGGACGCTGGGCTTCATTTATTTGGAGTAGTCTTCGAGAGTGACACTGGTTGGCTCAGTTCTCCAGCCGCTTTCGCTGATTTCACAACTACGGCTAACACAACTGTTAGCTTTACAAATATTCCTGTCAGTGCTCAATCACACATTACTAAACGTCATATAGTTGCCACTGCCAAAATTCTCAATTACAATGGTGACTTAGATGGCTATCAATATTTCTTCATTCCAGGAGCTACAATTAACGATAATGTTACTACTACTCTTAGCGATGTCGGCTTTTATGATATCGATTTACTTGACGATGCTAGCCATCTTTTGGATAACTTCTCAGAAATTCCGGCTGGTGTTGGCCTCTGCACCTACCATGGCCGCCTCTGTCTTACTACTACCTATACTGATATTTCTGTTGCTTATTTGTCTGAGTCTGGTGAGCCAGAAGCAATAAATCAGGTAGACGGATTACTCATTGTCCCACTTGATGGAAATCCAATAACTAACTGCCAAGAATATAGAGATGTACTTTATATTTTCAAGCCAGTTAGAGCGGTGGGATACCATGATAACCAAGATGTTCCAGCTACCTGGCAGTCTTTTGTCGTTGATGAAGCAAACGGCTGTCCAGTGCATGGCATTGGTACGGTTCTTGATTCTGGTGGAGTAAACGTAGATTATCTTCTTATAGCCAACTATAACGGGGTTAACCTGTTTAACGGCTCTTATCTTAATCCAGAGTTGACATACAAAATTCATGACTTCTGGGAAGATTTAGATAGAGATGAATTTAGGAAACTTGAAGTCATAAATAATACTATTACTAGTAGAATTTACATAGTACTACCAACTGGTAATATTTTATTCGCTGATTATGAGAACGGATTGGATTATGAAAATATTAAATGGGCTCATTGGACTTATGCGGTAGATGTTAGAACTGTAGAGATAATTAATCTAACTGAAATCGTTCTTGGAGCTGTAGAAAGATAATGCCAACTAATATATCGGCACTTACAGCTACTGATTTAACAGCTCCTAGTGACATCACTCAAGATGTCAATTCTGGCGGAACTACGTATACTGTATGGTATAAATATACTGCTGTAAGCGGCGATAATGTAATGGGAATTTATGCATATGGAGACGGTGTAGCTTATTATGTAAACACAAAAATTTATCTTGGCCCGGCTGCGGCTCCGGTTGAATATTTGAAGTTTACTACATCTCCTATTTTATTTGATGCTCCTGGTCAATTTCCAGTTACTCCAGGAGAGACATATTATTTTGAGTTTATTTCAGTAGATGGAGATGTTCCTGATGCTATTCTAAATCTTAGCTTTGGACGTGGCCCGAACGGAAGTGTTGATGTTGGCGATATTATTATTAATGATGAAAATGAAGGATTCCCTTTAGTCATAGTTGATCCAACTGATGCATCTCCTAAAGGATTTGTTCAGGATATAGCTAACGGTGAGCATGGTGCAATCTTTCTAAACGGAGATTATCTCTGTTTAGAAGATACAGATGATAATGAAGTTGTTATTTATCAGAATATGATTGAGGCTGCTAGGATTACATGGCCTCATGCGCCAGCCGCTTTCGCTTCAGTTGGCAGTAACAGAACGACCAAGTTTTATATTGGTAATCAAGGAGCATTTCCGGCTACAGCTGCGTTTGTAAGGAGAGTTGACACATCAGGAGCTTTTGATGCTCCTACATGGACTCTTCCTACATATGGCTTGCTTGGAATGGCTCCAGCGTTAGATGATTCTATTTTATATTGGGGTAGATTAGTAGCTGGAGATCCTGTCCGTAGATACGATTTGGTTAATGATGTTGCACTATCAGATTTATTCGTTGGGATACCTAATTATTATGTTGCTATTGATATGTTTGTTTTGCAAGATGGAACTATTTTAGCAGGATTTCTGAAATCTGGAGCAGTTGCTAACCCATCGTTTATTGTCAAGCAATTTAATGCGGCTGGAACAGTCCTTAACACTTATAACTTTAATACTGGTACAGTTACTACTCATAGAGTAGCTGTTGGTGAAGATGATCCTGACTCATTTTGGGTTAAGATTCATCAGCCAGGTGGAGCAGTAGAGTATCAGCATGTTGATATAGCTACTGGAACCATTTTAGATACAATTAATAGCTACGAATTTGGAAGTGGTAAATCAAATCATACATATGCTAAGACACCAGGAACTCAGTTTGGACAAGCTCCATCCTGTCCATTCTTTATTGCGAGTTCTGCATTTAGTCCTTCTGGTCCAGCCGGACTTTTCAAGATCGTTACAAGTAAGCGAACTGATCATAATGGAACTGTAGATGTCAAGATTCCTAACCCAACCTTCAGGACATCTTTGTTGCCATGACTAGTGCTGGAAGCTCTCAGGATAACATTGTCCACTTTACATCCGTACGTATGCGGATAATTGGAAGTGGTGAACTTGAAATGGTAATGTATTCTCAAGACGATGTTTATTCCCAAACTCTAGTTCCATTTACAATGAGATCTACTACTAATATCAGGCCTAATAGGTTGATGAATTTTCAACACCAGAAGGTTCAGCTAGAAGGCAAAACTGATATTATCGGTGAATGGTTTAGCATCAACAAAATCGTGTTCTATGCTAAGGAAGTCTTTGCTGATTATCCTGATGGCGGTGGTTAATGCCATTCGAGCCGCCAAACAAGAAATCAGACTTTTCTTCTCTAGTTGTATCTTTAGACTCATCTAAACTTCAACAAACTAATTTTCCACTATATCAAACAATATTTTTCCTGATTCAAAATGCTGTTAGAAATAGTAAATTAACCCAAGAAGATATTGATACTATTAATGAAGATGTTAGCACTATATTCGCCGCTAACTTCCTAACCCATGCAGATGAGACATTAAACTTTCCTAATTCTAGAAATCTCCTAGCAGGAAGTGGAATAGCATTTGATGATACTGTGGCTGGTGAGAGAACAATCAGTGCCACATCTACTGGTGGCTTCGTACCAATGACTACAGGAGCCGAACCACTTGAAATAATGTCTAATGGTGCTGGAGAGGTTCTTCTAATCGGCTTTGAAACTAGTCAGCCTGTCTAGGAAATGACATGAGTGACACAGTTTACTCAACCTTTCAGCACTACGGAACTAATGCTGAAAGACTTGCTTTTGTTCCGAATCCGTCAGCCGGAATTCAACCTGTATACATCTGGTATGAAACAGATACTGGTAATGTTTACCTCTATGACTCTTCATGGCATTTGATTGGTGGAGCCGTTGTCGTCAGTGCCAGGAAACAGGTTGTACTAATCATTGATGGATTTGGAACTGTCATTACAACCGGAATTAAAGGATTTCTATCTCTTCCAATAGCAGGGACTTGGAAGAAATGGCGTTTGCTTTCAATAGATGGTGCCGGACCTGCAACGGCTGGAGATATCGTAGTTGATATCTGGAAAGATACCTACGCTAATTATCCTCCTACTGTAGCTGATACTATCACGGCAGCGGCTAAGCCAACTTTATCAGCTGCTAATAAAAATGAGGATTCAACTCTTGCTGGCTGGACTACAAGTTTTAGTGCCGGCGACATTCTTGGCTTTAACGTAGACTCAGTTTCAACAGTAACTAGAGTCTCGCTTACCTTGGAGTATGAGTAATGGCCGACACTAAACAGGCACTAGGGTCCGTCCAAACGATGACGGTAACCAATCTACATTCTCTAGCTAATTCTCCAACTGCAGGATGGCAGAGCAATGTAGTTGATAATACATCAAATCTATTTTTAGATGCTGTTCTCCAGATTGTTCTAGATTTTGCTAACACTGCACCTGCTAACTCTAAAGGTGTCTATGTGTTTGCTTATGGCGGTATTGAGTCTGGAGTATACAGCAATCCTGCAAGCGGCTCAGAAGGAACCATTACACTTCTAGATGTTACATCAAATAACCAGAATCTGCGCCAAATTGGGTTCATTCCTTATACTACAACTGATGAAGTTGCGGAATCGTCCCCTATGTCTGTGGCTGCGGGATTTGGTGGTGTTTTGCCTCCTTTCTGGGGCATCGTGCTAATTAACTATAGCGGTGCCGCACTTGCTGGTTCTGGTAACACTGTAAAGTATCGTGGAGTTTACGCTACCACTACCTAATGAGCATCTTATATCGTAGACAGGGGCCGTATATATGGCGGCCTCAATTAGATAGAGGTCATCCACTATGTAGTCAGCTAGTAGGTGCATGGAGTAGTGCCCATGTCAAAGGTTCTACTCCTTCTACAGTAGAAGATGCTGTACCAGAATTAGTAAGAGGTAATCCTGAAGATGGAATGGGTGAGGCTACAGCAGGTAATGCTGTCGCTAAATTCACTCCTTGTGGTCTGGCAATTGAGAATAAACTCTGGAGTTGGTTACAGCCGTCTGCAGAACTAAGGCCTACTGATAGACTCAGTATGTTTTGGTATGGAGTAATAACTGGAAATAATGGTGGAACTAACGAAGCAATCTGTGGTCAGTATCACAATACAGTTAACTTTCCACCTTTTCATAGCTATTGCATTTGGCGTCCAAATAATACAGATGTAGGCTTTTCATGCAGTAGTGGTGGAGCTTTCACTAGTATTACTGCAACTAACATTATTAGTAGTGCTGATTATAATTCTAGAATGATGTCACTTGCTGTGACTTATGGAATTAGTGCCGTCTTAGCATTTCAGAATGGTAGACAAGTCCAGAGTGGAGCTGGCGTTAGTGGATTGACATATGATACTAGTTCTAAATTTGTATTTGATTTCAATCCTGCATCATCTGCTGCGGCAGGAGCGGCTACGGTATTATGCTTAGTCTGGCGTAGAGAGTTATCTCCGGCAGAACATGCAGCGTTAGCAATTGATCCGTTTCAGATATTTCTACCACAGAGTCCGCAGTGGTGGTTATCTAATAGAGCAACAGCGGCTCCTGGTAGGGGTGCTAAAGGTGGCGGTAATAATGGTAAAGGTAAAGGTGGCGGAGGAAAGAACGTTATAGTTCCATTAGGAGCATGTTTAATGAACATCGGAAATCCAGGAGTTGACTTCTAATGCCATCTTACGTTACGCCCAAAAAGAATACTGAATTCATATTTTATATTGGACTTGTAAGTCAGGCTGATACTAAAGTCTTCCAGTCTAATCCTACATTGGCAGCTGGAGACTTCAAAGTATCTACTGATGGAGCCGCTCTAGCAAATCTGACTACTCTGCCTGATGTAGACCCGAACTCGTCGAAGCTAGTTAAAGTTACATTGTCAGCTAGCGAAATGAATGGTGATAATATCCAGGTTATAGGAGCAGATGCTGCTGGTAATGAGTGGTGTGACATAATTATCAATATCCAAACTACAGCTAGACAAATTGATGATTTGTCTTATCCATCATATCAAATTGCTGATGCGGCTGCGGCTGACGGTGCAATGCCTACTATTCAACAAGCGTTGTATATGATTCTGCAGTTCCTTACTGAGCGAGCAGTTAGTGGAACTACAATGACTGTAAATAAGCCAGATGGCTCTACTGCTCTGATGACATTCACACTTAATAACGCGATCTCACCAACAGCTATTACGAGGGCTACATAATGGGTATCAACAACATGATCACTCTAGCTGTTGGAACGCCAAGCGATATTACTCATTTCACATTATTCGGTCTTGGAGTTGCTTATACTGTTGGATTTGCTTACACTGATATCGTAGCATTCTAATGATTATCAGTCCTGTAAGCTGGCTTGATAAGCCAGAAATAGATAGGATATATCAAAACTGGTATCCTAATAATGAGTATCCTCCGTTTTGGGAGAAGTGTGACTCTAGTAGATTTCAGTGCTCATTTACAGTTAAGAAAGAAAATCAAGAAATAGTAGTAGCTGGTGGCGTTAAGCTCATTGCAGAAGTTGTATTTCTTACTAATAAAGACTTACCAATTAGAACCAGATTTGATGGTTTGCTACAGGCTTTAGGTTCATCTATTGTTATTGCTCAAGGAATGAAATATGGGCAACTTCATGCTTTCGTTAATAATGATGAACAGTATGTAAAGCACATGAAGAAGTTTGGATTTAAGAACCTAGAAGCAGAAATTCTCATGCTAGATTTTGGAGAGGGGAATGGGCAAACCTAAGACACAAGAACAGCCGCTAACTCCAATTGTTACTGGCAATACTTCTGGTGGCGGAGGAAGTAGCTATTCTAGCTGGTCTTCCGGTGCCCCTGAGTCATTTGCCGGATTCAAATCTTTCTCTCAAACTGGTGGCTTCTCACCTGAGGATTTGGCTAATATACGTGCTAGGGCTGTCAGTCCTGTAAGAGCCGTATACCAGAATGCTCAAAGAGAAGTCAACAGACAAAGAGCAATTCAGGGTGGATATTCTCCTGGCTTCGGTGTTTTACAGGAGAGAATGCAAAGGACACAAGGTCAAGGCATTTCCGACGCTGCTACTAACGCCGAAGCCAGTATTTCTGAATTAGTTCAAAAAGGTAAACTTGCTGGGTTGCAAGGTATGGCTGATACTGAAGCTAGAACGGCTGGTGGAGGTTCTAGCGGAGGTGGAGGTGACGGCAGCAATATGCCTACAGCATTAGTACCAGAAAAGAAGAAGGGTTTCTGGGGTAAACTTGGTAGTGGCTTGAAAGCTGCGGCTGGTATTGCATTACCTACTCTTGCTGGAGCATTCACAGGTGGATTAGCCGCTCCAATAACTGCTGGACTAAGCGGTGCCGGTGCTAAGGTCGGCAAGAAGATTGCAGGTGGATAATGGGATTTCTTGACCAGTTCAATCAATCGTTTCAACAGCCCATTCCACAACTACAGAGACAGCAGCCTCCTATTCAAATTACGGCTGCTCCATTTCCTCAGCCCGAACCATTACCGGCTCCTGATCCATCTGAAGAATTATTTAACGCATTTAAAGAGAACGTCTTGAATCCTCCGCAAAGGACTCAAATGACGTATCCTCCTAATATCCTAGCCGGTCTTACCAAGGCATTAGACGTAGCTAGAACACCTACTGATTATGAAAAGAATCGTGTCTTTGTAGATGGCAATGCCTACCAGAAAGCTAGGGTCTTTGATGATCCGGCTACTGGTAAACGTCATTTCATTGAACCATATAAGCAGCCTGGCTTCATGGAGAATGTCATGAAGGCCATGCCTGAAGCTGTATCTGTTGCACCTGCTATTCTCAATCAGCAGCATGCAGATGCTATGACTGATTGGGATATTAAGAATAAAGGTTTGGGTGCTGCTATCAATGCTCAGTCTTCAATGGAGCTTGCTAGGCAGAGAGGTGCTCAAGCTGATTATCTATCGCAGAAGCCTGACATTGAACGAGATAAGATTGCTATTCAAAGACTCACTGCTGAAGAAAGGGTTCGTGTCTCTCAGTTGAAAACACTGACTGACAGAGAGCTTGAGCAGATGAGAATTGATGGCAGAATTACTCTTGCTGAATACAATGCTACCCAAGCAATGAAGCGTGTTGAAGCACAGCAAGCCGGTGCTACTCAACGCACTGCAATGACCATTGAAGGAAATCAAGTATTAGAGAAAATTAGACAGAAAGGTAGAATTGATTTAGAAGACCTTCGTAGCCTTAACGATGAAGAACTAGAGAAACTTAGGCAAGATGGAAGGATTGACCTGGAATCTAGACGACATATTAATAGAGAGCTTGAAATCCGTTCTAGAGGTGAAGAAACTAGAAAGACCAAGACTACTCCTGGTGGTAGTGATGCTAGCAAGTATCCTACTCAGGATAGAGTAGCTACTCAGAAGCGTGTATCTGAAGTCTTAGCGGCTAATCCTGAATGGAAAAAGAAAGAATGGGTTACATTTAACGAGCAGGGATTTCCTGTTATTGCTACTCCAGAAGATAAGAATGGCCCTGACGAGATTACATATCGTGCTATCAGAGATGCTGTCTTTCCTCAGCAAAAACAGAATAAGGATGTTAATCTTCCAGTTGAGTCCGGTACTACTAAAGCCAATACTCCTGCACAGGTTACGGCGCCTGCTATTACTGCACCTGCTGCTCCGCCTGCTCCGGCTGCTGTTGCATCTCCGGCAAAACCAGCTCCGGTTAAAGTCAATCCACCTAGCTCTGGCGGAAGAGGTGGAGGAAGTGGCGTAGACCAGAAAACAAAAGATAATGCTAGGATTCAGCAAGCAGCTACTGATTTACTAAGAAAGAACGGTAAGCCCGTAACACCAGCTAATATTGAATATGTCATCAAGAATAAACTGGTGCAATAATGCCTGAAAAAGATCCTTGGTCTGGATTACCTGATAAGGGTAGCGATCCGTTCGCTGGATTGCCTGACCAGAATCCTCCAGCTAGTACAGCTACTAATAAACCTGAACTCTCTTGGTATGATCCTGATTATCTAATTCCTATGGCACTTAGAACAGCACCTGCTATTGGTGGCTCTATTCTAGGTGGCACTGCTGGTAGTATTATTCCTGGTGCTGGAACATTAGCAGGTGTAGCTGCTGGTGGTGCTGGCGGCTCATTCATTGGTGAAAATCTTGCACAAGGATATGAGTATCTCAGAGGAAATAGAGAAGCATACAACCCATATGCAGTAGGAGTTAATACTGCACTAGGAGCCATTCCAGGTCTTGGCAAAGCTCCTGGCCTTAATGCTACTGGCAAAGAGTTAATGAAGTATGCAGTAAAAGCTCCTATCATGGGAGCTATTGAAGGTGGTGTATTAGGTGGTGCATCTACTGTTCCTCAGCAATGGGCTGAGACAGGTGAATTGCCAACACTATCTCAGGTTAAGCAAGGTGCGGCTGTAGGTGCTGGAATGGGTGCTGTAACAGGTGGGGCATTTGGTAGTGTTCCTTCTGTTCGTAAAGCTAGAGCTATTCGTCCTGAAATTCCTCCTGTTCATACTTCTGCTGCACCTATTGATTTGCCTTCTAGTCCTATTGTAGAATCACCTGTTTCTACTCCATCAGTACCTAGAACTCTTAACCAGGCTGAAATTGAGCAGGCACTCAGAAAAGCTGTCCCGGATAAAGAACTGAAAGTAATGAAAATTGAGGATGGGTCTGGTGGTCTAGAAGCATCTTGGGAAAGGCCGCTAGCTACAGACTCTCCTGATGTCCCAATCAAACCAGATATTCCACATGAATTTACACCAGTTCCTGAGCCTATTACAGAACCTGTTGTAGATGCTTCAGTTCCTCCTAAAGAAGAAGTACAGTTCGTAGATCCTAATACTGGTGAGATTATACCTGCTTCACAAGCTAAGCCTGGTGATGTTCTTCTACCTCGTGGAGAATCTACTACTGGAGAATCTAATGTTCCTCCTGTTCAGCCGCCTTCTAGGAATTCTAGGAGGTTTGGATTAGCTGGAGTTGAACAAGGACAAGGAGGTGGTGGCAATTTCCCTCCACAAAATCCTCCATTTGATACTAGTGGATATGTTCCGCCTGAAGGAACTCCACCTATTAGAGATCCTAGATTAGCTGGTGCTCAGCAGATGGAGATTCCCGGAACTAGTATTCCGCAGCCTGCTCAGTTCCCTGAGAATTATAGCAGACCATTTGAATCACAGCCATTTCCTCCTGTAAGACAACAGGAATTGCCAGGAACTCAACAGGCTCAGCCTAGATATGATACTGGTGCTCCTCCTGCTCCTATTCCACAAGGAGCTAGGCAAACTAGATTTGAGGGAATGGAGCCTAGTAGACAAGGATTGGTTACTGCTGATAAATTAAAACCTGGGGTTAGAGTAGTTGGAAGAAAACCTGGTAGAGTTCATGAGCAAACTACACTTGGTAAGCTCTGGGATACTCCACGTTCACTTCAATCTATTGATGCTCCTGGTATTACGTCAGCCGCTCTTAGACAGGCTCGTCCTTTGTCATTCACTACTGATTGGTTCAAGGCTTGGGCTAAAGCATTTGGATCATTCAAGAGTACTGATGCCCTAAGAGCAATGAACGATGCTATTAAAGAGAATAAATACTTTAAGCCTCAGTACGAAGCTAAGTATAATAAAGAAGGAGTTCTAGCTTATTACGTAGAAAAGCCATCTATCGCTGAGAGAGCTGGTCTACTAATGAGTGATGTACTCAATAATAGAGAGGATGCAATTAGATCTTCACTAGCTGAGAAGATTCCTGGTTACGGTCGATATGTCACAGCTAGTAATAGAGCTTATACTGCATTCCTTAATCATCTAAGAGTTACTAAGTTTGAACAGTTAATGGAAGCCGCTATACTCCAAGGCAAAGGTAACGATGACGTCCTTGCTAAGAAAATAGCTGACTTCGTTAACAATGCTACTGGCAGAGGGAGTCTTAAATTCGCTGTCGGTAAAGGTGGTAAATATTCAGTAAGTCTAGAACCTTTAGCTGACGAATTAGGACACGCTTTGTACTCACCTAGAGCGTTAGCGGCTAGGCTTGCCTTTATGAATCCGAGTAACTATATCACTGCTGACCCATTAGTTAGGAAAGAGTATTGGAAAGGTATGGCTAGGATGGTAGCTAGCTGGGCAGGATTTGCTGGTCTTGGAGCACTAGCAAATGGTGAGGTAGGAACTGAACCTTCTAGCTCTGACTTTGGCAAAATCAAATTTGGTAATAGAAGGATAGATCCTGGTGCTGGCTGGCTTCAGTTAATGCATATTATTGGTAAGGAATATTATGGTGGTAGCACTTCATCAACTACAGGTGAATTCACTCAGTTCGGTGAGAATGTAGTATCAGGTAATAGATGGACTCCTATCCAAAGATACCTATACAATCAAATGAATCCCATGACTAGATACGTTGTGGATTTGATTGGAGCTACCAAGAGAGAGCCGTTTGATTTGACAGATAGAACTCTTCAGCTTGCCTTGCCTATGTTCGTTGATGACATAGCTCAGGCTGCTAAAGAGGATGATACTGTCATGCAAGTATTTTCTGGCTTGTTTGGTTCGGCTGGTATTGGAGGACAAACCTATGACAAGGGTGGGTTCGGTAAACCTACTATCACCCCTGCCATAGAATCACTTACAGGAATGGAAGTTCCTACAGTTACGTTCGGTGGTAAGAAGAAATAACTAACCCAGGGTTACGTTTGCGGCTCTTGGTCCTTTCTCAGTTCTAAGAGTTTCAAACGTAACCCCTACTTTACCGCCACCCATCTTTCTAAACTTAGTGGCTAGTGTTACGAATCCTTGCTCTGGCACATCGGATTCGTGAAAGAAGTATTCGAGTCCATCTTCTCCGGAGATGAACCCAAACTTCTTATCAGCCGGAATGTTGCTTATCTTGCCAGTCACTTTGTGTTGCCTCCTCGATAGTCACACCTGTTATCTCCACATCATAGTCTGCTAGCATTTCAGTTACTTGGTTTCTGAAATACTGGTTATCTGTTGGTATAAATGGCTCTTCACAATAATCATCTATATGAATAACTATTTTACGTTTCGTCGGTGTCTGACCCATCCTCTTCTTCGTCAAATTCTTCGTCTTCATCTTCTTCTTCGTCAGCTTCTTCTTCCAGCTTGACGAGAAGAGGAACCAGCCGGTTTTTGAAGTCACGAATATCTGACTTGGTAGGATTTTCCAAGTTCATGATCTCTTCACGAGCAATCTCAATAGCGTTGTCAAGCTGTTCCATTGTAATCATGGTTAGACTCCTGCCTTTTCTAGTGCTTCAATAATCTCATTTATCTTAGGATTTTCTTCGAGTAATTCAATAGCTTTGTTGACTTCAGCCAGCTTAGATTCCAAGCCAGCCTTTACATCTTTCAGCC
>JACCDR010773704.1_pt1 | contig 12780 bp, 21 predicted proteins | sample 7446431 | NCBI WGS metagenome assembly JACCDR01 (sample SAMN15323443, study PRJNA562643) | freshwater metagenome | isolation source: river surface water | place: USA:Blue River Watershed | collected 2017-08-17
ACTCGTAGTCGTGCTTTTTGCAGTGCTTATTTAAAGATTCATTTAAATCTTTGATTAAATGGGGAGCTTTATATGTAAGAGTTACTATTTGAAGCATTCGATGAGTGCCTTCAGCTTTTTAGCATGTTTTAGAATCAGCGTGTCGTCTTGTCTGTTATTGAATCTGCGAGAGATTTCAAAGTCATTTAATTGGCGCTCGTTTCCATCGGGTCCACGGCGAGCGAGCTTTCGCATAAAATCCTCACGGGATTTTGTGAAGTAGTGATTGAGTCTGATTCGCTTCTTGGGAAATTCCCATGACTTTCTATGGTGATGATCTCCCCATTTAACAGGCATTCCGTCTTCACGAATGATCTGAAAATTAGAAATCGAATTGAACCAATGGGGATCATGTACGCGAGGGATTATGAGATTTGGATTTACTATGCATTTCGTGAAGCATTCAAAATGCTGATCATCTTGTCTCTTGGTGTAGGCCTCAGTTATCAATTCAGCGGGTCTAGTTTCGTGGAAGTTATCTCCAAACATCTCCCATCCGATGGCTAGTCCGGATACAAAACTTCGGTTCAACATATCATCTAAAATTTCGGCGACAGATTCGTCACCCATCGGTAGCAGGTACTCATCGGCGTCAAAAAATGCAAGCGCCGTATTTCTGTAGTTTGTCAGCGCGTGCTCATATGCGGGGTATTGGGCCGGATACTCTGGCCAATGGATATACTCCACAAAACCGAGCTCAATTAATTTTGATAACGTCTCTTTAGTTTCATCATGACCTGAATCATAAAGATAAATCTTTTCAGCGCCCATGAGCTTGTACCAGCAAGCCCATTCCAAAATGTAGGGTGCTTCCATTTTAGAGCAACAAACGACTGACCATCTCATAAAACAATTCTCGCCTTTGGCTGCACAATATCAATAGGACGCTCAACAAAATTCGCATACCGATTGACGTCTGAGACTACGCCCGAGAAATCACAAGGGTGCGGGAATCTTTTATCGTCCACAATGTAATCGTCAACGATGATATGTCCGCCAGTGTTCATGATAAAATCAGCTTCAATTAGATCGTCGTAAACATCGGGCGAGTAGTGGCTTGCGTCATGGTGAAACAAATCAATTTTAATTCCTAGCCTTCGTAAGTATCGAAGGCCTGAGCGAGTATCCATATGCAGAGGAGTGATAAGGTCATCCACTCCAGCTCTGATAGCATTGTCATAAAAGGTTCTCCAATATTCGGGACGGTTGTTGTTCATTTTCAGACTGGGAACCCATTCCGGGACTGTACGCAGAATGTCGCACGCTAGCCATGTATCAATCGCATAAATCTTTGGCGAGATACCGATTTCTTTGCAGACCTTCGCCATGTGGATGATCGATCCACCTTTCCAGACTCCGGCCTCCACAATCACTTTCGGTAGTAGCTGTTTAATCGATGATGTTAGAAAATGATGTTCAGAGTTCCACCCTTGCAGGTCTTCTAGCTCCGTGGTCATTTTCCAATTCATTTCGGCAATTGTTTTTTCGATCATTTGACTACCCCCTCAGTAAACAAAAAAGCCCGTACATCGCGAGCATTGAAATAACGATGTAAAGCGTATCAACTACCGTTGCCACAACACATGCACCGGATGTTTTTCGTCTTGGTGAAAATAGTCTTGATACCATTTGCACATATCACCGCGTCTTTTTTCCATCAGAGACATTCCCCAATTGATTACTTTCTTTTTATTTTTTGATAGCAGGCGCATTTGTTTTCTCACGATGACTGAGCGTAACATGGATTTTAAATAATAATCGCTAGAATGGTCAGCCACAACACAAGAAACAGTGAACCAAAGAGTAGAAAGCCAACCGGGTTTTCGTCCCATAGCGAGCTTAAGTGTAAAGAGATGTGAGGGCTGAAGAAAACAGCGAGGGTCAAGAGAAAACCGATGATGAGGGTCGTAAATGAAAAAGCGCCATTTTGCGAAATCATAAATCTCCTTCGCGTATTTATCGCCGTAGACTGCGGAGAAGTACGCCCAGCCTAAAACATTGTCATGTGATTGGCGAAGTGGATCGCCCTTTCTGCGCAAATATCTACCAGGACCGACTGAGACAATGCGAGCGTGGTGAGCTGCGATCTCGCGCCATGGGATTGTTCTCTCACCAATAGCCTCGCGCGCGTATGCTAGGAAAAGTACCGGGTTCTGATTCGCCACCGTCTCTTGCCCATCTAAAACTGCGCGGTCGTTTAGGTCGAGCCTCATTCCGCCATCGGGCGCGAGGTATGGATTTATAATGTCGATTTCGTCTTGCATTCTTCGAGGAGTTTATCCACCAGTTTGTCAAAAGTCACCTGCTCTAGGTCAGCAAATGTAGGTATTCTTTTTTAAGCCCACGCGTTAAAGTCTTCCTTCACCCTGTACAACGGTCGTTGATTCAATTCTGCTTTTAAATTCTCTAGTAGTTCTTCCATTATTTTTCCTTTTTCCACATCATAAGCGCATAACCAATGGCGAATATGAATAGTGCTGTCAGTGCGTAGGTGAAGGGCTTCATTTGTCGCCTCTCAATTTGTCAGCAACGGCGAGTGCTTGGCGGGCGTTATCGATCCAGTGTTGAAGCACTTGCATGTTGGTCGTGCCATGATCGTTCCTATTGGCCATACTCAAAAACCCAGATGCTTCGTTGGCAAGTTTGTTTGCCGCGTCCATAAGTTCCTCAATCACGCAGTCCCGTTGTTCTAGGGCGGCGGTGATCCGATCAAGGAGCGTGACATACTCCGCTTTATCCGGCTGCAACATGTGCGCACTTAATATCTTGTTTGCAGTTTCGCTCGCGTTGCTCATTTATTGCCCGAAATGAAGAGAATCATCCCAATGCCAAAGCTACCTATACCAGAAACCATTAACCAAATGCAGACATATTCATGTGTTGTCATTTCACTCCGTTTCTCTCGCGTTGGTCATTTGGCCAGCTCCAAAAGACGATTGATTACGTCTTGAGACGTATGACCGTCCCATTCTGGTCCACCAAACTTGATGTCGTTTTTAAAAAGGTGCCCGTATTTTTCTGGGACATGATATGTAATTTGACCGACTGGGGAATCAAGTCCGATCAATGGCCAGCCTTCAAAACCTTCGCGCCAATAAGCTAGTTCTGATTTTAGCAGGCAGAGATTGATAAACAAAAGGCAGCGATGTTCATAAAGCTCATCGAAGGTGTGGTACCCATCTGAAATATCTTCACCAACTATTTTAAATGTTTTACTCATCTCATCACTCCTTTACCTTTGGATCGGGGTTAGCTGCGTTGTAATCACAATGTCGTTCTGAACATTCATGTCCTGTGTGATTGTAAATCATGTGGCCTCCGCACTTAGGGCAGCGTTCTCCGGATTTGTACCACGAGCGCGGCGGGCACTTTTCTTCACTTGGATCGGGGTCTTTATTTAGCTTTGACCACTCTTCTAAAAGCGGTCGCATGGCTTCTTGATGTCCTAAGATTTGAGCTGCCAGGATTGCTTTTCTGTCTAGGTTTTTTAGTGCGAACATTACTTCGTTAGTGGCGTGTTGAACAAATGAGCAAGCCTGTGTCGAATCGAATATATGATGCGAAGGTTTTGGCTCCCAGCACATAGAGGCAGCGCCTGCCAATTCGCCCAGTATTCTTTTAATTTCTGTTTCTAGTGGTGTATCGTCGCCCATCTATTCCCCGCTCCTTCGCTTAATTTCTTGGGTTATCCAACGATAAAGATTCATTCCCTTTTCAAAATCGTGTCGGTCACAAATCAAAGAGTCTAAGTATTCCGTTACTTCGGACTCGCTCGGCATCACGGGCGCTAGCCTCTGAGCGGCCTCAAGTTCTGCAATTTTCTTTTGCTGCTCGGCTATGATTTTGCCGAGGTGCTCAGCAATATTCTCAATGATTTTTAATGCGGCTAAGTCTTCACTCATTTCTTCCCCCAAGCCCAGCGGGCTCCATCTTTGAAAGCTTATCGCATTTCACCGATTGAATCTGTGGGATCGTATTCCTTGGCCGCCTCTTCCAATTCTTTCTCGTCGAGCGGCTTTCCAGTAGCCTCCAGTAGCTTCCAGTAATCTTCGCTCGCGGCTGGGGGAGAAAGGGCTTCTTTAATGGCGTCAGCAATAATTTGCACGCAATAAATACGTTCGTTTTCTGTGATTTCTGAATCGAGCTGATAAACCTCATCATTTATTCTTGCCCACGCAATCCCCGCCAAATCCTCTATGCGTTTTGTGTTGGTCATACTTGCTCCGTTTCTTTCAGGAGGTCGCGTGCCTTGGCCATCGCACCTTTGTAATCATTCTTTGGGTCTAACCAGTCGTGATGATCCCTGAAATACTCCAACCCCGCCCGAAGCTTTTCTATAGTCTCTATCAATTTGAGAACTTGCTGTGGATTTGCGGAGGCTATGTATGCATGAGCTTCCTCGGTACATGGCATCCATAGAGTCGGAACTATTACGCCTGGCTTTTCCAATGCTGCTTCAGCCAGTTTTTTTAGTTCGGATAGTTTCACACATCCCCCAAAGCGTCTTTAAGTGTTTTCATCTCACCGCCTCCAATGCATCTCATAGTTACGAACCATGTAGTCGCGCTCTCTCTGCTCATCAAAAAGAAATGGGTCATCCAAGACCGCGTATCTAACCCTTTTCCTCACCGCTGGCTTAGGCAAAAGCTTCTCACCCTCCGGTCCGTGGTATGCGATCAATAGCTCTTTCACGCATTCCATAGGGCTTTTATTGTCCCACCAGGTAGTCATTCATTTCCCCTCAGGCTTCTTCAAATCTTTAATGTGGGTAACGGTACGGGCTAGCTGCTCGATTGTCAGATCCTTAAGCGTTTTCCCATCCCCAAAGTTATTTTGGATAAATGTTCGCATGTAGGTCGCGGGGATACGTTTTGCGGAAACAATCTCGGTTACGTTCCACCTAGCCGCCTCAGTAGGGTCTACGGCTTTCTGTGGGATCGATAGCGGCGCATTATCTTGTGGCTTTGGGGAAACGGTAGTCTTAGCGCTGGAATCGCTTGTAGCGGGTTTTACGGGGTCGTTATTTAGGCGGGGTCTAATGGTTGGTGAATCTGCCAGTCTGTCCTCCTCGTCAAGCTCGGGCGCAAACTGGGTACCAAATCCACAAAGGGCCAGGGCACGCCCAATCGCTTTCGTCTCAGCCTTCTCGATAAAATCAGGGAAGTGTTTAGCGTCTTCGCGACCGTGGGCAACGGCCATCAAAGATCCGCCATCAAAGAAAATCCTAGCCTTGGCAATCGCGTATGTTTCCTCAAGCTTAACGAACTCGGTAGTGATTGATCCCTCGGGGTATTCCTCGCGGAACCAAACTAAGCGATGAGCGACTTGTAAATAATCCTTACCCTTTAAGTTTAGGAATGGGAGTTCCGTGCCCTTTTGGGTTTTGAATGTTTTCATTTAGATTTTCTCCTGAAAAAAAGTGCCCCGCTCAAGACTTCACCTAAAACTGTGTTGATTTGTTGTGGACAATTCAAGCAGTGGTGAGAGTTCAAGCGGGGCGGGACTGCAAATATGTGAGGGGGGACATAAAAATCTAATAGTCTTTTTTCTGCTAAATTGTCCACGAAATGGGTCTTATATTTGGATTCTGGATATGTAAACTATTTTCGCAATTTCTCGTGGATTTTACCCTGTAGCCAATGATCATACATTTCCCAGATCTCATCGTCTGTGAACTTGCTCATGAGCTTCCTGGCCCACTTAAAAACAGGTGTCTCAGTCTTGTTATCCTCAATAGCCTGAAACAGCGTCTCAGCTACCACGGGAGTTCCTAATGCGTGACGGGATTTTGATTTATCGAATACCTTAGGTTTTAACTTGCCGTACTTTACAAAAGAGCGTTGATTTTCTTCCGAGAATCTATCGTCTGACATCGTGTCTCCTATTTTGGGCATAGGGGGGCTTTTCACCACCACCCCTGTTTTGGGGTACCACCGGATTTTTGCGTAGGCATAAACGCTTCGTTGGGTTTCTCACCCCACATAAAGTGCTTTCGACAGAAACAAACAAATCGTCGTCGGGGCGGAACCCGGTTTCCCAGAGATACCCCTTAAGCGCTTATACCGCCAATCATCCAGATCATAGCCATTAACAAGACCGCCATCTTTCTCCCGTAGATGCCCCCTTTTAGAGTTTGTTTCATCTACGGCCCACCTTTTAGAAATCTTCTTTCTAAATAAGCCACTAAGCGCGGTTGTCGTTAACGAACTGCCTGTTACCCCAGAGTTTGTTTTTTACAACGCAGCAAACTAGGCACCTAGGGAACCTAAAATCGTTGCATGATTCGCTTGGAATTAATTTTGATGAGTGTTATTTTATAAACATCATCGCAACTCATTTTTGCGTGATCATGTCACATTCAGCCGCCAAGCTGAGATGTGATAGACGGGTGATACCACCACCCAGTCATTTAACTTATACGACTTGAGGTTCGTTTTGAACCCCGTCAATAGAAAAACTGTAAATTATTGAATTTATACGTGACTTGCCTGGCTAAGTAGTTGATTTGTCGTTATTTTGCCGTATACATAATACGGCGCGGTATAATAAAAGCATGATTACACAAACCCAAACGATAAAAGAGCAGCTTCTTGAGATTTTGCTTAGAAAGTGGCGACGTGATCCAGAGGATGAGGCCCTTGCCGAGTTTTACGCAGAAGTTAGCAATGATGAATATTCGGAAGATCAAATGCAAAAATTTTTAAAACACGAAAAGCATTCGGAGGTTTTATGAAAAACGTATTTTTAATCCTAATTATCGCTCTCACAACATCTTGTGCCTCAAGGCAAGGCGTTATCAACACTAGACTAAAACAACTGGCTACAACTCTTAATCCACTGCTTAGCAAATCTGAAGACGACACAATCAAAGCGCTTGGCGTTCCCGATTCAATAACAGAAGCCGGAAGCTTTAAGATCTATCGCTATAAAAAGTCCTTCGGAATGAAGGGCGGTTATCACCAGAACGTCAATTTATTCACAGGACAACCCATGCCAGGCGGTCAAACCACAACATGGGAATCCTATGATCAATATGACTTATTTTTTAAAGACGGTGTCCTTGATAACTACAGGACGTATGTCTCTAGGTAATGATACGAACAGCCGCATTGTTTCCAAATAACTTTTCCGGCTTAGTTGCAGTCATTCCCTTTGAGCTAAGTGTAGTTTTTTTGTTTATCGCCATAATGGTCTTCATATCTGGCGGTGCTTGATATTCGCTCACAAACACCGGGTGCGGATTTGTCCTAACCCATTGCCAAAACTTATCATGATTGAATGGCGTTATGTAATCAGCAGTCCCCTTGTACGGCGGATCACAATAAATCACTGAGTTTGGAAGGATCTCTACTTCGTCGTAGGATTTTGAACTTAGTTCGAGTTGCTGGAGTCGCTCGAGTCGCTCGAGTTGCTGGAGTCGCTCGAGTCGCTCGAGTTGCTGGAGCTGTTCGAGCTCTCCCGTGCGATTAACAATTATAGATCGACACATCAGGCGTCTTCCGCGAATAGATAAATGCGATGGGAATGATTTTATTTTCAACAAATCGATTGCCTGCGCATCAAATTCATTAAACACTACAGCGTTGTGAAGCGATTTTTTACGCAGCTCGTTTTCTTCTCCAAAAAGATAGTCTTTCTGGTTATTGCCAAAACTCCAAAGACATCTAACATACGCATCCGTATCTTTTCTGCGCATAAACTCTTCGCGACTTATCCACTCAGGTTTAAAGACATTGTAATTATATTTACCCGCAATAGCATCGCGAACCAATTGAACAACATCCGACTTAAACTCATTGTAGATAACCCGAGGGTACTTTTTAAAATAAGCCATGTAGTGGCTAACTGAAAAACCGCCGCCAAATAAATCATAAAAGTTTTCTGCCTTGGGAAGCACGGACGCAATCTTGTGAATGATTTTGTCCTTGCTGCCCATGTAGGGAATTCCGAAGTTAGCCATGGCTATTCATCTTCCAAGATCACGCCGCAGTTAGGGCATTGCCTCGTTTCAAACTCTTTTTCTTCTGGGGCTTTCTTTTCCGCGGGTTCTTCAAAATCAATTGGCATATCAAAAAACTCAGCTTTCCAAGCTCCCATATCAATCTCAGGAAATCTAAAATCCTCAAGCGTTGGCAGATCAATATTTGCATTTGAAGCAAACTCAAACAAAGACTCGTTTGTCATACTGCCGAACTGCGAGGTTAAAGATAACACTTTTTTCTTCGCCTCATGCTCACTAGACGCCTCAATGAACGATACGGGAATTGGGGGAATCTCATATCCCTCTGAACGACGAAGTTCGGTCAACACCCTGAGTCTTTGATGGCAATTAATCGCGTAATGTTTCCCGTCCGGTGATTTCCAAACAGATGCGGGCTCAGAGAATCCAAGCTCCAGGATTTGCTTCCGCAATTTGTTATAATTCTCTTTGCTGAGCTCTTTTAAGTTCCCCTGAAACGGAGTGATATCATCAATATCAAGAACCCCAGCTCCAGTACATTTAATCTCAATTTTTTTCAAAACATCCTCCTGCAATCAAATCCATGTCTATTTCCTAGCCGAACCGCGTATTTAAAATCAATTGATCCACCAGGCTTCACTTCACTCAAAATACTCACATCTACAAAATACACCTCATCACGCAGAGCAATCACATACCCCGACACACCGCCAGGCGATAACTTTAAGAGCTCCCGCACTTGGTGTTGATCGATCATCGAATAACTGAATGTCTTTTGTTTTGTTGTCTTAGTATCGATAAAAGCCGACCGATTGCGGTAGCAAAGCACATAGTCAAACGGCGATTTGGTTTGAATGAGTTTGAATCTACTCACGCGACGGCACGAGTTCGGAATCGGTACGACACTCACTCCTTGAATGGCGCACTGATTTTCAAACAACGTCTCGAAATTATCCCCTGATACCTTAGCCAGTTTCCCAGCCACTCGCCTCTTGCGATTAATCAAATGACCTCCTGCGTCTTTACCTTGTGATACGAACAGCATACCTTACAACTCAGGAACTAGGAATGTCCTAGGGGAGGTTTTCACTGCATGGCGGGGAAACGACGACCCGGTCAGCCAACACGCTACCGGAAAAATTATTGTCAACTGCTCATCGAGCACATGAGCCAAGGGTTATCATTCGATACCTTCGGCGGCGTTGTCGATGTTGCACGTGATACAATCTATGAATGGGTGAAAGTACACCCCGAATTCTCCGACGCTAAGAAACTAGGCACCTCCAAAAGAAACCTACTCGTCGAGCGAGCTTATGTTCAATCCACACTCAATCCCACAAAACACAAGTTCAACACTCCGCAGATGATCTATTGGACCAAGAATACACTCGGATGGTCTGATAACGTGAAAGTGGAATCGGAAGTAACCCAAACCCAGCGACTTGTAATCGAAGCGCCAAGTGAGTGACATTCGCTTTAAGCCTTTTAAACAGCAATGGGAACTACTGAAAGCGCCACATAGATTTTTGCTCGCCGCAGCGTCAAAGCGTGCCGGGAAAAGTGAGTGCGGCGCGATCAAAATGATCAAGTGGCTGGAGGAAAAGCCCCACGCTATTAAAACCTGGAATAACATCGACCCGTTTCTATCGATCATCGCGGCCCCAACTCATGAAATGCTTCGAGATCTATCGTGGAAGAAATTTAGCGCTTACGCGCAGCCGTTCATCAAAAAAGAATGGCAATCACCGCTGACAATCGAATGGCATGATGGCTCCGAAATTAGGGGAGTGTCCGCTGACCGCCCAGAGCGCCTTGAGGGAAAGAAAGTTCACGCCGCGTGGATTGACGAAGTGTTTCAAGTATCGCAGCAATTCTACCTGGAGATGCAGGCCAGAACAGCCGACACTCTAGGCTATATTCTTGCGACTGGATCGCTCGGCATTCAATACGTAAATCCAAAATCACATTGGGCTTACAAAGATCTTCGCCAATCAAAAGATCGAAACGTTTTTTGTATCGAATGGACGACTAAAGACAATCCCTACTTTCCAAAGCAAGAGATCGAACGCCTTCGCGCTACGCTCGACGAGCGAACATTCAAAGCCATGTTTGAGATAAACTGGGATACAATCGCTCAAAACGCAGTGTATTCAGACTGGTCCGATGAGAACGAGGCAGACATCGGATACAACTCAGAGCTTCCGGTCTACTGCGCAATTGACTGGGGATGGGCGACTCAAATGGCCTGCTTATTCATTCAATACAATCCGCGCACCTATTCTATTCACGTCATCGATGAGATTGTCGGGCCTAGAATTAAGCTCGATCATCTGTGGCTTATGATCAAAGACAAAGGCTATCCGATATCCGGCTGGGTCTGTGACATCGCAGGAAGCCAAGAGCGCGAACAGACGGGTATCTCAAACATCGATTGGTTCACGAAAAAATGGGCTGAACCGTCCGAACGGGAGTGGATTCGAAAAACATGGGGCCTAGAATCAACTCGATTTGAATTTCAAACCAGATCCACCGCAATTAACTACGGCATTGCATTACTGCGCACATTCGTGCGAACCGGATCTGGTCGCGTAAAGCTCACAGTGCATTCCAAAAAGTGCCCTCTCACACTAGATTCAATTAAGAATTACCGTTACCCTGAACGTGAGGGAATTGTTCTAAACGAGAATCCAATCAAGGAAAATGACCATTGTTGTGACGCGTTACGCTACTACGCTGTCGTCTACCATGACAGTGACTTTGATCAGATTGTGAAAGTGGGGGGTTATGCTTAGTCCAAAGCAAATTGCTGAGATCATCAACACGACCGAGAACATGGAACGCATCGAACGGGATCGAATGCGCTATGAGATCTATAACGGCAAGTTAAAGCAATACATTCAAGACGCTATCTTCCGCGAGTTCCAACTACCCGAAACAGTTCGCCAGATGATTAAAAGAATCATCCCGCTCAATCTCGTGCAAAAGATCGTGCGAAAACTCGCGATGGTCTACAAATCCCCGCCCTCTAGATCCCCCGTTATGGAGCTCCCCAGTGATACTGAGTTTCTGGCACTGTACGAAAAACAATCTGGGATCAATTCGTACTTCAAATTGTTAAACCGTTACTTTAAGTTACAGAAGCATTCCGCAGTAGAATCGTACTTGAACGAGCAGGGAATCCCTAGTCTCAGAACACTTAGTTCGCACGAGTTTACACCGATCTCATCCTCCACGATTGATCCTCATAAAGCAGAATACATCGTTAAGCACATCAGGTGGGGGCAAAATAAAAAAGAGCAGATCCATATCGTGTGGAGTGATTTTGAACACTACACCATGGACGGCAACGGCGGGATCATCGACGCGGGCGAAGACGGTCAGAACCCATACATGGTCAATCCGATCATTCACATCACTGAATCCCTAGATAGGCTCATTCCGATTGAGGATGATGACCTTGTCTCAATGCAGATCGCAATCTGCTTACTTCTCACCGACTTATCTCTCGGAATGAAGTATCGTCTTTGGGGATTAATTTACATCTCAGGAGCTAAAGGGACTAAGTTCTCGTTCAACCCGAACTCAGTTCTCTACCTACCCAAAGACGCTCAAGGGAATAACCCAACTGTCGGAACAATCCGCGCGGAGTTTAACGCCCAGGAAGCACTACAAATGGTTGAGGCTTTGGTGGGTATGCTACTCACCACAAAATCGCTTAAGCCTGGATCTGTGACAGGACAATTGAACACTACCAACGCCTCTAGCGGTATTGCCAAGATGCTGGACGAAGCGGAAGTCACCGAAGACAAACAAGACCAAGTGGCATATTTCGCCAAAGCAGAATCTCAATTGTTCAATGAGGTTCTTAAAAATCAAATGTACGTTTGGGGTGAAGCCGGCTTGCTCGCCGAAGAATGGCGCGCACAGCGCATCTCGGATGATTTCGAGCTTCAAATTAAATACCCCGACATGAAACCCATGCAGACCGAAAAAGAGCTCATCGAGACCGAGAAACTTAAACTTGAGTCCGGTTTCACAACTGAACGTCGAGCCATCATGGCTAGTAACCCTGAGCTCACTACCGAGGAAGCAGAGCAGCTAATTATTGAAATCGAAAAAGAAAAGAAATTAGGCGTATCCTCTGACTTAGACCAAGATGCTCAAAATCAGTTACAAATTGATGCGACACTTGAAACCAAAAGCGCGGGAACAAAGTTAGACATCACGGTTAACAAACAAACCGATTTCAATGCAAAAGCTATTTTGCGAGACAAGAACGGTGATGTAATCGATGTTAGAAATTGGAAGTTCAACTCGGACCTATTTGAGGTGAAAGTATCAGACACCCCAGGCGAGATTGAGCTTTACTTGCCTCAGGAAAAAGTGGCCACCCTAAAAACCAACGGTCAATACAAAATCCAAGCCACTAATTCGATGAAACAAAAAGTTAATGTGATTTATGGGAAGGTATTTTTGTAATGGAAAATGACGAAGTAATTGTCTCATTTGTCCCTCAAAACGACACCGACAATAGTGATCATAGCGACAACGGTAGAGAAGAAACATTTATCGACATCGTAAAATATCAAAAGCCTATCGATTCTCTAACTACAGTCGCCTCATTTATTCAGGGCGAACGTGGTGAAAAAGGTGAACCCGGCGAGAAGGGCGAACCAGGAAAAGACGGCGAACAAGGCATCCAAGGTCCTCAGGGGCCAGTAGGTCCGATGGGGCCTAGAGGATTTGATGGTCGCGACGGATTGATGGGTCCAACGGGTGAG
>JACCDR012270016.1_pt1 | contig 12780 bp, 8 predicted proteins | sample 7446431 | NCBI WGS metagenome assembly JACCDR01 (sample SAMN15323443, study PRJNA562643) | freshwater metagenome | isolation source: river surface water | place: USA:Blue River Watershed | collected 2017-08-17
AAAAAACAGGTAGAAAAACAAACAGAAGGTAATACAAATGGATCCACAAGCAAATAGTCAAGGAGCTGTTGCACAAAATACAACAACTCAAAATCAGTCACAATCAATTAATTATCATGAGGCAATTTTGCCTGATGGTAATATCGCAATGGATAAATTTAAGAATTACTTACCCCAAGATATTCGAGAAAGTGAATTCTTTAATAAACATAAGAACATCGGCGACATTGCCAAGGCGGCAGTAGGACTTGAGAAGATGTTGGGAGGTAGAATCAAGATACCAGATCAGAATTCAAGCGAAAGTGAAAGGGCTGAATACTATAAAAAACTTGGTAGGCCTGACGATCCGAGTGGTTATAAATTTGAATTTGAAGGTTTGCCAGAGAATTACCCAGTGAATAAAGAGTATTGGGGTGAGATTGCTAAGATGGCACATAAACACGGTATTCCAAAATCAGCGATGGAGGGAGTATTTAAAGAAATTATTGCTGCCGATTCTAAGCAATTTGAAGCTTACAATCAAAAAGTAGCTGCACATCAAGAGGAGGTTAAGGCAGAAGCTACTCGAAAGCTTGCTGAAATTTGGGGAACACAACCAGAAACAAAGCAATTTGTTGAACGCAACAATATGGTCAATGACTATTTGAAGAGAAACGGAGCAGAGCATTTGATTGAATCATCTGATCCAGCGTTGCGTAATATGGTTTACGATATTGCAAAGCAGACAATGGAAAGTAAAATGATAGGCTTTGAACAAAACCCAACCTATTCAGCAGCAGAAGCCAAGCAACTTGCCGCAAAAGCGATGGATACCATGAATAACGGTAAAACAGCATTTGAGAGACAGCAGGCCGAGAAAGACTTTAATAAATATATTTCCATGTTCTGACGTTTGTTTGTTATCTATCATAATGGGGGGTGGCGTAACTGCCACCCTTTTTTTTATGATTTAACATTACTGTAATGTAAAACTACTTGACAGTAATGTTAAAATATATTATAGGTGAATTACAAAGATGGGATACCTCGCAAGAGCCCTATTTTAAAATTGACCCTGCCGTTGCAGACACGTCGCAAAACCAATAAAAAATTTAAAATGAAATTTAAATGAGCACTACAGTAAATGCAGTATTAACACTAGCACAGAGAAAATACTCTAATACACTTGAACTTCTATTCCAACAGAAAGTTCATGCACTTGAAGGCACTTATATGCCAGGCGAACAGTCAAGCCAAATTGACTACGTTGAAAATCAATTAAGCGTTGATTCGTGGGTGTCAATGACATCTACAACATCAGAGAATGAATACGGTTCATCAACATTCAACCGCAGACAATTAACACTTGTTCCTTATCAATACGCACGTAAACAAGGTCGTGAAATAGATGTCAATATGATGATTGACATTAAGAGCGGCTTAATGCAAAGCGGTGTTTATGGCTTGAATCGTTTGAAAGACGATATCATTCTAAAGGCATTACGTGGCACTTGTTATGCAGATAACACGGGCTCAGGCACTCCGTCTGCAGTTGTATTGCCAAGCGCTCAAAAGGTTGCTTCTGACTTAGAGGTAAGCGGAACACACACTAATTTGACTTACAAGAAGCTTGTTGAAGCTGAAAAGATTCTTGGTGTAGGTAACGTTCCTCAAGATTTGAGACGCTATATTGCTATTGGTCCAAAACAAAAAGCATTTATTGCGACTGTTGCAGAGTTCACTAATAAGGACTATAACAACGGTTCAAGCGTAACAACTACCGGTAAGATTCCTCCATTGAATGGTTTTGAAGCTCGTGAGGTTGATGCTTCATTAATCCCTGTATCAGGTAATTACAATTACATTATGGTATGGGTGAAGGAAGCGCTCAAATTCCACAGAGGTGCAGGATCGTATGACGCAGCTCCAAGACTTGACCAGTTGATAAACAATCATTTTGCATGGCAAATTTATATGGATGGCTGGTATGGTGCAACACGTTTACAAGAAAAAGGTGTTGTTGAAATCGCAGTTGACGTAACAAAATAAGGAGTAAAAATTTATGGCTACATTTTATGCAAACACTATGGCGACTAAGCTCGCTAATCCGTTGACGAATTTTACGTCAATTTCAGAATCAAATTGGATGGCAAAGGCAAGAATCATCGAGGATGTTGTTTCACTGACAGCGGCTCAAGTAAGCGCACTAACAGCAAACGACACGATTATTCTATTCCCAACAACTCCAGGCATGCAAATTGACTTGGTGTTAAGTTGGATTTCAACAACCATTGCAGGCACAAGTCTTATTATCGACGTTGGAACTGATGACGTTGGCACAGCAGCCGCAGCAGCTGACGCCGACTGTTATTCCGATGGTTTAACACTGACAGATACGTCTGGTTTAACAAAAATGTTGTATGAAGGTGGAACCAAGGCGGCTGATTTGGCAACACGTGCAACATTAACAGGTTTAACATCAACAGGCACACAAGCCTATGTTTATGCGACTGTGAAAACAGCAACAAGTTTAACAGCAGCGATTAGTAATATCAGATTTAGTTTTCTCGTAAAACAAGTCGGTTAATCTAACAACATAACAATCAACAAAAAAGGGTTTGCAAAACAGACCCTTTTTTTATAACTTCATACCATGGCCACATCTAAAACAGACATTTGCAACAGAGCACTTGCAAGGATTAACGGAGACTTAATTCAAGATATCGACTCATCAAGTCCATCAACAAATGAGAGAATTTGTGCAACATTTTTTCAACCTACACTTGACTCATTTATTGTCGATGTTAAGCCAAACGGGGCAATAACTCGCCAGAAGCTTGTTTTAAGTGCCGATACTCCGACTTACGGTTATGATTATTCTTATGTTATGCCGACAAGCCCAAGGATATTACAGTTATTGAAGTTCAATGATACCGACATTACGAACGATTACAGAAAGAATTATGTAATAGAAAACGGTTTATTGCTTACAGATGAAGCGGATGTTTATATTACTTATTTAAGACAATTGACAGACGTGTCAGTATTGCAGCCGTTACAGTTTGATGCTTTGGTTTCAAGGTTAGCTTCTGTATTAATTCCGATTATTAAGCCTGATGACTTGAACACCTTGCAGTTAATCAATAATGAATATAATATAAACAAATCAAAAGCAATGTTCAACGATAACGCTTACCAGAATAAGCCAATTGAAAATAGAGTAATTAATTCTGTTTACATAGCAGCAAAAAGAGCAAAGTATTAATAATGAACATCTTAATAAATAACTTAACTAGTGGAATGATTTCAGACTTGTTATATACAAGACTGGAACTTGATCAATTCAAAAACTCAGCTAAGAACATTGAGAATTTTGAGCCAATGATTTACGGCGGAGTTAAGGCAAGAACAGGAAGCCGTTATGTTGGTTCGACTAACAGCCCAGAACGACTAGAGAGTTTTATTTATGCGGATGATATTTCATACATTCTTGCGTTTGGTGAGGATTATATAAAATTCATAAAAGACAAAGCAATTATTGATGATCCTTTAAGCCCTGGCGATCCATACGAGATTGTTACAACATACAAGGAAGAGGATTTATTTGACATAGCAACCGAACAAATAAACGATGTTGTAATATCCGTTCATCCTGATTATGCACCTGCAACAATATCAAGGCTTGCTGATGACAATTGGAGTTTTTCGACTGACATTTTTGACTATCCTCCAATGTTGTCATTAAACGAGACTGCAACAACATTGTCTTGTTCAGCGACTACAGGAAGCAGTCGAGTATTGACAGCAAGCACGGCAATTTTTAATTCTGGCCATGTTGGAAGTTATTTCGAATTAACACATAAACGAGATGCCGGATCATTGAGTTATGTTATAACAACTACTACAGGCGCAACAAGTTCATCTATTAAGGTAAAAGGAACATATTCATTTTATACCGTTGGAACATTTACAGGAACAATTTTGGTTCAAGCAAGTTTTGACGGTGGCACAAGTTGGGAAACAGTAAAGACATTGACATCCGCAAGCGATTCAAATTACAGCATAACGGGCATAATGGATGAAGATGCTCTAATGAGAGTATCGACAACATGTTCAGCGGTTTCGGCTTGTCGTTTTGAGCTTCAAACACAACAGCAGTTAATTAAAGGACTTGTGAAAGTTGTTGGTTATACATCAACAACAGTATTGGCTGTAAATGTCATAAATGCGTTAGATTCTACGGCCGTAACTGATTTATGGAAAGAGGGAGCATTTAGCACATACAGAGGTTTCCCGAGAGTTGTTACACAATTTCAACAACGATTAATATTCATAGGAACAGCAACAAGCCCAAAAGGGATTTGGATGTCAAAAACATCGGCACCGTTTGACTTTGAAGTAACAGATCAAGAAGATAGTTCAATATTTATTGAGTTAATAGGCAAGCAAAACATTATACAATGGGCAACGGCTCAAGACAAATTGCTTATTGGTTCATTTGGTGAAGAGATTGTTTTACGTGGCAATGCACAGGATGAGGCTATTTCTATAACAAATGCACCATTTACGACCACTCAAAGCAGTTACGGAAGTGCAAGAATTCAAGCTATTGTGGCGGATGATATTACATTGTTTGTTCAACGGTCTGGTATTCGATTATTTGAAAGTGGTTTCGATTGGACCAAACAGGCAATTGTTTCAAGTGAATTGACAAAACTAGCCCCTGAGATTCTTGGCGATGGAGTAAAACAATTGTCATATAAACAGAATAACACATCTGCGATATATGCTTTATTGAATAATGGAACGATAGCACGATTGACTTACGCAAGATTGGATGACGTCAAAGCATGGTCAAAGATTAGCACGTTCACTGATTGGACTTACAACACATCAACCGAAACACTTACAGAAGGCACGCAATCGGTCATAAAATCGATTGCCATAATTCCGTCGGCAGTTACATCGGAAGATGAAGTATGGTGTCTTGTTGAGCGTGTTATTGATGGTATGTCGGTTTATTATTATGAAGTGTTTGAGCCTTATACAAACATTGCTTCAGATGCTGTTCACGTCGATTCAGCAGTCATTTTCACAAGCGAAACGGCAACAAAAACAGTCACAGGGTTGGACCATTTGGAGGGTGAATATGTTGCGATAAATAACGGTGGAGCAAGTGAAGAGCCTAAACAAGTTGTTGATGGTGAGATTGAGTTAAACACGGCGACTACAAAGGCAATTGTCGGGCTACCGATTAAAGCAGAGGTTGAATTTCATCCTTTTAATTTTATTGGTCAAACGGGCCCAAGTTATGTTGAGCCAAAATCTTACTTTGATTTTTATGCTGTATTGAAAGATGCAAATGGTGGTTATATTAAATCATCCAATAACCCTAATAAACAGCTTATCCATATGAGAACATTCAACGATTTAATGGATGAAGCAGTACCACTGTTTAATGGTGACATGAAGTTAGGTTTTCAAACAGCTTACAACAGGTCAGAAACATTGACTATTGGTCAGAATTTACCATTGCCATTCACATTAACAGGGTTAAGATACAAAATATCATGATACGAACATTTAAAGAAGAAGATTTTGAAACATTCAAGAAACTCTTAGAAGAGCGTGGGGAAACAGTTATGCCACGTTGGGCCTATCCGTATGAAGGTATAGTAATTGAAGAGGATGGAGAAGTAATTGCAATGGCGTTTTGTTACTTTAGTGATACGGGATTAATTGCACATGCTAGTCATTATATTGTAAAGGCAATAATAAAAAATCCAGTGAAAATCAAATATTTAATCGAACATTTGCACAATGGTATTATGATATTGGCAAATGAATTTGGGGCAAAACTATTAATGACAACTGTCAATCCAAAGCTTTCAAGACTTTTAAAAAAACATGGTGGCGTTGAGATGCACCCGGTTACTCAATTATATTTCGATGTAGGAGGTAAATAATATGAGTTTTATAGTTCAAATGGCACAATGGAACGTTCAGAACCAGCAAGCATATGACGATGGTCTTGCACGCATGGAGATGAACAAATATAATGTTCAGGTTAAGAAATACGAGACAGACAAGGCACTTGCAGAATATTCAAAAGAAAGTATGAATATTCAAAAAGCCGTTGGCGATGTTAATGCGATTGTTAAGAATAAAGCTGCTGCAAGTGGGATAAGTAATCGTGGATCCGTGTTAGATTTGCAGTTGCAGAATAAATTTAATGCAGAAAAAGAAATCATTAAAACACAACAGAAAGCAAGGGCAATCGAGTATAGAAATCAGGCAGAAATTAAGATGACAGAATACGAGAATGATATAATTCGTAAAAAACTTTCTAGTCCATTGATGAGATTTTCAAATTCAAGTTTAAGGGTTTAATATATGGCAACTTTACCAAAATTTACAGCACAGTCAACAGAGATAACAGGGATTACACCAGAGACACAAAGCAGTTCAAGGCTTAGTTATGCGACAAATATAAGCGGTAATGCAGTTGGGTTAGGTGCTGCAATCTATTCAGGCGTTCAGTCTATAAGACAAAACAGGCAAGAAGCTCAATTACAGAAAGCCAAACAAGAACAAGGCATAAAACAAGAGAATGCAAAGATTGAGCTTGAAATGAATAAACTCAATGACAATGCAAACCTTTCAAGAATCGAAATGCAGAGGGATGAAGCTGTAAAAAATTGGGAAGCGTTTAAAGCAGAAAACCCGAACGACTTGGATAAATGGCAAAAAGGTGCAAAAAGTATTTTAGATAATTACAAAAAGAACACTCAAGATTTTAAGTTCACAACACCAAAAGGGGTTATTGATTCAAAAATACTTCATGAAAAGTTTGAGTCTGATTTTGGGTCAAATTACCAACTTGAATACACATCAAATAAAGTTCGTATAAATGACGAGACAATATTAGCGTCGGCAAATTCTGATATGAAGCTTGGTTTGTTTGATAAAGCTAGAGAGAAGATTAATCAAACAACATATACTCAAACAAAGAAAGATGAAATGCTTAAAGAGGGTCAGCAAACTTATGTTTATAGATTGATGGACCAGAATATTGAACTAGCAAACTATTCCGATCTAGATAAATTATCAGAACATGTTAAAGCGAATGCTGATTTAATGGGTGGTATTAAAGCAGGTGAATTGGACGTGAAAATTGAACAAAAGAGAACAAAATTATTCAATGATTCAGCGGTATATTATAACAACCTTGTTAATGAATATCAAAGCGGTAAGATTCCATTTGTTGACGAAAACAGATTAATACCATCACATTATGAAAGTTTGCAAAAGGTAGCAGCTTCTGACGATGGTGGATTAACTCTAAATGATGCTATTGGTCAGGAAATCCAAAAAGATATTGATAAAATATCGACAAACCTTCCGACTTGGTGGCTTAGCCCAACTTCGATTAAAGGCAAAGATGATTTTGATGAACTTGAAAAAAAGATTACAAACAGTGCATTATCAAGTAACACTAAATTAGTTGCATTAAATAAACTTTATGGAGTTGCTGCCTTTGCTGCATCTGCTGAAACGAACGGTAAATCATACTTACAAGCAAACCTTAAAAGAGATTTGTCAAATGATGAACAAAAAATGATAAACGGATTAGAGCAGCGTTTTGCTTCGGTTGTAAGAAAAGATGGGCCCGTAAGTCCAGAGCAAGCGATGATGTTTAGAAAAGAAGTCTATGATGAAGTTATTAAATTGTTTGGAGATAAACCTAAAAATCCAGAAGATATGAAAAAACTTTTGGACTTATTGTTTAAACAAAAATATGATAAAGCTATCGAAGATAAATTCATTAAACAAATAACAAGACAGAAATAATAATTTATGGCAAACGAAACAGAAAAAGGGCTTATTGATTCAATTCAGGCAATGTCTAAGAGCAGTTACATATCCCCAAAAGATAGGCTTGCGGCTCTTACAAACGACCCCAAAACAGAGATTTCAAAAGAAGTTGGAACCACTAACGCCGATGATGAATTAGTAGATTATGAAGCATTGAAAGAACAAATGCTTTCAAAGCTAGTTACGGCTAATTTGACAAACACAAACCCGAACGCAATAGAAGCAACAAATAAACCAGTTGGGTATGAGTTTGGAATGGGCGGTATGGTGATTCCGCTTTACAAGCAAACAGACTATTCTAAGCAAACATTAAAAGATTCAGTAAGAATGGTTCCTGCGTCAATCAGTGAGTTTGCTCATAATTACGGTGCTGGGGTGAATAACGTGTTAGAGTCAACTGCAAGAATGTTTAAGAAATATGTTGATACTCAAATGGAGGATTCATCAAGTCCTTATGACACAGAAAGCAGTGGAATGAATGTTTTTACGGGTATTCTTTCAATGATGACTGGATTTGTTGCTGAAAAGACAGCAGACAAAGCAAAGGTAAATGCTGAAACTTGGCGTAATTGGTGGAAAGAAGAAAAGAAAAAGTGGAATATCAGTGAAGAATTTGAGCAAAGTTTATTCGGTCAAATTGAAAAAGGACTTGTTCAAATGCCTGGTTATATGGCTTTGGCTATGTCTGGGGTTGGTGGATCAGTAGGCTTGTTAGGTTTGTCAATGGAACAAGCGGCAAGTAAGTACGATGAGATTGTGCCAGAAGAAGAAAGAGATGACGAAAAGAAAGCATTATTCAGCTTAACAGCAGGCATTCCAATTGCTATCGCTGAAAAGGTTGGATTAGATTTTTTAAGCAAATCTGGAACATTGCCAAAACGTTTCACTATTGGAAGGTTTACAACATGGCTTGGTGCTCAAATGTTAAAAGGTGGTGTAGCTGAAGAGGGCGAAGAAATATTTACAGGAATGATATTAGATGCGGCAGCAAATAATATGCTCGGTGCAAATGAGGAAATAATGACAGCCGATTCTATGGCTAAAAGAATTAAAGAAAACATGGCAGCCTTTTTTATTGGAGCATTAACAAAAGGCGTTGCAAATTCATCACATGTTTATAAATCATTTGCAAACAATGACTTTAGTATAATATCAAAAGACCAATGGAAAACATTTAGATTAGCAATTTCAGATGAACAAGTAAGAAATGCTGACATGTTGCCCGATTTGAAAGAAGTATTCATTAAAGCGTTAAACGGTGATGTTAAGGCACAGAATGAATATAATGAGATATTCTACAAAAAGGCCGATCCAGCAGAGGAGAATTCTCGAATAAAGAAAATATCGGAAGCATTAACGAATACACAAAATGAATTAATCATTGAAGCTGAACAAGAAGAATTATTAAAACAATCTGAAAAGGCTGACATCGAGGCAACGGCTCAAGCATATACAGAATTCTTTACCCCTCAAAAGCTTGACGAAATTGTTGCAACTGAAAGTGATATAAGCAATGTGGAAGCTGAAATATTCAAAACTGTTGATCCTAAAGAATTGGCAAGAGCTGAACGTGCATTCTTGGCAGAAAGCGGATTGAGTGAAGCTTCAAAAACGGATTACGAGAATGTTTATAAAGACTTTATTGACAGAGAAAACACGCTAAGAAGCGAGCTTGCACAGGTTGAACAGCAATTCAATGAAGCTCAAAAGTATGACATTGAGCAAACAGAAGCGTTATCAAAGCAGGTTATTGACAAGCAAACAAAAAGTGTATGGGAAAGCACAAATGAATTAAGTGTTGAGATTCCTTTTGGAGTGTTTAAGAAGCAGAACACTAGACCAAGTGGGAGACCGACTAGAGATTTTGTCAAAACTTATGGTGAAAACAATATAGAGGATGCTTATATAAGTAGTGTTAAAGATTTATTAAGTGACGATGAAGTAATCGCTTCCATTCAATCAGCTAAATTATTGGGCAAAGATTATGATACATGGGCTACTGAAAACAAAGATTTAATCAAAAACAGTTTTAAAGCAGCGGTTTCAGTAGGTTCAAGCAATCAATTCAAAGAACAAATTGATGACAAAGTAAATAGACTTAAAGATATTGCCGAACAGAAAAGCAAATTCGTAAAGGCTTTGAGTCCATTGCAGAAACAAGTATTAAAAATATCTGATAAGAAAACTTTGCTTGAATCTGAAATGACTGATACTGAACGAGAATTGAACGAGATTCTTGCCGATGAAAAGAAACTTAATCAAAAAATTAAGACAACTGAAAAACAAATACGTAAACTTGAAAGTGAGATAAGCAAAGAGGAAGCTTATATTCAATCGAGAATGGATGAGATTGCCGGTCAAGTTGAAAGTGAAGCATTGGATCCAGCTTTACTGATTGAACAGAAAGAAATAACCAAACTTAAAGATGAATTGAAGATGCTCGAAAAAGCCAAGAAAAAGGGTTTTAAAAGCGTTCAAGATATTAGAGATAATCTCATTCGTAATGCGGTTGAATATAAGCTTACAAAGCAGAATAACACGGTTCTTGAAGCTTATAAAGCAAAAATTGATGAAGCTAAGAATAGCTTAATGAAAGCCAAGTTTGACGTAAAAGAAATAGGCAAAGAATTGCAACGTGCTGTCAATATTATGCCTTTAGAAATACGTGGTAAAATTAAAGAGCTTGGTAATTTAAACCAAATAATCGACAAGACTCCTGCACAGCAAAAGAAATGGATGCTTGAAAAGATTACTAAAATTGAAAACGAGATAGTAAAGGGAGAGAAGAAAAAAATCCGTGAATCAATCATTGATAATATTGAGCGTATTAAAACAGATTTACTTGAAGCGAAATCTGGTAAAACAAAAAGCAAGTATGATAACATTGAGGGAATAAATGCTTATATTGCTAAAATTAAAACTGAAAACAAATTAATCGACGATTCAGAGGAAGTTGTAAAACAACTTGAAACAATGGAGGATGTCAATATAGATGCGGTAAAGGCTATCTTCGATGGTGAGATAAATATTTATAATGACATGGTATCATATGATACTTTGGTTGAGATAAACAATAATCTTACAGAGGTAAGGCTTGAAGGTAAATTCAGAAAAGAAGCCAGGGAGAAAGCGAAAAAAGAAGCTTTGTTGAATCAGGCTACTTTGATTTCATCAGAAATGAAAGGTGAAGGCGTTGATTTAAAAGAAGTTGATACCGAGGTAAGGAATTTATTGCTACGTAAAGCAACTGCCTTTGCGTGGGATATTATCAATCCCGAAACTTTCAGCACGCTATTTACAGGAAAAAAAGACTCAATGTTTTATGAGCAAATCATTCAACCTATTTATGATGCGTCAAATAAGGTTGTTAGAGGGCTTCATAATAAAATGGGCTTCATTCAACAGGTCCACAAAGATATCGATATCAATAGAGCTAAGAAAAATAAGTATGTTCAAATCAATGGCAAATGGCTTACACTAGATAACGCAATGGCCGTTTATGCGTATAGTCAAAATGAGCATTCACGAAACATTCTTTACAATACAAAAATTGGTGGAAAGAATTTTGATGATCAATCAATAAGCGAAGTAATAAATCAACTCGATGACCAATATAAAGATATGGTCGATGAGATGATTAACTTCTATGATTCAGTTGATTATTATCGCACGAATAAAACTTTCAATAGAATATTTGGTGCCGATATGCTTAAGCGTGAACGCTATTTCCCGATTGTTAATTTACAACGTGGTAATGGTATTAATAATTTCTTGGCTGAATACTACACCGATATATCTATAGGCCGTGGACATACAAAGGCTGTAAAGGCTCATTCTCTTGGGTTTAATAAGCTGTCATACTTCAACACAATTCATCAACACGCAATCAATTCTGAACGGTTTACGAATATGACAGAAGCAGTCAATAAAGTAAACTTCTTGCTTGGAACAGATGCTATGAGAAGCAAAATGAAAGGTGTTTCGCTTGAAGCTGAAAAACAAATGAAAGATTGGTTGGCTGATTCTGCATATGGTAAAATCCGTGAAGATGATGGCGGGGTTCATCAGGTTATTGAATGGCTTGATAAACAAAGAACTATTGCTTTATTGGGCGGCAATATTGGAACAATGTTTAAACAGTTTGCCGGTATGTATCCGAGTATTATGGATACTGATAAAGGACTTGTTGCACGTGCAAGCGTTGAATTTATGAAAGACCCAAATAAACAAATTGATTTTGCTCGTTTGAGGTCAGAAGTTATGCTTTCACGCGAACATTCACTTGAACAAGATTTCTTTAAACAAAGCAATGAAGCAAGTATTAAGGAAATGTTTGGTGGAAACAGTGCTGCGTTACAGTCGTTCAAAGATTTCTCAATGGCTGGAATTAAAAAGATAGATGTTGCTACAACGACTATTGCATGGACTGCCAAATATCAGGAAGTAATGGCAAAAACAGGCGATGAAAAACAGGCAATAAAAGAAGCTGATAGAGTTATTATAAGAACACAACCAACGAATAACGTTGCACAAATGGCCAGAATATACCGTAAACAAGGGATTGCTCGTATGGTAATGAAGTTTACCCAGCAGTTAAATAAATACCTGAATTTGAATGTTGAAAATGTGATGTCTGATAAATCGGCTTCTAAAAAGGCATTTGATTTTGTTGGAATAAATATCATTCCTGCAATAATGCTTCATTTTGCGACTGAATTAAACAAAGAGTTGTTGATTGCTCTTGGCTTAAAAGATGATGAATACGACGATTATAAAAAGAATACTTTTGTTGAAATAGGCAGAGAGGGCATGGTTCAAGCTATTGGAGGTATTCCGTTTGTAAAAACAATTGCTCTAACAATATTGAGCAACCTGGATGAAGGTGCAAAGTTCTATGAATCACAGGTCAATATTTCAGCATTGCAA
>JACCDR010632994.1_pt1 | contig 12779 bp, 6 predicted proteins | sample 7446431 | NCBI WGS metagenome assembly JACCDR01 (sample SAMN15323443, study PRJNA562643) | freshwater metagenome | isolation source: river surface water | place: USA:Blue River Watershed | collected 2017-08-17
AACAGCGTCTGCTGTCGCCAAACAGTTGGGCATTGATGATTTTAAAGCAGATTTATTGCCGCAAGATAAATTGCATTTTTTAAAAGCATTGCAAGCCAAAGGCCATTTGGTCGCCATGGCGGGTGATGGTGTGAACGATGCTCCCGCGTTGGCCCAAGCCAATGTCGGTATCGCCATGGGAACCGGTACAGATGTCGCCATGAACAGTGCGCGCGTAGTTTTAGTAAAAGGAGATTTGCGTGGTATCGCTAAAGCGCGTTTATTAAGCGAGCACACCATGAAAAACATTCGGCAAAATTTATTTTTTGCATTTGTTTATAATTTCATCGGTGTACCTATTGCAGCAGGTATTCTTTACCCTTGGTTTGGCATTTTGCTCAGCCCTATGATCGCTAGTGCGGCTATGTCATTGAGTTCTGTTTCGGTCATCAGCAATGCGTTGAGGTTGCGCAAAAAATCGATTTAATTTAAGTCGAGAAGCAGAGCGGCGCCCTAAAAATAGTTTGCTTAATTGATTGTAAACTGAGTCAACAGTGCATTTTTAAATGGCACATTAATCAATGCGATTAACGGCGCCACAGCAGAATTCACAAAAAGTATGACAAAATCAACGAGCAGAATTTTTTCTGAGCTCCATCATTTATACTAGCTCGCCCGTAGTATATTCGGCGCACACCGTTTATCCCTGTGCGAGCCCTTCGCGCATCCCTGATAAATAAGTATAAAGTTCTAATATTCGGAATCGATATGACGTCAAATACTCTTTTTAAAACCCGTTTTTTTAAGCGATGCCTGCTGATTCTTTTGCTAATGAATATTGGCATCACAGCAAATGCGACGGAGCTGGTTCGCAATTCCCTTGTGCCTAATGCGAAAGATTATCCGCGTGGTGTAGCTGTTTCGAAACATTATCGCGTGATGGTAAAAAAATTATCAGACACATCTCCTTGGAGCGCGGAAAATAATACTACCGCGACATACAAGTTGTGGCCTGATTACTTGGACCCAGAGACCTTACCTGCCAAACACAAAAACACGGCGGTGCACGTTGCGCAATTTGATGCAGATGAGCCCGTGAAAATTCGTGTGGAGCTATTAACAGAGCAGACCATCAAGCGTCTTCAGGTTAAACCTTCTCGTTACCAGGAAATGTCTGCGAGTAGAAAGCAAGGCGCGAATTGGGTTGAGTTTGTCGTTAACCCAGCGAAGTTGACCAAGCATATCTTGGTGGAGATTAATGGCCCCGAATCGGATACCGATGCCTTGCAAGATGGATTGATGATTTTTGCTAATCCTATAGCAGTGGTTCCCAAGGGTAATGTGCTGGTTTTACCTGCCGGTGTTATCAATGAAAAATCCCCAGTGATGGACAAACTGAATCGCATTTTGATTGAGCAAGATTCTCCCTACACAGGGATGTTTATTCCTCAAAATACGATTGTTGATGGACGACTGGATATTCGCAAAAAAGATTTTGTTGTAGCCGGCCGAGGCATGATTGCGGGCTCGCGCTGGACATTTGCGAAAAGTGAGCCTGGTTGGCGTAAATCCTATCCCAAGTGGATTAGTCCCGATGGACAAGAAATGAAACCACTGGTCAGTTACAAAGCCTTAGGTAGTGGGAACGAGGGGGGCAAATTTGAAGGGATTTTAGCAGTTCACCCCTATCACTTTTGTTTCGGTGGTGCTGCGGAGAATGAAAATGTAAAAGCCTTTGGTTGGCGTTTCTCTAGTGATGGTGTTCATGGATTTGCCAAGCGCGGTGTGTTTGTTCGTGTTAATGATGACGCAAATTATGTGGCGGATGGCATTATTGAAGATAGTAGTTATTGGGGAATGGCTAATGGCGCAATTTTTCAATTCGGCTGGGGTACAAAGGGTGCGGACAACAATAAATTGGCGGAGGTTCACCGTGCAAATGTTTTGCGCGGTGAATGGGATAATGTGGATGATCCAGGATTGCATTCGCTCGGTGCCCCCGCTAACGCGGTACCGGCGACATCAGAAAATTTGTCCGCGAATAGAGGTGTGTTTGTGGGTACCTATCGCGATACAAGTGCACCTGCCAGAGTCAGCAATAAGCACTTTAATGATATTCGGGTTGACGGCCAAGTGAATCGGCTTTTTTACTTGGGTTCGCGTTCTGGGCTCGTTTCTTACGCTAATATCACCTTCAAAAATATTTGGTTTGAGAAAAAACCTAGCTACGCTGAGGTCAAAAATGTGTTGAGCGGAGAAAGCCTAATCGATGAAATTCTCTTTAGTAATTTTGTGGTCGCTGAGCGCAAAATTCAGAAATTAACCGATTTTGAGCCCATCGAATTAAAAAATGTGAAGAAAGTGGAATTTAACTAAAGTGGGCATTTGACGCCTATAGGTTGGACAATAAGTCTCATTTTAAGCGGATATTGATCAGAGCGGCCAATATCCGCTTGCTTTGTGATGGCCTAGTAGCTAGGTTTTTAGGTTAATTGGCGTATAATTCAGTGTTTTTTGGCGAACTGAGTAAAACGTTTGTAATCATAGTATTCTAGTCTTCGTTGTAGTTTACCTTTAACGCTATTGATCAAAGGTCAGCAAGCCCTCAATCCCTTTAAATTTTTTGTTGTAGTTAAGTGTATTATGAAGATGAGACTTATCTCCGCACTAGCGCTGTTTGGTTTGCTTTTGGTTTCCTCCTGTGCCCACAAATTCCCTCAACAGGCAAACTGGCCTAAAGAAATCCCTCCTATTGATTTTTTTGTGGCGCATTTTGATACGGATTTGGAAAACAAAAAGGGCCAGCCGGTCGAAGAATATCTCATGTGGGTCGAGCGTTTTTATAGCGGATGGGAACTCTACCGCAACGGTTGGATAAAAGTCACTGCCGCTTCATTGCACAATGTAAAAGACCCTCTGCTCGCAGAGGAAATTCATACCAAAATGAACTTGATTGGACAAGCAATTGCTTGCGAGTGGGCAAAGAACAAAAAGGACAGGCGCATACATACGCGCCACATAGTGGTATGGGGTAATGCGCTGATAGAGTCAATAAAACGCGATCAAGAGTTGGCTCTGATTAATCGGGTGCTAGCGGATGTTAACGCGCTCCTAGCCAATCAAGTTGCTATCGAAGAAATCAAAGCGGTGCGTTATTTCTCTGAGGACGGTGATGACACCTTCTTGTAATTATTTCTGTCATTTCTTCAACAAGATCTATAATTCTAAAAATTGCAATTCAAGTCCGCTGTGGCAGCATACTGGTTGAATCTGAACTGTTTTTAAAAAGCCAGCTCATCTTCGTAGGGCCTTTACTCGCATCAATTTTTTAGAAATTGCGCCCGCTGTGCTATAGAAGACCTCATGGTTATTTTAAGGGTGCTGATTAGAATAATGGCGGTGAATATCGGTTTATGCCAAAAAATTTTCAGACAACTCGATCACCCCATTGAATTTTTGTAAAATAGAGGTGCGAAGTCTTGTCTACTTTTCAAAAATATTTTGCACGTTGGGCAGCGAAGAGAGCTCCGCGAGCTGCGCAAGTTGTTTTGCGTCATTCCACCATTTATGTTCTTCCGAGTAGGCAAGGCCTTGGCTTTCTGCTGACGGTGCTATTAGTGTGGATATTAGGCACTAATTATCAAAATAATATTATCCTCGCCTTATCTTTTTTTTTACTCAGTGTGATGCTGGTATCGGTGATTCATGCGTTTAGAAATTTGCTGGGTTTAACATTCACGCCAAAAGCGGTGCAATATGCCGCTGTCGGCGAACTTGCTGCGTTCGAAATTAATTTGAGCTCGCGATATCAATCACCCCACCATGCCATTATTTTGTCTATCGATGAAGGAGAGAGTGGTGTTAAAGCTGATCTCGCAGTGGGGCAGGATACTGTTATTCGGTTACACATGCTTGCACGCCGAAGAGGGTGGCTGAAAATGCCTCGCATTGTGGTGAAGAGTTATTATCCCTTTGGATTTATTCGCGTGTGGTCCTATGTTGAATTAGAACACCGAGCGTTAATCTTCCCACAGCCTATAGCAACTGACCTTCCTCCTTTGGGCCTAGGGGAGGGCGATGAAGGAATTCGATTGTCGATGCAAACTGGAGATGAGTTTCAAGGCTTTCAAACCTATCAGCCAGGTGCGCCTTTGTCACAAATTGCCTGGAAGCAATATGCGCGCGGTGCAGGTTTGCATTTAAAGGATTATCGCGCATTACAAAGCAAGCACTATTGGTTAGATTTCCAAATGATGGATAGCCGAGACACAGAATTGGCATTATCGCAGCTGACCTATTGGGTTATTCAATTTTCTGCAGACAATTGTGAGTTTGGTTTACTGTTACCGGGAGAGCGTTTGGAGTTAGGGTCTGGTGATGTTCACCGTTTAAATGCGCTGACTGCATTAGCCTTAGTGGGCTGGACTAGGGAGGAAAGCAAATGAAAAAGCCTCAAGTAACCGAGCCCATTTCGCGTAAAAGTTTGGCTTGGCTCTTTGCTGTGCAAATTCTGGTTTTGGCACCGCATTTTATTTCAGCACCTTGGTGGATTGCGATAGTGTGGTTGATGGTCGCGGTTTGGCGATGGAATATATTTCAAGGCGCTTGGGCATACCCCAATAGATGGCACAAAACCTTTGCTGTTATTATTTGTTGCGCGGGATTATTCGCAAGTTTTGGAGTTAGTTTTCGTTTTGAGTCGATGGTGAGCCTATTATTAATTGGGTTTACATTAAAGTTGTTGGAAATGAAAACACGAACTGATTTTGTGTTATTAATTTTTATTGGCTTTTTTATTCTGGCTGCACAGTTTATTCAGTTTAATCATTTTCTCGCTGTGCTCTATGGGTTTGTGATTTTAATATTACTTTCAACCAGTCTAATGCTCCTCTACAAAAAGCCGGTCGCCGTTTCACTGTGGCAGGATGTGCGGCCTAGCACAGCTATAATACTGCAAGCAATTCCATTCATGCTGATACTCTTTGTGGTTGCGCCACGATTGGGCACCTTTTGGTCAGTGCCTTCGCCACAACATGCTAAAACGGGAATGAGCGACTCAATGTCTCCCGGCGATTTTACCGAACTCATGGAGTCGAATGAGTTGGCATTTCGTGTTGTTTTTAAAGGTAAGGCTCCCGAGAAAAGTCTCTTATATTGGCGCAGTTTAGTTTTTTCCCTGTTCGATGGGCGCGGCTGGTCACAAACAGGCGAGCAAAAATCCGCAAACCGTTTTGGGCTGACGCATAAAAAACGTTTGGAGCACATTGACTACCTTGATGAGCCCATTGAATACGACATAATTGCAGAGCCGAGCGATCAACCCTGGTTGTACCTGCTTGGGGCGCCTGAGAGTTGGTCGAGCAATGTAGAGTTTGCGCGCGAGCTAAGGTTAGAGGCATTTTTTCCTGTCAAAGAACGCATGGTTTACCATGTGGCAACATCCTTAAATTATCGATTAAATGAAACTTATCCCGAAGAGCTTGAACAAAATCGTAAGCTGCCTGTTTGGGGTAACCCAAAAACTCGCGAACGTGCACTTGAGTGGATGGCTGAAACTGGCAGCACTGAAAAATTAATTGAAAAAATATTTCAGTATTACAACAAAAGCTTTTTTTACACGCTTCGCCCGCCTGCATTAGGTGCCGATGTGGTTGACGATTTTTTATGGAATAGTCGCCAAGGCTTTTGTGAACACTTCGCCAGCAGTTTTGTTTTTTTAATGCGCGCGGCAGGTGTGCCTGCACGAGTAGTTGTGGGTTATCAAGGCGGTGATCTGAATTCGGTAGACGGTTCGCTCGCAGTCCGTCAGCGAGATGCACACGCGTGGGCGGAAGTGTGGCTAGAATCTCGTGGTTGGGTAATGTTCGATCCCACTGGAGCAGTTGCACCTGAGCGAGTGCGCAGAGGTATTGAACAGTCACTTTCCCCAACAGATCAAAAATTTCTCGCGAAATCCTTCGGGTCTTCTTTTAAGATATTGTTGCGTTTGCGCGAGCAGTGGGACGCTGCCAATTTACAATGGACGCGATGGGTAATGAATTATGATTCAGCGGTTCAAACACGCTTGCTGGAAAATCTATTTGGCGATGCATCACCACTGCGTATTGCGTTTATGTTACTAAGTGTGATCGGCGGTTTAGCCGTTCTACTGTTTGCCATCTTAATGATTCGAGCGCGAAAGCCTGCGCCTTCAGAGGCAACGCAATTGTATTTTCGCTTATGTAAAAAATTAAAGCCCGCCGGCTATGTACCCCAAGCGGGTGAAAGTTTGCGTCAGTTTCTTGATCGTGTTATGAAAAAAAATCCCCAGATGGTGAGTGCATTGCTCTCCATCTTGAACTTATATGAACGGCTTGTTTACGCAGAAGATCTCAGTGTGATGCCGCAACTCAAGCGCGAAATTCAGCGGCTTCGATTTAAAACTTCAGACTATGCCGCTGCTGCTAGGATGGCTCCCTCGAGTAAATCAAGCTAAAGGCAATTGAATATTAAAACAGGTGCCAAACTGCTCATTAGAGGTCACGGCGATCTGGCCGTCGTGGTGGTCGGTAATAATAAAATAGGAATAAGATAATCGATGCTCAACTTTGCACGCAGGCGGCCTGCTTGAAATTGAGAAGAAGGGTTGAAAAATATCTTCTTGTTCTTCATCGCTTAAAACCCTGCCGTTGTGATGCACTTTAATCCACAGGGAATCGTAAAAATTGCTGACTTCAATTTGAATTTTGGGGTTAACTTGGCTTTCTCTATTTAATGAATAGAAAGCATTACGAAGCAAGCGAACAAATACCTGCTGAAGCTCTAAATCAAAACAGAGTAATTTGGGTAAATCGTTGTGGTAATTGCGAATCAACGTGATATCGTTAAAGCGCAAGCCGATTGAGTTGTTAAATAAATTTTCTGCTAGAGCTATGCTTTGGTCCATAATGCTGGGGATATCGGTTTCCTTCTTTTGATCGTAATGGCTTGCCGCTAGATCTAACAGGTTTTGGATAATGGCGCGGGCTTGATGGCCGCTCAGTTTAGTTTTAGCTAACAAATCGAGTAGCTCATCTTTACCTTGGCTGAGCCCCTCTCCAGCAAGACTGTTGGCCGCCTCCTGAAGGTTAGTTAAAATCGACTCCAAAGGAATGTTCATGTCGTAGGCCATGGCAGAGGATAACTCGCCCATGGCGGACATTTTGTCTCGCTCAGATACTTTGTTTTCTGCTTTCATTTGTTTGGTGATATCGTCCACCAAAATAATGACGCCCGTTTCACCTTTGTCCGTTAAGGCATACAGGGTGATATCAAAATAATATTGATCGCGTTGACCGTGTTTAATGGTCATGGTTTGCTGGCTCTGTAACACTTGGCTAACTTGTTCGGGGGTGAGTGTGATCGTTGGGTAAACCTCCCACAGATTTTTTCCAAGTACGGTCGCGCGCGCTCGGCCGGTCGCTGTTTCTGCGACATGATTCCATTGAATAATATCCATGTGTTGATTTAAGCCAATCAACATCAGCGGCATGGACTCAACGATATTGGTAATGTACTGTTCGCGGCTTTTTAAAATTTCTGTCGTCTCAATCAATGAGGCAGTTCGTCTGATGACTCTATCTTCCAGATTGGCTTTAATTTCAGTGAGCTCGCGATTCGCGCGTTTAGCTCGGTGATTCGCCAGCAACAAAAAAAGTGTGAGTATGAGTAAACATAAAAATAAAACGCTGCCAGAAAAGTTTGCAACCCATTGCCATTTAGTGCTGCCATCGGGGTTTCTGAATGGCGAAAAAATATCTGCATAGGCTTGTAAGCTGGTGAGGACAAGGAAAACAGCGGTGAAAACTTTCTTCATAGATGCGTCACAGTGGCGTAAGTTAATCCTCCCTTCTTTGCTCAAGCTGAGGCAAATGATTAGAGAGTGTTTTGCGATCTCTAATTGTATGCCATCTAAGGACAAAGAGGGAATTGATAATTAAATCCTGCTTCTCGAAATCTACTGCTTGCTGCTCAAAAGTGAAGATGGCGTAGAAATTGAGTGCCGATAAACAAATTCCATGCATAGAATGTGTGCAGGCTGGTGAATTGTGATTTAATCGGAGTTGTGAGGGCCTGTTGACAATGGCTTGGAAGCGCTAATAGGCAGATGTTAACAGTCTCTCATTTCTTGATCTTATTGTGAGATTTGCCACTCCTAGTGGCTTGTTTAGGTAATTGGTTGAGCGCCCCTGCAGTTTATGTCTCATTGGAAATTTTTTCTTACAGTGGCGTTTGCCTTTGTTTTGGGCTTCACGCTCAATCACTATTTGGCGACTGGCTCCTCGGCAGTGGATGCTAGTTCCGGTGCAAATGTCGCTACCCTTTCCCCCAGCGAACCTATTGCTAATAATGTGGATGAGTACTCGCCTAACACAGTCGAACAACCAAGCCAAAAGAAGGCGACGCCTGAAATTGCGGATATCAACGGCTTTTCGTGGGAAAGGGTACAGCAATTTATTCTCGATGCTCGCTACGACGAGGCTAGGCAGTTATTGCAAACGCAATTAGGTAACCCTAAAAATGTTGCGTTGGCTTGGTGTACTCTTGGAGAAATCTATAAAGCGCAAACGCAATCCATCGCAAGTTTGGATGCAAGGTTTCGCTGTCTCAAATTACAAACGGATACGCGGAAGTCCAAGGCTGTGATTGCAGAGATTAAACAGTACCTCATTCAATTGAGCGAAAATCCCGCCATCATTCATGATGACTACTCTTGGCTAATAAGCCAAGTAGACGAGTTGTTAAAGTACAAAGCAAATGACGGGGACTTGTATCTTTTGGTGGCAGGCCTTTATGTGAAACTTAAAGATAATTATCAGGCGCAGTATTACGCAGTGATGGCACTGAATGATCCTGCTGCGAAGGCCAATGCGGAACGCTTTCTCGAAAAAATGAACAGTGACAAAACAGTTGATTCAGTCAATATTCCGCTGCGCAATTTTGGCAATCAATATGTTGTTGAGGCCAGTGTTGAAGGCTACCCAGTGCGCTTGCTGTTGGACACGGGCGCGTCCATCAGCGGGCTAGCAACTAGCTATACGGAAAAGTACCCATTTTTGTTGAAAAATACGAAACCCATTCGCTTAAACACAGCGAACGGTAGTGTGAATAGTCTGCTTTTTATGGTGGATAGTTTTTCAATTGGCACGCTGGTTTTCAAACAACACGCTTTCGCCCAATTACCCATGGATGATACGCACCATTTTGACGGATTATTAGGCGTTGATATTCTGGCGCAGTTTGAATTTACCATTGATCAAGAGGCTTCCATTTTAAAACTGAAAGCGAAAAATAAATCGTCTCGTGAACCATAATCTTTGCATTTGAGCACTAGTTTCGACCTCAATTCTTGCACATGCTAATATGGCGGATTGGCGTAGGTTGAGTGCGAAGAAATGAAACAAGATTGGTCGACAATTAAGCAGGATATTTTGGGCGTTATGGTGCAGGATCGGCATCGTCTGCAGCGCAGATTGCATGACATCGAAAAACTTGCTCGCGCTCAAAAACCTGTTGAATCCATGCTGGAAAAATTGCTGGAGCATATTGCTACAGCTCAGGCAAAAGTTTTAAATCGGCAGCAATGGGTTCCGGCCGCTATCGAATTTCCTGATTTACCCATTTGTGAAAAACGTGAAGAGATTGCGGAAACGATTCGGCAGCATCAGGTAGTTGTCTTAGCAGGTGAAACCGGTTCCGGTAAAACCACCCAAATCCCCAAAATTTGTTTAGCTATAGGTCGTGGTGTATGCGGATTAATTGGCCACACGCAACCCCGTCGCATTGCCGCGAATACGGTAGCCAATCGCATTGCTGAAGAATTAAAAACAAAATTGGGCGAAAAAGTGGGGTACCAAGTTCGCTTTAATGATCAGTCCAGCGAGCAAACCCTCATTAAGGTGATGACCGATGGTATTTTGCTTGCGGAAATTCAACATGATCCTTACCTCAATAAATACGATACGCTAATCATTGATGAAGCTCATGAACGCAGTTTAAATATCGATTTTTTATTGGGCTACTTAAAACAGTTATTGCCGCGACGCCCTGATCTTAAACTGATAATCACGTCGGCGACTATCGACTTGCAAAAGTTTTCCGCACATTTCAATAACGCCCCCATTATTGAAGTGTCTGGACGAACCTATCCCGTGGATGTTTGGTATAGACCACTGTTTCAAAAAGCCGATGACGAAAAAGGCGATGGCGACAGTGATGAGAGCGATGATGTCGAACAAAGCATTTACACCGCCATGGTAGACGCGATTCATGAAATTGAAACCCATGAAAGAAATTTCAGCGGTAAGCGCGGTGGCGATATTCTCATTTTTTTAAGTGGTGAACGAGAAATTCGCGAAGCGGCAGAGACATTACGCAAAGCACAATTTGCGCACATGGAAGTGATTCCGTTTTATGCGCGATTGAGTTTAGCTGAGCAGCAAAAAGTGTTTTCGCCCCATACTGGTCGGCGCATTGTCCTTGCAACCAATGTTGCAGAGACCTCCATTACTGTACCCGGTATTCGTTACGTTATAGACCCCGGATTCGCTCGCATTAGCCGTTACTCATATCGTACGAAAGTCCAACGCCTTCCCATTGAACCTATTTCGCAAGCCAGCGCCAATCAGCGCAAAGGCCGTTGTGGCCGGGTTGCGGAAGGTATTTGTATTCGTTTGTATAGTGAAGAGGATTTTAACAATCGCCCAGCATTTACCGATGCAGAAATTCTGCGTACGAATTTAGCAGCAGTCATTTTGCAGATGCTGCAATTGCGTATGGGTGACATTCATAAATTTCCTTTTATCGATGCTCCAGATCATCGCCTTATCAGTGATGGCTATAAATTGTTGGAGGAGTTGCAAGCGGTTAACAGTAAAAATCAATTGACAGCGGTGGGTACACAGCTCAGCAAATTACCTCTAGATCCACGATTAGCGCGTATGCTGTTAGCAGCGAAAGAGCAATCTTGCGTACGCGAGTTGTTAATTATTGCCAGCGCATTGTCAGTTCAAGATCCACGGGAGCGGCCCATTGAAAAACAACAACAGGCGGACCAACTTCATCGCCGCTTTTGGGCTGAGCAGTCAGATTTTATTGGTTTTGTTAATCTGTGGGATTATTTTGAAACACAACGGCAAGCACTTACACAAAACCAATTACGCAAGTTGTGTAAAAAGGAATTTTTAAATTATTTACGTTTACGCGAGTGGCGAGATATTCATCATCAACTTTGTGTTGCCATCAAAGAATTGGGTTTTAAAACCAATAGTGAACCCGCAGCCTATGACGCGTTGCACAAAGCGTTGTTAAGCGGTCTCTTAGGTAATTTAGGTTTTAATCATGAGGAGCGCGAATACTTAGGTGCGCGAAATCGAAAATTCAGTATATTTCCAGGCTCATCACTGATAAAGAAAACGCCGAAATGGATAATGGCAGCAGAGCTTTTAGAAACCTCAAAATTGTTTGCTCACAATGTGGCGAAAATAGAACCTGAGTGGGCGCTTGCTGCAGCAGAACATTTAGTGAAACGTCATTATTTTGAGCCGCATTACACCAGTCATAGTGGGCAAGTAATGGCTTACGAAAAGGTGAGCCTCTATGGGCTTACCTTGATTGAAAAAAAATCAGTGCCTTACGCTCATATCGACCCAGTAATATGTCGGGAAGTGTTTATTCGTTCAGCCTTTGTTGAGGGGCAATACGCACTCTATCCCAAACGTAAATACTTGCCGCCAAAGCAGACCCAAGAAGATTTTTTTGCTCACCAACAAAATCTATTAAAAGAGCTCGATGACCTAGAAGCGAAATCCAGGCGCCGAGATATTTTGGCAGATGAACAGGTGATCTTTGAATTTTACAATGAAGTAATTCCCGAGCAGATTGTCAATATTGCGGGCTTTGAGCACTGGCGAAAAAAAGCGGAGCTGGAAAACAGTAAAATATTATTTATAAGCCGCGAAACTTTGATGCGGCATGGTGCCCTCGATATTACTCAAGCACAATTTCCCAATGAGTTGGAATGGCGCGGTATGGTGTTTAGTTTAACCTATCACTTTGAGCCTAATCACCCGGCAGATGGCGTGAGCATTCAAGTGCCCATGAATCTTTTACATCAACTTCCTGAACACAGATTGGAATGGCTGGTGCCGGGAATGTTGCGTGAAAAATGCATCAGTTTGGTGAAGGGGCTACCAAAATCCTTGCGAAAACATTTTGTTCCTGTCCCAGACATGGTGGATAAAGCGCTGTCAGCAATGGCGCCCGACAATAAACCTTTAGTGGATGCATTAGCGCTGCAATTAAAACGACAAACAGGCGTAGAAATTCCTCCGTCTGCTTGGGCTGATGCGCAACTGGATGACTACTATCTATTTAATATCAATGTCATTGATGAAAAAGGAAAGACTATTGCTAGTGGTCGCTCGCTAACACCTCTGCGTGAAAAGTATCGCGAACAAGTGCAACAAAATATTCAATCTGCAGCGAGCAATATTGAACGAGACAAAATAATTGAGTGGGATTTTGGTGGTTTGCCAGCCTATGTACAATTACCCAGAGGCGGCGTGAGTATTCGCGCCTATCCCGCGTTGGTAGACAAACAGAGTTCAGTTGCCTTGCAAGTATTGGATAGCCCAATGCTCGCGCAACATCTCACCCAGCGCGGCCTCACAAGGCTGATGTATTTATATTTACAGCAACCTGTAAAATATTTACAAAAAGAATTATTGAGGGGGCAGGAGTTGTTATTGTCAGTCGCGGGAATTGGTACTCGTGATCAAGTG
>JACCDR011662853.1_pt1 | contig 12778 bp, 23 predicted proteins | sample 7446431 | NCBI WGS metagenome assembly JACCDR01 (sample SAMN15323443, study PRJNA562643) | freshwater metagenome | isolation source: river surface water | place: USA:Blue River Watershed | collected 2017-08-17
GTCAGCAGGCGACCGACGGCCGCATCGAGCTTGCTCTCCGCGGTGGCGCGCTCGGCCCGGTCCACCGCGCTGTGGGCCCGTAGGCGCCGGCTGGGGGCCTCCGGCTCGCTCACGAGCGTCAGCACACGGCCGCGGGGCTCGGGCGCGCTCTGGGGGGCGCTGGCAGGCTCAGGCGGGGCCTCGGCGGGCACCTCGTCAGCCGGGGCGGGCTCGTTCTCGTGGGTCGCCTCGATGGCGTCGAGGCGCGCCTGCAGGGCACCGACGGCCTTCACCGCCTCCAAAAGCTGCTGCTCAAGGCGCGCCCGGTCCTGGCGCATCGCCTCGATCTCGCGGATGAGCAGCTCCATGAGCCTGCCTTGGGCGGCGTCAGCCGCCTGGGGTGCGGGGGCGTCTGCCCCCGCGTTGGTGGGCGGGGGGACTAGGGGGGAGGGTTGATCTGGAAGAGGTTCCCCCGGAGGGGGTGGAGGAGGTTCACTGGATGAGGTTTGGTGCCGGGAACCCGGCATACCCCCTGCCGGAAAAGCGGCATACCCCCCTGCCGCTTTTCCGACCCGGGGTCGACGCTGAGGGCGGCATACCCCCTGCTCGACAAGCACGGCCAGCGCGGTCATATCGACGCCGTAGCAGTAGGCGCCGGGCAGGAGCGAGACGCGCGAGGGCGGCCGCACCTGCCGGAGGATGCCACGGGCCAGAAGCCCGCTCCGAAGCTCCTGAGTCCGCGTGCGGCCCCTGCCGCACTCCCGGGACAGGGCGGCGAGGCCCATCCAGGTGGGCTGCAGGTGGCAGGGAGCGCGGCTGCTCACCCGGTCGAGAACGCGCTCCAACAGGAGCACCTCGCCGGCGGACAGGGCACGGCACCGTGCCGCTTTTGCGAGGTAGTCGCGGGCTTGGTTGCGGGTCGCCTGCAGCGGCGGGGCGAGCCCGATCATGCGGCACCCAAAAGCGGCAGGGTCGCCCCTGAGAGCCGGCCAGCATCGGCCGCAATCAGGGCAGGGTGTGCCGGGCCAGGGTGCCGCTCTTCCGCGGCAGGGTGCCGGGCCTGAGACAACAAGGGCGGCCGCTCCAGTGTGGAGCCGGGCCGCCCGGACAGGTTGAGGTTGGCGGCATCGGCCGCCTGAGCAGGGTTCATCGTTTTCTTCCTGTAGAGTCGCCCCTCCCAAGCTGCCCCTGGGACCGCTGGCCGGCGGTTGATCCAGGGTGCCCACGAAGGCGGGCTGCAGCTCAGGAAGAACACAGCCGGCTCGACCACCGGCGCCCCAAGCCTACCAGAGGCGAGGGCGCGCCGCAAGCTCAGAAGTCGGTGTCGAAGTCGACCTCGCCGAAAATGCCGGTCTGGTAGGCCGTCACGCGCCGCTCGAAGAAGTTGGCCAGCTCCTGGGTGTCGAGCATGGCCATGAAGTCGAACGGGTTCTTGCTGCCGTAGGCGGGCGCGTAGCCCAGCCGGGCCAGCCGCACGTCGGCCACGCTCTCGAGGTAGGCGCGCATCAGCGCGGGTGTCATCCCGGGCAGGCCGCCGGCCAGCACGTCGACGGCGAAGGCTGCCTCGGCGTCGACGGCCTCGGCGATCATGGCGCGCACCTGCCGCTCAAGGTCATCGTCGAAGAGGCCCGGCTCTTCCTGCCGGATGACGTCGACCGCGTCGAAAGCGGCGTGCATGTGCTGCGTCTCGTCGCGAAAGACCCAGTTGGTGCCGACGGCCAACCCGTCGAGCAAGCCCCGAGAGCGGAGCCAGAAGACGTAGGCGAAGGCGCCGAAGAAGAACAGGCCCTCGACGCACGAGCTGAACGCGATCAGCGTGAGCACGAAGGACTGGCGATCCGCGCGGGTGGCCAGGGCCGGGATCGACGCGCTGCGGGCGGTCCACCGGTCGCAAAACGCGGCCTTGGCGGCGATGCTGGGCACCGTCTCGACCGCCCTGAACATCTCCTCGCGCTCTCGGATGTCGGGGATGTAGCTGTCGAGCAGCAGCAGGTAGAGCTGCACATGTAGGGCCTCCTCGAAGAGCTGGCGAGAGAGGTACATGCGGACCTCGGGCGCGTTGAGGTGGCGGTAGAGCGTGAGCACCAGGTTGTTGCTGACGATGCTGTCCCCGGTCGCGAAGAAGGCCACGAGCCGCTTGATGAGGTGGCGCTCCCCGGAGCTCATGCTGTCGAGATGGCCCAGGTCGCGCGAGAAGTCGACCTCTTCGACGCTCCAGGTGTTGCGGATCGCGTCGCGGTAGCGCTCGAAGAAGGCGGGATAGCGCATGGGCCGCAGCGTGAGGTTGTGGCCAGGGTCAAGCAGCATCGGTCCTCCAGACAGCAAAGCCGCCTGGGGGCTCCAGGCGGCAAAGTGAGGCTAACGGCACGCGCGGGTCACGCGACGTCGTCGAGCAGAGCGTCGAGGGCGGCGACCAGGGCCGCAAAGCGCGCCGGCGCGGTGGTGTGCAGGCGCAGCGCTACGGCGTAGTTGATCGTGTCGCCGATCTCCTCGCGCAGGCCGGCGCGCGCCTTGCGCCAGCCGACGCGGATGGGCTGGCCGTACTTACGCCGGCCGAAGCGGTCGCGGTTGAGCGCGAGCTGGCGCAGGCGGTCCGGCATCTCGAGGTTGCCGAGCACGTCGGCGACCTCTTCCTCCCCGTCGTCGCAGGGCCCGTGGCCGAGCGCGTCGGGCAGCAGGCCAGGCAGCAGCAGGGCCAGCCGACCCTGAAGCGCCTGCGTGCGCACCGCCAGCTCGGCCGCCACAAGGTCGCGCACGCGGATCAGCTCGGCGTCGCTCCAGTCGGCGACGCTGCCCATGACCGGGGCGAGCGGCGCGGGCTCGTAGACCACGGGCAGCCGCTGCTGTTGTGGCGCCGGGGCGAAGGCTGCGGCGTCGTCGACGCGCCAGCGCGCGAAGGGGCCCTCACCGGGCGGCGCGGGCTCTTCGCCCGCAGGCACCAAGCACCAGACCACGGTGTCGCCCTTGGGTGGCAGCGCACGCCCCACCGACCGGCCGTCGGGCAGGCGGTGGGTCCATCGGCCGCCGTCTCGAAGGTGGGGAGGCATGCCCAGCGCCTCCCGCAGCGCGCGGGGCGCGCCGCGCGGTGTGCAGCCGAGCTCGCGGGCGATGTGGACCGTGTCCACGAAGCCCCACGATGGGGGGATGGCGCGCAGCAGCTCGGTGCAGCGCAGGTCGTCGGCGGTCATGTGGACTGGCCCTCGACGGCCCCGGCGGCATCCTGCGCGGTCAGCCGGGCGATGAGGTCGCGGCGCATGGCCGGGCAGTGCGCAGCCATTGACAGCACCGCGTGCGCCAGCGACTCAGGCCCCATGAGCGCAGCCGTGTTCGTGGTGCACCGGATGAACAGCAGCCCATCCTCGATGAAGGCGACGTTGGTCGGCGCGTGCTTGGTGAGGCTCACCTTGGCCAAGGTGGTGCCCTCGCGGGGGCGCTTGTACTTGATGGGCTGGTTTCCAGTGCAGGGAAGCAAGGTCAAATCTGTGGCGGTCATAGGCTCTCCGGTGGTCAGGGGACGAGGAAGAAGACCCGGAAGTGCGTGCGCCCCTGCGCCGTGTCCGGGATGACGTGGTGGCCCTCGTAGCGAAAGCCAACCGGGGCGCAGTCGGCGCCCTGCTGGTCGGGCAGCATCTGGCAGCCCCAGATGGCCACCACGGGGCCCTGCGCGGGCACGCCCTCGTTGGCGCGGTCGGCGCCGCGCACGTCGACGAAGGCCAGGCCGGCCACGACCGGCGGCCCGTCGGGGATGACGAGCACGTCCGGGCCGGTGTCGTCGGGGGAGCCGCATGCGGACAGCGCCGCGAGGGCGAGGAAGAGCAGGGCGTGTCGCATGGGCGGCTCCTATGGGTCAGAGGTTGAAGGCGGCGCGGGCGGCCTTGATGGCGCGCTCGCGAGCCGCGGCCAACTCGGCGGTGGTGCGCTCGACCTCGGCCACGGCCTCGCGCTGGCGCTCCAGCGTAGCTACGCGGGCGCGGGCCAGTGCGAGCTCGTTGTCGATCTCGGCGAGGGACGGCAGCCCCGCCTCGATGGGCAGCATGCGCTTGCGGCCGGGCACCGTGGCGGCGATCTGCTCTTCGCTGGTGCCGGCCGGGAAGCGGCGCCAGAGCCAGGCCGCGGGCTTGCCGCGCGGCACGAGGTAGGCGCGGGCGATCAGCTCGCCGGTCGGACAGGGGTCGACGATGAACATGCCGACGAGCGCGCCGCGAGAGCCGGGGCGCAGGCCGAGCAGCTCTCGCAGGTAGCGGAACGAGCTGATGCCCGCGTGCTTGATGGCCGGCTGGAGGTCCGGCTCGTCCCAGCTGTCGGCGGGCACGGCCTCGACGATCTCCCGCAGGTGCTGCGGGGCGATGTGGTGGATGGAGCGGATCATGCCGCTCTTGGTGCGGCTCACTTCGCCACCACGGTGGCGTGCGGGGCCAGCGTGAGCTGGGCGCAGAGCAGGCGGGCGAGGTGCCAGCCTTCATCGGTGTCGGGGAAGCGAAGTACGCCGCGGGCGTCGGTGTCGTAGGCGATGATGGGCGGCTGGTCGCCAAGACGCGTGGCGACGTCGTCGCGGGTGACGCGGCCTTGGCCCCGGCGGGAGCTACAGATGTGGACGCTTGAGGCGCCCAGCTCTGGCCAGAAGTAATCGCGCATGTCGTTCTCCGGTGGTGGTGAGCCCAGCATCGGCGCCGGGCGGGTCGAGCTTGAGGGAGAGGCGAAGCCGCCCGCGCATCACGAGGATGGCGGGCGGCCCAGGCGTCAGGCGTTGTCCATCAGCCCGCCGTTGCACGTCTCCGGCTTGGCCGGCGGGGTGATGCCGGCCGCGGAGGCCAGCGTGGCAGCGAGGGCGAAGGCGGCGGCGTAGAGCGCGCAGAGCATGGTGGACTCCAGGGCCCGGGGGTGAAGCGCGCGCCGGGTGGGCCAGGGCCGGCGGGCGCAGAGTCTACCGCAAGGCGGTGCCGTGGCCGGGTAGGGTCAGGCGGTCAGATCGACGGCATGATGCTCGCTGAGCCCGTAGTCGCGGGCCTGCGGAATGGGTCCCGCGTGCCCTGGACGAAGGGTGGGTGTGAAGGCGGCTGGCCGGAAATACGCACACCCAGACGGGGTCGTCGTGTAGACGGCCTCGTGCCGCAGCTTCGCGCCATCAAGCGCACCCGGGTCGACCTGCGCGGTCCGCAGGTCGACGCCGCAGAGGTCAGCCCCGTCGAGGATGGCGCCCCGCAGATCGGCGCCGGAAAGGTCAACGCGCGTCATGCGCACACCACGCAGATCGGCACCCCGCAGATCGGCGCCGATGAGGTTGCACCCGATGAGGGCGCAGCCGCGCAGGTCAGCGCCGGCAAGGTCAGCACCTGTGAGGTCTGACAGCTCAACTTTGATCTTGAACGCTCCAAGAAAGCGAGCACCCTTGAGGGATGCGCCGCGGAAGCCTCCGACGACACCGTCGGATCCGATGAGAGCCATGATGGGGCTAAAGGTCGGCTTGGTCCACGTCGACTGGGTGACGGTCATGCCGTCGAGGTTCATCGAAATGTACTCGCCGAAGTCGAGGAGCCTCAGCAGCTCCTCCCTGTCCGTGCCCTCGGGCCAGATAGTGCCCGCATCCGCCTTGGCGCCAGCAAGGTTGGCGCCGGCGATGTTGGCGCTGCCGAGGTTTGCGCCGGTGAGGTTTGCGCCGGTGAGGTTGGCGCCCTCAAGGTTTGCGCCAGTGAGGTTGGCGCCCTGCAGTTTGGCGCCCTGCAGGGTAGCGCCGCTGAGGTTGGCGCCGCTAAGGTTGGCCTTTGCGAGAACTGCGTAGCGGAGGACCGCGCCCCGCAGACTGGCCCCGCTCAGCCGCGCATGTCCCGGCCTGTACTGGCCGCGCTCGTCACGCGAGTAGAACTCCAGGTGGCTTGCATGCGCCTCGTCGAGGGCGAGGCCGGCCGGGAAATCGGTCGTGTCAACACTGCGGTGGCCGAGCCCGAAGCCGCACAGAGCGGCCTTCTCGACCCACGCCTTGTCGTTGTGGCACCCACACGACGCGAGGCGCCTGCTGCACAGGCGACAGGCGCCGTCTGCGCGGAGCTCAGCGATGGTCTTGCTGTAGTGGAACGTGGTCATAGCCGACTCCTGTCGCCCGCCATCGCGGGCGCGTCACGAATGGGGCCCGGCACATCGCCGGGAGGCGGCGCCGAGGACGCTCAAGCCGTCCAGATGATGTCCCAGCCCTCCTGGCCGAAGCCGTTGGGCTCGTCCCGCTTGCGGAACTCCACCACCTTCCGCTGGAGCTTGAGGGCCCGACGGGCCGCCCGCTCGACGCTGCGGGACGGGATGCCGCTGGGCGGCCGCGCCGCGCTGCCGATCTCGGAGCTGATGTCGTCGGTCTCGTAGCTGTTGTCGCTGACGAGGCGCTCCTGGCCGCGACGGTAGGCGCGCTCGCTGGTCGGGGGCAAGGCGCGGCTGATGAACCAGCCCTGCACCTCGGGGGAGTAGGTCAGGATGGCGTACTGGGTGGTCTTGGCGCTCATGGTGTTCTCCGGCGGGGTGGTGGCCAGGTCGGTCTGGCCCCCATGATGTAGCCGGGTCAATCGCAAGGCGCAAGCGCTGGCCGCCAAAAAAGATTCACCACGTCGAGGACGCCGAGATGGCCGCCGTTATGCGCGGGCTCCAACCCTCCCAGTCTGCCACCACACGCCGGCCGGGCGGCACCAGGCGCGACCACGCCTCGAGCTCGAGCTGCATCCCAGCTGTCGGCAGGCCCGACCCCGGCATCAGCACCCACAGCTCGCCCTGCGGGTGGGCGGCCACCAGCTCGAGCAGCGCGAGGTCCACGTCGAGGCCCACGGCGCGCGCTGCAGGGCTGTCGCTGCCGTAGACCGGCAGGATGCCGGGGTGCACCACGAGGGGCGCGAAGCCCTCGACGGCGGCTGCGCGGGCCAGTGAGCAGGCGCGCCGGACGTTGCTCTCGATGGTGTGCTCGCCGGGCGCGTAAGGCGCGCAGATGTAGACGGGGGCGCGGGTCATACGAACAGCCTCAATTGCACGCCGCGCGGGCGGTCGGGGCCGGTGAAGGTCAACCACTCTCGGGGCGTCAGCTGGTGCGCGCTCCAGTCGGTGAGCGGCAGCGGCTCGCCCTCTGCGACTACGACCTGACGGGCGACCTCCGCGTGGCGACGGGCCACCTCGAGCACTGCGGCCCGGGGCAGCTCCAGCGCGTAGCGAGGGCACCCCTCGTATGGGGGGTCGAAGAAGACGCTCGCCCCGGCCACCGGTGCGACGTCCTCGACCCGCCCGTGGATCACCGTGAGTCGGTCGAGGGGCAGCCTCACCAGCGCATCAACCCGGGCGGCCAAGGTGGACAGCCGGACGAGGCCGCTGCTCACCTGCCTGCGGACGCCAGCGCGCCAGGCGCCGGCGTGGCACGCGGCGGCCTTGTCCACAGCGCATGGCGGGCGGCGCCCTCGATGCCGCTGCCCCGCAACCTGGGCGCGGCTGCCGGTCGGCGCCACCCAGCAGGCGCGGTCGGCGTCGAACCACACCGGGATGTTGCTCGCGGTGCGGCCTTGGATGGCCAGGAAGCGCGCGGCGCGCAGCACCGGGTCGGCGTCGGGCGGCTGCTCGGCAAGGGTCGGCCACAGGTCGGGCAGCAGCCCTTGCCGATCCCAGTCCCACAGCACCTTCGCCACAAGGGAGGCCTGCCCCGGCTGCACCAGCGTGGCCCAGGCGTCGCCCCACGGGCCGCCGTCAACGGCGATGAGCTCATCAATGCCGCCCCTGAACGCGAGGTCCGCGATCTCGCGCGCCCAGCGCCGCTTGCTGCCCATGTACCCGATGAGCGGCTGCACGGGATGGCCTGCGAGCGCGGAGAGGCCCACCACCATGGTGCCTGCGCACAGCTCAAGGCCGATGGTCATGCCTCCCCCAGCACCGCCAAGCCGCGCGCTTGGCGGGCCTTGGCGGTGTCGATGTAGGCCTTGGCCTGGTCGGCGCGAGCCTGCGCCGCCACAGCTTGGCGCTCGGCCCACTCGACATGGGTGGCCAGCCACCCCTTGAGCTCGGCCGCGGTGAGGTTGAGCACCGGAACGCCCAGCTCACGACACAGCGGCGCCAGCCGCTCCCGCTCGGCCTTGTCGGCAGCTTGGCGGACCTGCTCAGCCTCGACCATCTCGCCACACCGCGCAACCTCCTCGGCAGTCAGCAGGCCATGCCCCATCAGCAGATCGAGCCCGAGCTTCGTCGGGTAGAAGTGCATGCCGACGCGCATGGCTATGGGCTCGCCATAGACGTGGTGCACGATGCTGCCGTAGGCGCACAGTCGCTGGTGGATGTCGTCCCCCGGGCTGGCCACAAGGGCGAATGCCCAAGCCCTGTCGCTGGCCTTCATGCGCACCTCTCAAAGTCAATGACCCAGGCCCACGCCTGGTCTTCGTAGATGTCGGCCCACACGCGCAGGAACGCGCCGCGGTCCTCGAAGCCCTCGGCGCGGGCGTCGGCCTCGTCGATGTCCTCGACGCGCTCAGCGCGGACCCCGCGCACGGCCAGCGTGAGCCGCGAGGCCCAGCGGGGCATGTGGATGGAGGGGCGGAAGGGGCCCTCGGCGCCGTCGGCCAGGAAGGTCGCCGCCTGCGACCCGTCCGGGCTGAACCGCACCTGAGCCCCGGGCGCGCCGTAGGCGACCCGCAGTCCGTTGCGGGCGTCGTGAAGTTGGAAGGCCTCCCGCACCCACAGCCGGTCACCGGGCACGCACGGCGCGACGACGTGCCACCCATCGCCGTGGGCGCCGAAGAGCTCGGGGCCCGGGTGCTCGGTGCCGCGGCGGGTCACGATGGGGTTGAAGCGCCCCACCGTGACGTCGTCGGCAGGGGCCCGCAGGGGGCGGCGCGTCTGCGTCTTCGCACCGCTGAGGATGGCCCGCACCATGTCGGTGCGGAAGAGGATGGGGCGGTCGGTCACGGCGTCACCAGCGGCCACCGGGCCAGCGTCTTGGCCCTGATGTAGGACACGGCGCCCGCGCTGGACAGCACCTGCCAGCGCTCACCAATCGGGGCCTCCAGGGTCACGGTGCGCACCGGGTAGCGCACGCCGTCGTGTCGGCGGTCGGGGTCGCGCCGGACTTGGCCGGCCTCGCATGGGATCGAGGGGCGGGGCATCAGCAGCTCCGGTGGTAGCGCGCGATCAGGTCGCGCAGGTGGTCCGGCCGCCCGGGGCAGTGCTCGGGGATGTGGTGCGGGTCGACGGTCATCAGGCGACGGCTTTGGCTGGCCAGCAGCCACATGGAGGCCGCCTCGGGCGGCCGCGTGTACCCCTTGCGGCGCGGCGCGTGGATGACCTGCCGGCCCTCCAGGCGGCGGGCCAGGGTGCGCAGGGCCGTCCGCAGGTCCCGGGTCCGCGCGTTGGTCGCGCAGACGTAGCCGTGGGCGTCGACGCCCAGGGATGCGTGCCACCCGTGATAGTGGCGGTTGATGTAGATGACGCCGACATCCGCCCCGAGGTCGCTCAGGTCGAGCTGGGCGGCGGGGCTGGGCCCCTTGGCGTGCTGCCGAAGCCGGCGCGCGATGGCGCGGGCCTCGGGGGTGCCGACGAAGGGGTGGCCGTCGCGGCGGCGGCCGCTGGGGTGGGTGCGGGTGGTCATGCGCCCTCCACGGGGCGGACGTGGGCGCCGACGGCGATGTAGGCCGCCAAGTCGCGCAGCGCCTCCGCGGCGCCCCAGTCTGCAAGCCCAGCCTCGTCCCAGTCGTCGCACCCAGCCTCGCGCGCCCCCTCTTGGGCGGCCCCCGACCGACCGAGAGCCGCAGCCTCGCGCGCCTTCAGTTCGGCCACCACCGCCGTCCGCTCAGCCGCCGCCCCCTCCGCCCGCGCGGTGGCCCGAGCCCCTTCCAGCGCCCGCGACATCTTCTCGCGCAGCTCGTCGTCGAGACGCGCCACGTCATCGACCGTCCAGCGCTGCGCGCCGATGGTGAGAATGATGCGCTTGAGCGCCGCCTCCAGCCCCTTGAGGTCGCTCGGGTTAGCCTGGACGATGGTGCCGACGTGGGACGCGAACACGCGCAGGCGGTCGACCTCCGCCCGCGCGGTGGCCAGCGCGGCCTCGGCGGCCTCGGCGCGGGCGACGACGTCGGCGAAGGCGGCACGCAGGACGTGCGCGTCAAAGTCCTTGACGTCGCCGACCTGCACGCCCTGCAGGATGTCTTCGATCTCTTCGCCGCTCATGGCTGCTCCTGCTCGGCGGCGGCTCGGGCCACCGCATGCGAGCCTGCATCAGCGCCCTCAATGGCGCCGCACAGGCAGATGATGACGACCAGCGCCGTCAGGCCGAGACCCAGCACGGCCTGCAGGCCGTTGCGGCGCTCGTCTGCGTCGAGGCGGGCGTTGCGCTCGGTGAGGTAGAGCGCGTACCAGTTGGGGGTCATGCGCGCCCCGCGGCGTCCATGACGCGCTGAAGGTCGGCAGCGGTGAAGTCGGCCTCGCGCCCGCGGTACTCGTCGAGCGCGGCGGCGTAGATGGCACGCTCGGCTACGGTGTCTGCACTCGTGAAAAGGGCGAGGGTTTGGTCGTCGAGGCGGCCGTAGCCGGCGACGATGTCCTTGAGTTGGGTGTAGGGGGTCGACCCGCCGAGCGGAATGGTGTCGAGCTTCACCGGGTCGATGAGGCAGTGGTAGAACTCGTCGAATGGCGTCTCTTTGGGCATGTCGTTCTCCATGAGGGCTGTTGCGGCGGCCCCGTGGCCGGGGCTCAGCCTTGGGCACGCTCGACGGCTTCGTGGGCGGCGCCGATGGCGGACCCAAGGCCACCGAGAACACCCTCGCGCTCGGCGATGGCGTTGAGCTCGGGGTGCCGCTCGCACAAGGCGAGCAGCTCTGCCGCGAGGCCGGGCGCGGCGTCGGCAAGACGAAGAATGGCGTTGATGATGTCGCGAGGGTCGTATTTCACAGGGTCTCCTGTGTTGAGCGAAGGGGGTCGGGGCTCTTGCGGCGGCCCCGGCGCCGGGCCCGGTCAGACCACGCGGTAGAGCACCACGTCGGTCTCGCCTTCACCGATGGCGTCGAAGCTCTTGAGCTCCGGCAGCGCAGCCTTGACGGCTGCGAACTTCGCCGCGGTGGCGGCGTCGTGCTCGTCGCCATCGTAGACGGCAGCGACCGTCACGATGACGGTCCAGCCGCTGATGGGCAGCTCGCGCCCGTCGTCACGGGCGGTGCGCACCTTGCCGCCGACGATGACGCCGGCCCGCTCCAGCGCGCCGAGGCGGCCCTCGATGCTGGCGAGCTGGGCCGCCGGGTCGACGTCGAGGCGGTACTCGAAGGTTTCCTCGCCGGGCCGGGGGATGCTGCCGTCCACGAAGCGGAAGCCGCGCAGGGCAGTCTCGACCTTGCTGATGAGCAGCTGGGTCGAGGCGTCAAAGTCACCAGCCACGTCGTTGACGTACACGACGGGGATGGTGACCCAGGCGGTCACGCCGTCGACGTCGGACTCAATGTTGAAGGACTTGGCGCCCACGGCGGGAAGGGCGGCGAGGACGGCGGTCTCAATGGCGCTGGCGATCATGTTCTGGTCTCCGATGAGGGTGGTGGCCGCCAGGCACCGCCCAGCGACACCACGACAATAGCCGGGCGGATCGCAACGCGCAACCCACCCGGCCCACAAAGTTTGCGATTAGTCCACGACGTCGACGGCTACGCCATTCGGCGCAAGCGCCCCGCAGGGGCCGCCACAGGCGCCAGCTGCCCGCGGCGGGTGTAGACGGGCGCCAGGGCGGCCCCAGCTTGTGGGTGCGCCCCAGAGGGCGCCGGCAGCGGCACAGCGGCATCGGTGAGCCGCTCCGCCAGTCGCAGCAGCAGGTCGCGCCAGCTCATGCGCGCCGCCGCTTGCGGCTCTCGCGCCACGCGGGGAGTGGGTGGAGCTCAGCGAAGCGCGTCGGGGCGGGCAGCCACACGCACAGCACCGAGCCGCAGTTGTCGCCGGTCTTGTGCCGGGCGCCGCCCACGCCGCCCCACTTCGGGCGCAGGTCGCTGATGGCCACCAAGGCCGGCCGGTCGGCGCCGGCCATGAGCTGTTCCAGGGTGGTCGCGCGCAGCAGCAGGGCCAGCACCGACGCGTTGGTGCGGCGCTGGAGGTCGCGCATGTTGGTCACCGTGTCGTAAACGCCGACATAGTGCGGGTTTGTGACGATCCACACCGGCCAGGACTTGCCCACGTCGGGCTGCCAGTCGGGGGACGACACGAGGTCGCAGGGGAAGCCGGGCGCCGCGTCGGGGTCGACGTCGCACCCGCGGACGATGACCTCGGGCAGAGCGCGCCGGGCCGCGCGTCCGAAGGCGCCACCGCCGGCGCAGGGCTCGAGCAAGGCGGCAGGCTCGGGGAAGCGGGCGAGCAGCCAAGACAGGCAGCCGGCCGCGAGGCGGTCGTCGGTGTAGTACCTGTCGAGCGGGTCGCGCTCGACCTTCTTTTTGGCCATTCTTTGTCCCTCTGGGGTGCTGAATGTAAGTCGTTGTAATCCCACCGTTCTTAGGATCGGCGGAACCGAACTCCGCCTTGCAGCGGCCATGACGCCCACGCCCAGCCGCCAAGCCGAGCGCAAGCGATGTGCTACCCCGCCCCCGGAAACACCTCGTGAGGCGGGCGTTTTGGCATATTCAGGACGCCCCGTGGCGGTCGACCCGCCAGACGTACGCATCCCTGTCGCCCGGGGCGCCGGCCTCGCTCACCTCTTCGGGCGTCTCCGCCTTGCACGCGCACGGCTTGCGGCGCGCAGGGTCCACGGGCAGCCACAGCGACCGCAGCACGCGCGCCGGGCCGTGGTTGTCCTCCTCGGCCTCCTTCATGTCGAAGGCCCAGCGAGCGA
>JACCDR011723675.1_pt1 | contig 12775 bp, 17 predicted proteins | sample 7446431 | NCBI WGS metagenome assembly JACCDR01 (sample SAMN15323443, study PRJNA562643) | freshwater metagenome | isolation source: river surface water | place: USA:Blue River Watershed | collected 2017-08-17
CGGCCCACGCCGTGAAGAGCGCCCACGTTCCGAATACGACAACAAGATCATCCAGATCCGTCGCGTCGCCCGCGTGATGGCAGGTGGTCGCCGCTTCAACTTCTCCGTCGCGATCGTGATCGGCAACAAGCAGGGCAAGGTCGGCGTCGGTCTTGGCAAGGCAGGAGACACACAGCTCGCTATTGAGAAGGCGACCCGCAACGCGAAGAAGCATATGATCACCGTGCCGCTCAACAAGCGCAAGATGATCGCGCACGACGTCGATGCGAAGTATGCAGCGAGTCGCGTCATGATCATGCCTGCGAAGGGCCGTGGTCTCGTCGCGGGAAGCTCCGTCCGCACCGTGCTCGAGCTTGCAGGCATCCACGATGTCACCGCGAAGATCTTCTCCCGCAGCAAGAACCAGCTCAACAACGCTCGCGCCGCGATTAAGGCACTCTCCGAGCTCCGCTAAGTAATACAACCACCATGCAGCTTCACCAACTCGCACCTAAGAATCGTCGCACCACCGCACGCCGCATCGGCCGTGGCGGTAAGCGCGGCAAGACCTCCGGCAAGGGAGGAAAGGGTCAGACCGCACGTGCAGGTGGTCGCCCACGCCCTGAGCTCCGCGACATGATCAAGCGCCTTCCGAAGCGCCGTGGCTTCGGTAAGAACCGCGCACGCACCGTGAACAACGAGCGCGTTCGCCCATACGTGGTCAACCTCGCAGCGCTCGACGTATTCAATGATGGCGACACCGTCAATCCGAAGACCCTCGTTGCGCTCGGCGTCATTAATGCGCGCGACGGTAAGGAGGTGACAGTGAAGATCCTTGGCACCGGGGAGGTGACCAAGAAGCTGACCATCTCAGGCTGCACCCTCTCTACGAGCGCACGCGCGAAGATTGAAGCGAAGGGCGGTTCCGTAGCATAATAGCCGTATGGATACCCTTTTCCGAAAACTCAAACTCATCGTCGCCGATGAGACGCTGCGTAACCGCGTCCTCTTCATTCTGGGCGCGCTTATCGTATTCCGTGCACTCGCCGTCGTGCCGATCCCGGGTGTCGATGCAGCGATGCTCGCGCAATTCTTCTCCCAGAATCAGTTCCTGGGCCTCTTGAACCTGTTCTCTGGTGGCGGTCTCTCGAACCTCTCCATCGTCATGCTCGGTGTCGGTCCGTACATCACGGCTTCCATCATTATGCAGCTCCTCACGGTGATGTCCGCAAAGATGAAGTCCATGTACTCAGAGGAGGGTGACGCAGGACGCAAGAAGTTCTCGCAATACAGCCGTCTTCTCACGCTCCCGCTCGCGACTCTTCAGGCGTTCTCGTTCCTCATGCTCCTCGAGAGTCAGGGGATCGTCGTCCACCTCGGCATGTTCGATTTCATTATGAACGTCGTCGTCATCGTCGCAGGCTCGATGCTCCTCATGTGGCTCGGTGAGCTCGTGACCGAGTTCGGTATCGGTAACGGTGTCTCGATCATCATCTTCGCAGGCATCGTCGCATCGCTCCCGCAGACGCTCGGCCAGGCATTCTTCGCGTTTGACATGGCGCAGCTCCCGCTCTACCTCGCGTTCGCAGCAGCCGCTATCGCGGTGATCGCAGCCGTCGTGGTCATGACAGAAGCAGAGCGTCCGGTCCCGATCACGTACGCGAAGCAGGTCCGTGGAGGCTCCACTTACGGCGGTGTATCGACCTACCTCCCACTCCGCCTGAACCAGGCAGGTGTCATTCCGATCATCTTCGCGCTCTCCATCCTCCTGTTCCCGCAGATGGTCTTGAACATCCTTTCGTACCTCGATATCCAGGGCGTGTCCGCATGGTCGCAGAAGCTCGTCGAATTCACGCAGAATCAGTGGCTCTACTCGGCGATCTACTTCGTGCTCGTATTCCTCTTCACGTACTTCTACACCGCGGTGACGTTCGATCCTGAAGCGATGTCGAAGAACCTTCAGCGTAACGGCGCGTTCATCCCGGGCGTACGCCCTGGCCAGCACACCTCCGAGTACATCGGCACGGTCATCACCCGCCTCACGCTCATCGGCGCGCTCTTCCTCGGCGCTATCGCAGTGCTCCCGCTCGTCATGCAGGCAGCGACCGGCTTGGTCGCGCTCGCCATCGGCGGTACGGCGCTCCTCATCGTGGTGAATGTGGTATTGGATATGATTCGTCGTATCGATTCGCAGATCTCCATGCGCGAGTACTAGAATTCTCCTGAATTCCGCGCCTTCTTCGTTACGGAACCTGACCTCGTCGCTCGCCCTACGTCCATGTAGGCCTCGCGACGAGGTCTTTCCGTGCCTCGAATTGCATCGAAATTCAGAAGAATGCTTGCGTAATTCAATATCTTTTGTTTTTCGTACTATATCGCCGGGAAAAGGTTTATTTACGGATTGAAACCGAGTACAATACGAATCTCAAACAGCACGATGAGGTATCCAGTGCTTTTAGACATGCTATATGATTGAGAAAGACATTACAGGGCAGCTGGTACTCATCATGGCGCCCTCCGGCGCGGGGAAGGGGTTCCTTATCTCCTACCTCCGCGTGGTCTTTAACGACAACCCACAGGTGCATTTCGCCATATCCTGCACCACGCGCGCACCGCGCCCGGGCGAGGTCGATGGGCATGTCTACCATTTCATCACCCTCGAGCGCTTCGAAGAGATGATGAAGAACGACGAATTCCTCGAATGGGCGGAGTACAGCGGCAATTTCTACGGTACGCCCCGGAGCGAGGTCGTGGACCCGTTGCGCAAGGGTATGCTCGTCATCCGTGAGGTCGAGCTCCAGGGCGTGCTCGCCATCCGCGAACGCATCCCGCCTGAGAACCGCCACATCATCTTCATCGACGGCGGTTCGTGGGACATCCTTCGCGAGCGCATCATCGCACGAGCGCCTATCTCCGTTGGAGAGCTCGAATTGCGTCGCCAGCGCTACCTCGAGGAGATGAGTTCAAAGGCGTACTCCGACGAGGTGATCGATAACTCAGGCGAGCATGTCCATGCCGCTAAAGAGCGTCTTGTGGAGATCGTGAACGCTGGCCTCGAGAGGCTTCCAAAGCGCCAGGGTGCATAAGTGGCGCGCGCCGTGCTATCCTGCTCCTGCATGAACACCCCACATACCGTCATATTCATCGGGCCGCAGGGCAGCGGCAAGGGAACTCAGATTGCGCGCCTCGCAGCGCGCCTACGCGAGAAGGATCCCACGCGTCGCGTCGTCGACATCCAGACCGGTCGTCGTTTCCGTGCGCTCGCCGCTAAGGGCGAGAACTACACCGAGTCGCATGTCGCCGAGACCATCGACTCGGGCGCGTTCCAACCGCTCTTCCTCTCTGTTGTGCTCTGGGGCGATGCCTTCCTCCATCATGTCGATCCCAACTGCCACCTCCTGATCGATGGCTTCCCGCGCACCGTGGAAGAAGCGATCGTACTCGAGACAGCGCTCTCGTTCTACGAGCGGACTCCCGTCACCGTCCTCTTCCTCGATGTGTCCGAGGATCTCGTCCGCGAGCGCATGAAGCTGCGCGCGCGTAAGGATGACACCGAAGAGGCGATCGAGGTGCGCCTGCGCGACTATCGCGAGAAGACGCTCCCCGTGGTCGCGTACTACGAGAGCCGTTCGGGTACCCGTACCATCCATATCGATGCCGCGCGCGACATCGATGCGGTCGCCGAAGACGTCGCACGCGCGCTCGATCTATGATCCGCATCAAGAAGAAGGAGGACCTCGACATCATCCGTGAAGCGGGTCCCATTCTCGCGCGCATCTTGAAGAATTTGGCTGCTGCTGCGAAGCCTGGCGTCTCGACGGAGGACCTCGACGACCTCGCGCAGGAACTCATGGCGAAGGAGGGCGTCGAACCCGTGCTCTTGGGTTATAAGCCTGGCTTCGCGCCGTACCCGTATCCTGCCGCTATATGCACGTCGGTGAACGATGTCGTACAGCACGGCATTCCGTCTCCTACGGTCGTCTTGAAGCTCGGCGACGTCATCAACATCGATGCGACGATCGGCTATAAGGGTCGCATCGTCGACTCAGGGCTCACGGTCGGAGTGGGGAAGATCGATAAGAAAGCGGAAGAGCTGCTCCGTGTCACGCGTGAGGCGCTCTACGTTGGTATCGCGGAAGCGCGCCCAGGCAACCACATCGGCGACATCGGCTACGCTATCTCCAAGTTCGTGAAGCCGTACGGCTTCGGTGTCGTTGACGCACTCTGTGGGCATGGCGTCGGGTACGCCGTACACGAAGACCCCATGATCCCGAACTTCGGCAAGAAGGGCACCGGCGACCTCATCACGCCAGGCATGGTGTTCGCGATCGAACCGATCATCAATGAGGGTTCGAAAGAAGTCGATTTTGATGATGACGGCGACGGCTACACCGTCACCTCGCGCGATGGTTCGCGCAGCGCGCATTTCGAGCATACCGTCATCGTGACGGAAGGCGGCCCTGAGATCGTCACCGAGTAGGCGTACCGTGGCTTGAATGAAGCCTATTTTCGTGCTATATTTTTTATATCTATGAATCCACAACGCGAAATGCATAAAGAGCGTACGCTCGTCATCATTAAGCCGGATGGCGTGCAGCGCGGCCTTATCGGCGAGATCATCAGCCGCTTCGAGCGCACCGGTCTCAAGTTCACGGCATTCAAGTTCCTGGTCGCAACTCCAGAGCAGTGCCTTACGCACTACAACAAGGATGAGGCGTGGTTCCTCCGCAAGGGCAACCGCATCATCGAGGATCTCACCGCACAGGGTCTTCCTGTCGAGAAAGATGCTATGGCGTACGGTAAGGGCATCATCGACACCATCGTGAAGTTCATCACGGCTGGTCCGGTGCTCGCTATGGTCATTGAGGGCAACCAGTCGGTCGCTATCGTCACCAAGATCGTCGGCTCGACCGAGCCATCCACCTCGGACGTGGGTACCATCCGTGGGGATCTCACTGTGGATTCGTACGGTCACTCGACCATGCAGAACCGCGCGGTACGCAACCTCATCCACTGCTCTGAGTCTCCTGAGGAGGCAGAGCGTGAGATCAAGGTGTGGTTCAAGGAGGAGGAGCTCATCAACTACAAGACCGTACAGGAGAGGATTCTCTACGATGTAGATCTGAACAACATCTTCGATTAGTACGAAGTCCACACACGGCCATCTGCTTTGTTAGCTTCGCAAAAAGACCGCTCACCGTACCAATGTACGACTCGCGGTCTTTTTGCTTGCTGCCGCGCATATGGCTCGCGTGAGGATTTCGTCATTTAATAGTCTTAAAATATCCACATTCGCAGGTTTTTGGTGTCGGTGTATACTCTGGATGAGGGCGCGTGTCGCATGTTCCGCTTAAATCAAATGCACGGGAGTCCGCAGTCGCGGTGTGCCAATGAGGCCTCATTCATCTGAGATTTCAGCCGCCCACCGGAGAGGACACCCACCTGGATTTTCCAGGAGCATGCGCCGCGCTCTCACGAGAGTCACCCGTTCGGATCCCGAACGGGTGTTCTTGTGTGCGTTATAATGTCGAGACATGAGCCAGGCAGTATTCCTCCTCTTCACGCTCTCCATCGTCATGCTAGCGGTGCTTCACGGAGCGGCTCTTGCGTTCTCTCTGTACTGGGTCTACCTGTGGCTCGACATACCGATGCACTTCTTAGGAGGCGCTGTGGTCGTGCTCGGGTATCAGAGCCGGTTCATGCTGCACCGCGTCTCCGGCAGGCTGCGATTCGGGTTCCTGCCGACCATGCTCATGGTTCTCGTGGTCGGTATCCTGTGGGAGGTCTATGAATACATCGTCGGTCCGATACTCCCCGGATACGTCTTCGATACGGCCCTCGATATCGTCATGGATATGCTCGGTGGTGCGGTGGGCTACTTCACGGCGAGAGCGATTATGCGCCTCGAGTCATAACGAAAGCACCTAATTTTTAATCAGATGAAAGCAACGATCGGATTCTATGGTGGGGTGGGGAGCGTGACGGGCGCCAATTTCGTCCTCGATGCCGGTTCCGCGCGCATCGCGATCGACTGCGGACTCGAGCAGGGGAGTCAGTTCGCGAGCGCGAATAACGCAGAGGATTTCCCATACGACCCGGCGACGATTGACGCGCTCATCGTCACCCACGCTCATGCCGACCACATCGGCCGTATACCGAAGTTAGTCCGTGATGGCTTCAAGGGCAAGATCTACTCGACGCCTCCCACGAAGGACCTGGCAACCATCATGCTCCACGACGCGCTCGGCATCATGCAGTACGAGGCTGCGCAGGGAGGTGCCGCGCCGCTCTATGAGGAGGCTGATATAAGCCGCGCTCTCGCGCTGTGGGCGACGATGCAGTACCACCACCCGTTCGATATCGGCGATGTCGTCGTGACACTCTACGACGCAGGGCACATCCTCGGCTCGGCGCACGCCGTATTCGAGCGGAACGGCAAGCGCCTCATGTTCACCGGTGACATAGGTAACGTGCCGCAGCCGCTCATGGCGCCACCCGAAGCGCAGAGCGACATCGACTACATGGTCATGGAGTCGGTGTACGGTAACCGCCTCCACGAGCGCGTGGAAGACCGCACCTCGCTCCTCTTGGAAGAGTTGAAGCTCACGATTGTGAAGCGGGGGACGCTCATCATCCCCGCGTTCTCCCTCGAGCGCACCCAAGCGATGCTCTTCGAGATCAATAACTTCGTCGAGCACGGCGAGATTGACCCGCTTCCGGTCTTCCTCGACTCGCCGCTCGCGATCAAGGTCACGGATGTGTACCGCGCGCACCGCGCCTACTTGAAGCCCGAGATCCGTGCGCAGATCGAAGCAGGGGACGATGTGTTCGATTTCCCGAAGTTGAAGCTCACGCGTACCGCGAAGGAATCCGACGCCATCACCGGGGTGCCTGGTCCTAAGGTCATCATCGCAGGTTCGGGCATGTCGCATGGTGGGCGCGTCCTCTCTCACGAGCTCGAGTACTTGGGGAAGCCCGATACAACCCTCCTCCTCGTCGGCTACCAGACGGTGGGTAGCGTGGGGCGCTTGCTCCAGGATGGCGTGAAGCGCGTGACCATCGACGGAGTGCCTGTGAATGTCCGCGCGCGCATCAGCATGATCAGCGGCTACTCAGGTCATGCCGACCGCGACATGCTCATCGACTTCGTTGCGCACAGCGCGGATCGCCTGAAGAAGGTCTTCGTCACGATGGGGGAGGAGCGAGCGTCGCTCTTCTTAGTGCAACGCCTTAGGGATTACATGGGGCTCAATGCTGTTGCCCCTGAGGCGGACGCGGTAGAAACAATTGACTTCTAGGTGACAAAAATCGTACTGTGATCCGCAGGAGGAAGAAGCACATGCCCAGAATCAGACCGCCGCGGATCAAGTTGTCCCTCGCCGCAGATATCGCTGAATCGCGACACGCAGACGATGAGTCTGACGACCATGCACCAGAAGTCCGTCTTTTGAGGAGGCCGTCACGTGCCGAGCTGCTATCGATGCAGGCTAACAGAGGGTGGGCGAATGACTCGTCATGCTACAAAGCGATGAAGGCAGGTCGAATTGATTGAACATCTACAGAACGCAAACCGCCGATGACCCATGGGTCATCGGCGGTTTTTCATGTGGAGCAGTTACTTCGCGAGGGCGACGATGCGGTCGAATGCCGCGCTATTGTCCTTCGCCAAGGTAGCGAGAACCTTGCGGTCGAGGACGATGTTCTTATCCTTGAGCGCCTTCATGAAGCGGCTGTAGCTCATGCCGTGAGGGCGGATAGCGGCGTTGATGCGCGCGATCCAGAGCTGGCGGAAATCGTTCTTCTTGTCCTTGCGGTGCGCGAAGGCGTGGAGGCCTGCGTGCTTGAGCGCATCGATCGCAGCGCGCTTCTTCTTCGAGCGGTCGAAACGGAAGCCCTTTACGCGTGCGAGGATGTTGCGGCGGCGCTTGTTCGCCTGAACTCCTCCTTTAACTCGTGCCATATGTCTACGTTAGTGTGATTCGGTAAGTAAAACGGTCTAGTTGGTCCCTGGAAGGAAGCGCTGCCTATCCTTCGCCGACATCTGGATCGGCATCGCCTTGCGGCGGGACTGGCGTCCGCGGCCCGACTCCTTCGCGTTGAAGTGGTTCTGGCCGGAGCGACGAGCGACGATCTTGCCATTCTTCGTCACGCGGAGGCGCTTGGTGTATGACTTGTTGGTTTTCATAGTGATATGGTTTCGATTCCTATTTTGCGGTCTTTCCGAGGCGCTCGACGGTCGCGGTGAACCCCTTCGGGCTGCGCTTGATCGGGTCGGCGATCTTGTACTCGGCAGGGATGAGCTTCAAGAAGCGTTCGAGGCGCTCTTTCAAGAATGCCTCCTCCATGCCCTTGTAGCGTCCCCAGAGGAACAGATCGACTTTAACGCGATGTCCTTCGTTCAGCCAGTCCGCAGCGCGCTTCGCCTTGAGGGCGAGGTCGTGCTCACCGGTACCGATCTTCACCTGTACGCTCTTCGTTTCCGTCGTGTGCGACTTTGCCTTCATCTCGCGCGCCTTCTTCGCGGTCTCGTACTGGTACTTGCCGTAATCCATGATCTTCGCGACCGGGGGAACCGCGTTCGGGGAGATCTCGATCAGGTCAAGGTTCGCTTCCTCTGCGTAGCGCAGGGCTTCGGCGCGAGTAATCACGCCGTAGTTCTCGCCTTCGGCTCCGATCACTCGGAGTTCAGGCGCGCGTATCGCGAGGTTGATGCGAATCTTGTCTTTCAAGTCGGTGTGAGACCCGTGAATGGCGTTGCGATTGATCGCAAAATGCCTCGGGAATACGCCACAGAATGTACCACGCCGGGGCGGCTCATGCAAGGGTGCGGGTATAGGGGAGGGGTACCCAAATCTCCTGTGAAAATCCACCCGAATGAACAATCGCCCTCCCCGCAGGGCGTGCTATACTTTTTGCGTATGCCGCGCATAGAACGCCCACGTGGTTCATTCCTCGGTTCCTCAATGGTGAGGTTCGTCGGGGCGACTATCGGTATCGCCGGTATCCTCTCGCTCGGCGCGCTCTTCATTGGGTTCTCCGATACCGGCGTGATCGATGTGAATGGCCGCATCTCCTCGACAGATCAGAGCGGATTCGCCACGAAGGTGAACACCACGAACCCGTCTGACGCACCAAACGGCGGCCTGAGGCCTGTGTCCGATGATCCCGATGCACCTGCCGCTCCGGAGGCTCCACAGGCTGCGCCTGTTCCCGAGGTGAGCGGTGCGTCCACGACCGACGCCACCACGACCCCAGAGTCTTCAGAGGCAGAGAACGGCGAGCCTATTCCTTCGGAGGGTGCTACTCCGGCAGAAGGCGGGGAACAGCAGTAATCATCCATCACCTATGGAAACAGAAGCGTTGAGGCAGATCATCCGCGATTTTTTGAATGCGCACCGCAAGGGCGTCTTCGCGACCGTCGATGAGAAGGGGAACCCGAACACGTCTCTTATGCTGTACGTCATCGACGACGAGTTGAACCTCTACTTCGGCACTCGCAAGGCGTTTCGTAAGTATGGACAACTCAAGGCGCATCCAGGCATCTCGGTATCGGTCATCGAGGAGGCGCTCGACCCGCTCCGTGCGGTCGATTTCCATGGCAAAGCGGTCGAGCTCACAGATGATGAGAAGCTCGTCTGGTTCGAATACTTCAAGAGCAAAAATCCGAGCAAGTACTATGTGGAAGGTGCGGACGATTACGTGATGTTCCGTGTGCATCCCACCTTCATGCGGTGGCTCGACGCGACCTCGGGAGAGCTCGCCATCCACCAGGCATGAACCAACACCACAAGACCCTGCGCCACGCGCAGGGTCTTGTCTTATATAAGATAGAGTGGTATCGTCCTCGCCAGGAAAGCCAGGATGGTCCTGGCTCACACGTTTCCTGAGGAGGGAACACATGAGGAAGTTCGCTGCAGCAATCTTGGTTATGGCCTGTGTCGCCGTTTCGTCCAGTGCCGCTCATGCCGCCAGGGGTGGCTGGTACTACGACGACAACCCCGGGGGCTGGGAAGACCTTCGTCTCGGCGACAGCTACAGGGGGACGACGCTCTACTTGGGCGGCACCAAGGATTGGTGCGGTCTGCCCGGAGCCTCATACGCCACCATGCGGCGCGTTCTGAGCAACAACAACGGCCTTGAAATCGACTGGTGGGTCAGTCATGACTGCGGCGGCGTTCTGCGCGTCTGCGTCGAGAACGTCCGGGGGCAGAAAGCCTGCTCGTCCTACGTGCGACAGTAATCAGGCGAACAACGGGACCTACCTCCCACACACCGCGTACCAACGCGGTTTTTTTCTGCCAATAACAAAGGCTCTCCCAGACCGCTTCTCATCCATGATGGGAAGCGGTCTTTTACTTCGCGGCTACTTTGACTTTGTTAAAAAAGTATTGTATTTTCTCCACCGAATGCCGAACACCGGCACAGATCTTTGAGGAGGTACTATGCAGATACTTCGCGTACTGATCATCGCGCTCATGTTCGCATGTGCGAGCGTGGCCTATGCCAAGAACGAGACGCGCGCAGTGGCGTATCCGGAAGGTTTCGCTGGTGCACCGACCAGCATTATCGTCGAGGACTACGGGAAGGGCCCCATGTTCGTGAACGTGCACGAGAACGAGAGCACTTCCGTGGATGCGGCGCGAGCCGTCATTAAAAAAGGCGGAGGTGTGCTCGTCCTGCTCCACCAGGGCAAGACGAGGAATCTGAACTTCACGTACCGTGGGCGTGCCTATACTGTCGATCCCAACCGCATCTACACTCGAGAGGGCATCATCGCGTCTCTCAAGAGTCTGTCGAGGAAGGCGGAAAAGCCAGTCGTCGACTTCGTCGAAGATGTCGGTTTGCAGATACTCGCCGCGATGGGGGAGAACCTCTACCCGAAGCATCGAGTCATCGTCGCGCTCCACAACAACACTGAAGGCAGTCTCTCCATCGCGAGTTACGATGTCGCCAAGCCATTGCGCCAAGGCGTCGCGAAGGTCGTGAAGAGTCGCACGGCGGACCCGGACGCCTCCTTCTTGGTTACAGACGTGCGACTCTTCGACGCGTTGGCGAAGGGAAGGGTCTGGAACGTCGTCCTGCAGCACACCGCGACCGCTCCGGACGATGGTTCGCTTTCAATCGTCGCGGGTCAGTTCAAGGTCCCGTACGTCAACATCGAGGCGCAGCATGGGCATCTGTCCATGCAGATCACGATGGTGAGGAAGGCGCACGGTATACTCACCGCCGGAAACGGATTCACCAACTAAAGGAGGAAGTGATGCGATCCATCTACGTCGGAATGATTGTGCTCGTGTCTGCGAGCGCCATCGCGAGTGCAGAGTCTCCGCCCATCGCGGAGACTTGGCAACAGGTCGAGCATGCCGTCATCGTGGAAGATGAAGGCGCCGCACCCTACATCGAGTTCGTGATCGGCGGTGCCACCTTCTACCCGAGCGAGTACACGGAAGGCGATGATTGTCGGGGCGGCAGCTACGAAGATCTCGTGGCAGTGCTCAACTCGGACTCCGATGGCATCGCGCGCATGCGCGCGATGCAGGGCAACGAGGAGATCTGCCCGAACAGCATCTACGTCTGTCTCGATCCGGACCAAAATGGTATGGGCGATGAGCCCGCAGGCGATGCGCTCGGATTCTGCGGCCCGATCGTCATCCCGAGCGACGAATGACGCGCACGACAACGCACAAGAGCCCTCGCGGGCTCTTTTTCATATATGAAAGAATGCGGAGATGCGTCCGTCTCAGGTAGTAGTGCACAAGGAGAACATACGTTGAACACACGCACACGGACTATCACGACCATCGCTGCTGTCGTCGCTATCACATGCACGCAGAGCGCCTGCGCGGCGGGGGACGCAGAGGAGCCCGATCCCGAATGGCAGACCTACGAGCATGGCATCGGTCTCGAAAACGGTGGGGCCGATCCCTATGTCATCCTCACGCGAAAGGATACATACCTCGAACTGCGCCCGCCCGCAGGCGAAGCGCGCTGCGGCGACGGCACGTGGGATCAGCTCATGAACGCGCTCGCGATCGACCAGAACGATACCCTGCGCATGCACACGAAGTCGTGCGGTAACAACGTTCAGATCTTCATCGACACCCTCGAGCGGCGCACCGGTGACATGCCGGCGTCCGATATGACGGGGTTCGTCGGTGCCGTCTCGATCCGGTGATCGATCTTGCGCCCCACGTACCGTGGGGCTTTTCATGTGCGCGCGAATGGTATCATCGGTCCTATGAAGGATCCTATCGTCGCAGTAGGGCAGATCGACATCCGCGCCGGTGACCCGGAGAGGAACGCGAATCGCATCATCGCCGAGATCGGAGCGGCTCATGCGCGCGGCGTCGATGTGATCGTCTTTCCCGAGCTCGCCGTACCGGGGTACATGCTCAGCGATACGCCCGAGCGTGACGCGTTCGTGCGTGAGGTGTGGCGACACAACGCGCGCATCGTCGAAGCGACGCGTGATACCGATGTGGTGGCGATCTTCGGTACCTACGCCACCGATAACGCCGACGCGGTGGGGAAGGATGGGCGCATCCGCAAGCTGAACGCGGGCATCATCGCGGCGCGCGGTGCGGTCCTCACGAACCGGGCAGGATTTCCGTTCTTCGCGAAGACGCTCCTCCCGACGTATCGCATGTTCGATGACGAACGGCACTTCTTCTCGCTCCGCGATCTCGCACTGGAACGAGGCGTGCCGCTTGGCGATCTGCTTGCACCGTTCGATGTCGCGCTCCGCGAGCGCACCTACCGCATCGGCGCCATGGTGTGCGAGGACATGTGGGACCAG
>JACCDR010478357.1_pt1 | contig 12774 bp, 18 predicted proteins | sample 7446431 | NCBI WGS metagenome assembly JACCDR01 (sample SAMN15323443, study PRJNA562643) | freshwater metagenome | isolation source: river surface water | place: USA:Blue River Watershed | collected 2017-08-17
GGTGCCTCCTACACTTATGTATGGGATGATGATTATTTGGGGTCTTGTGCTTTCTTTTCGAGACTCTTGGAAAATCAAGGTTTTATTAATTGCATTCATGGTCGGGTTTCTTGGTACGCTGATTAATTTCTCTGGTACATATCTGGATGGGTATGGAACTTATAAAAAGCACTGGAATACTTGCAAAAAGCCTGAAGCTGTGGCAGCATTCTATGTGTTCGATGCAAAAAAAGAACGTTGCTTAAAACCTGTTATCGGATTTGCACCTGTTGACGACAAAGAAGTAAAGACATTAACACCAAAACAAATGGAGACTGGCGAATGGTTATGAAAAAAGAACGTACTGGGGAAAAGCTTATCGAGATTTTTGAAAAGCATTTAACAGAAGTCCCCACAACAGAGCAGAAGCTTCTGCTGGAATATTTAAAGGCTAATGTAGATGATCTCCCTGTTGATTTCGATAATCCCACAAACTTTCATAAGGCATTCAGACAAATTGATGTCTGTCGGAAGGGTTACCAAGACATGGTAATCTGGAGTATTTTGAGCGGAGGGGATAGTAAAGAACTTTGGGAAGCCTTGGAAGAGTTCTATGCCTAGTTTACTCTGTTGGTTAAAGAGTCTATTGACAAAGAAAAATAAAGATGATTTACTGACGGAGAAGCAGATGCTAAAAATAGCGTCAGATTTTATGACGGGTAAGAAATCCATATTGCATGGTGATAGCATACCTACAAATTACGTAAAGCCGATAAAGGAGAAACAATGAGAGAATTGAAGGAGTTTGTTTGTCCTTTGTGTGGACATAGTCATAAAGCTCTGGTAGAATATCATATCAACACACTTGAGTGTCCAAGCTGTGGTAAGAAATCAACAACACAGGATATGCCTTCTGCCGTCTCAGGCAGTGTAAACAATAACCCACCTTCGTGGCTTGACTTTTAAGGAGAGAGAATGAAATTTTTATCTGCATTAGCGATCTTATTCATCGCCCTCAAACTTTGCGGTGTAATCGCTTGGTCTTGGTGGCTGGTACTGTTGCCTCTTTACATCACAATCTTGGTAGTGGTTGGTATGGTTGTGCTGTTTCTTGGCGGGGCTTTCGGACTGGCAGGGGCATTGAAGCTCTATGATAAAATTAAGTCCAAATTTAATAAAAATAAACGCTAACGGAGGAGTAATGTCAGAAGAAGTAACCCCCACAGATGATCAAAAGAAAGGACTTACCTTCCTGGATTTAGATGAAGGTCAGTTCGGTACGGTAGTATTCCTTTCCAGTGCTTCGGCACAAATGCCTGGGTATATTGGGAGTGAAAACCTGCGTAACGAAATGGTTCGTCTGTTGGAGAGTGGTAAGTATGGGACAGTAGATGAAGCACTAGCATGGATCCGTGGTCATCGAAACAACATTCTTAAGCTCAACAGCATGAGTGCTTTTGGTCTCAATCTGCTTAATCAGGTAGAGGATTTAGTGGTTGACCGTATGATGGGTTTGGCAGGTAATGAAGAACAAAACGAAGGAGAAGAGTAAATGAGCGTAATCAACGAATACAAAGACCCTATGTCCGGCAAAGTAAACCACTTCGCCCGTGGTAGTATTAAATTTATCAACATTAAGCCTGTTAAAGGTGCAGACGCAGATGGTGTAAAGCGTACTCATATCCCTGCAAAAAATGGTGAGCCTGCAAAAGTTATCGAAGCAACTCACACTATTAGTTTCCTGATCCAAGATGTTGATGAAAATAATAATGTTGTGGACGTAAATTCTCAAGGTGAGTGGGTTGGTATGGGAGAGAAGAAGCTACATCCCAGCCACGCAGATAAGGTCCAGGTTAAGTTTTCAACAGGATACAAAGACATTCTTCCAGGAATGGTTGTGTCGTTTCCGCTGAAGGTATCAAAAAATGGCGATAAGACATACGTGAATGGCACGCTGAGTGGTAAAGTGTTCAATATTCTGGATGAGAGCAAAGCAGGTGCTCCTGCTGCCCGTGCTCCAGCTTCTGGTAATGCTCCGGCCGCATCTGGAAATTCTGTGAAGATCTTTGGTGAGATCACGGCGATTAACGGTAATAAAGCCACTGTGAACGATGAAAAACTTGGAAGTGGGGACGTCATTTTAAGCGATGAGCAACTCTCTCAAGTAGCAGTGGGTGGACGCATGACCGCTTTCATTGTGAAGGAGACAGGTGTTATTACATCAGGTTTTAAAGCATACGGAGCAGCAGGGCAGAACAATCATGGCGGTAATAAAAAGAAAAGCAACTATGATTCTGTAGGTGTTGAAACTGGGCATGCGATCAATGCATTGGCTATTCTTTTGGATCGTGGATTCAAACCTAAAGACGAGCTTGAAGTTGCAAAGGAATTACATAAGGTAACTTCGAATGTAAAAGCTGCGGAGGCAAGCCGGACAGGAAAGGAACTTGATGCAGTAGGAGCCAGCGCCGGAAATGCAGTTCTTAATGCCTGTCGTCGTGTCGATATTAAGAGCAAAAACCTGCAAGAAGATATTGAAGGGATTGCCAATAAGCTGCTTGTAGAGCTTGCAGAGCCACTTTATGCTTTCATCACTGGTGAGAATAAGGCCTCTGAGGAAAAAGCTGCTGAACCTGTTAAGGAGCCTCTGGCTAATGCCCCTCAGACAAGTACACCACCGCCAGTATCCTCTTTTGATGCTCCACCTTTAGATTTTGATGATGATATTCCGTTTTGATGTCAATAACTTGTAGATAAAAATAAAGGAGCCTACAAAGGCTCCTTTTTTATTAGGTTGTTTCTGGCTCTGTTGGTGCTGGTGCGACTACGGGCCTACGGTAAACCAGAACATCGATGACAGATCCTGCGCCTGAGTATGTCAGTTTAAGAATTGTCACGCTGTCTGCTGCTGTGTTTATCGTATCGCTGTTCAAAACAGCATAGGAAGAGTCAAGAGAAACGATGTGACCTCCAGTGTCATCTTGGGTCAAGTAAATTGTCCCTTCAAAAGCAGGAACAGAGCTACCTAGACCAGGCCATGCCCCTATTACAGTGTCTTGGACTACAGATATAGCATAGACGTTGAAGGATCCTGAAGGCGTCCATGTGGCATCTGGTGTCGCTATTCTCTCAACAGAAGAAGATATGAACTGGGTATTAAGGTTCTGAATTGAAGATGCCCCTTGAGCGGAAATACCGCCTGCTGAGCTTATCAACCCTGAGGAAGTTACTCCTGAAACATTTATATTCTGTCCAGACAAATCAACATTAAGACCAGTGACTGAACCAGAAATTGCCAAGTTTTTAACTTTGGTCGTTCCCTTAAGATCCACATCACCACTAACATTCAATGTTGCTCCAGCGATATCTCCTGCTACAGATATATCCGCTAAACCAATGATATCCCCAGTTACAGACAGATTTCCACCCACTGTACTGTTTACTGCACCTGTTGTAAAGCCACCAACTAAATTAGAAGCCCCTGTTACTGTAAGTTGACTAATGGTAGCACTGTTGGTAGTCATACCCCCAGAAAGGGTTGACATACCTGTCACTGAAAGATCGCTCGCCACGCTTAGCGCCCCTTCCATATTTGCATTACCATTTACAACAATGTCTGTTCCAACGGATAAATTCTGTGTTATACTTACAGAATTAGGAGAAATATCTTTGCCATCGACACTGAAACTGACACCACTAATTGACCCTGTGATCCTCAGATTCTCAAGCTCAGTCATACCTGAAACTTTTAGTCGGGGTTCAGTTGATCCCTTAGAGCTATTGCCTTTAACGTAGACGTAATCAAAGACGTTATTTCCCAATCCTGTTAAAGACATTGTGGTATTGTCTGCGGAAGCAACACCATTCAAAATAACATCTGACCTTAAATTATGTGTCTGTACTGTATAAGGAGAGAGTTGTGTTTTCAAAAAGCCAGGGTTATCAGCATCGGTCCAGTCAAAGATCAAAGATGAGTTTTGCTTTGTCAATGTGACATTCTGGAATCTTGAGTTTACATCATCACCGTTAACAGGCCCTTTAAATATCGTGGTCCCATTAACAACGGTGTTATTTAAAGTGGTAGCTCCAGAAACAGTTAACGTTGTATAGGATGCACTTCCTCCAGAAATTCCTGCAATAGCCTGCGCTATTTTGTTAATTACGAAAGTAGTGTTCGCAATGGTCTGGCTATTGTTGTCATCCGCAGGAGTGGGGGTTTGTGGGTTTCCTGTGAAGATAGGGCTGTTCAGAGGCGCATAAGTTCCAGCCACAGAGCTTGCATCACTATACACTCTCCAAGCATTACTGTTTGCAGGATTGGCTGGAAGCGTAACAGGTGATGATGCTGTTGCACCTGGAGCATACCACCATCTAACACCATCAGACCCACTAAAGGCATACAACTGATTAAAGACAGTTGCTTGTGTACCAGCTACCCAAGGGAGTGGGGGTGTAATGAAGAATAAATTATCCGCAAAAGCTTTTCTTATTGTCGGGATAGTGCTACCATCTTCAGTAACTACGGTTTCTGAGGCTGTTCCATTGACAACCTTGTGCATTCTTTCAGCGTCTTTTTCAAGCTGAACTACAGCCTGTTCCAGTTGGGATGTTGTGTCTGCCACAATATTCTCCTTATTGATCCGACTTAGATTCTTCTCGTTGTGCCTCTGTGACACCCCAACGAAGAGAAATTAATTTACTGATTAGTTGCGGTGCTGCCACTGTAGGGGCATAAACCCACATATACCACTCAGTCAATGTGCCTTTGAATCCCCAGTAGACAAAAACGACTGTCATAGCAGCCAATCCTATGTTACTCCAGAACTTCGTATGTGAAGCTTTTTCTGGGTCTACGGGAGACCTGACAAGGTCCTTTAAAAACTTGGAAAGAGATTTGAACATAAGACCTCAATACTTAACGAATAAACATAGGCATGAACCTTGCTAATAATACTAGACAGACTATTGTTGAAGTCTTCAACCACTCTTTGACTGTTGAATCCTTGAAAGATGCACACAGTATCATAACTTCCATAAGCGTCTGATATGATGAGTTTATTGCAAAATCTAGCCCGAAAGGAAGCAGGTAGGGAAACTGCATGATTATTATCTGGCAGAAGAGCACCGGAAGCCCTAAAGAAAGCATTAGCTTTTTCTTCAATCCCGACAATACACACGCTGTTGAGAAGAGAAGCGCTATATCGAGTAACCAACAAAGAGAGAGGTAGAGTGAGAGATCAAAGTATTCAATATGAATAGAAAACCAAAACATCAGGGCATTTTCTAAAAGAATATGGATCATACCAAAAACCGACATGATCCTTATTCCTTTTTCCGTATTAGAGAGTAGCACTGCAAAACAGATAAAATACAGTGCTGAACTAATCATCGGATTTGTCTCTCCATGAGCATCTGAAACTGCTTGCTCAAGTCATTTCTTAAATCACCAACATCTTCTTTGATATCCTTCCTCAATTCAGAAACATCGTCCCTTACGGTCTTAAGTTTCTTATCGAGAATTTCATCCAGCTTTTCTTTGGTGACCATCTCTGCCTTGATCCTTATGATATCCTTATCGAGTTCTTCAAGGCGTTGCTGTGTCCTTTTGTAGTCATTATAGGTCACTCTCAACACACCTATAAGGACAAAGGTTATAACACCCCAGACAGCCTTTAGAATAGCAAACAGATCTATAGACATCTAACCCCCTTATTCAGGAACAGGAGGAAACTCGCTGTCTTCTAAAGACGTATCCACCTTATAAAGTTCTACACGGTAAGCCATCCAGTCTTGAAGCTTTTGCTTATCTTCCTTGGAAGCTTTGCCCAAAGAGACAGCATCTTTTAGAATCTCTATATGATCCCTAGCTTCCACAAGCCTGGATTTTTTTATATTTTCTCTTGCAGGACGCGTATCTATAGTAACTGCCTGCCACTTTGGAGAGCCGGACTTAGCAGCTACTCTGACCTTATCTTCAAAGTGTTCAGAAAACTCTTTGTAAATATCGTCAGTTACTGGCACTGCATCTTCAGGCCAAGTACCCGCTGAAACATACAGATCTTTAAGGTCAAGTGCAAAGAATGAGTTTGTCTTTGCGCTATATGCATATAATTGTTCCATTAGTACCCCATTGCAAAAATCATACATCTAGCACCAGTTTCCCAAGCACCTTGGTCACCTGCCCACTGCATCTGAACTCGGGCATATTGACTATTGAATCCCGCCACAGCACCCCAGCAGTCTGTCTTAATAGTTTCAGCAGCATATTGTGTGCCAGTATTTACAGAAAGACATGCATTAGGAAAAGCAATAGGGAAATAAATAGTTTCATACTGCTCGTTGTTGTAACCCCTGTAGGATCCACATGTCCATTGAAAGATTATCCCTGTGTTGTTATCTCTCCACCAACCAGTATTTCCCGACACACCTGCATTAGTGGTTGCAATTGTCAAACCCACATTCCCATTGCTGTCAGCAGTGACACCGTTGATACTTCTTACAATGTTTCTTCCTGCAACTACAGCATTGTTGTTAACAACATTTAGTGAGCCTATTTGAGCACCCGCAGTGACATCGAGACTTTGAGTGTTCACATTGTTACTCGCAACAATATTAGTTGCACGAGTTGTTGTTGACTGGAGTGTACCTACTGTGGCAGTATTTGAGACGGACAGGTTTGTAAAACTACCTGACGGTGCATTTATGGATGCTGCTTGTACGCTACCACTGACGACCATATTCCCAGTTAATCTGGCAAGGGCGGCTGTGTTGTTCAATGCATTGAGTTCAAGCATCGTGAAAATATTAGACCCTGTAGGAGAAAAGCGGAACCTCATTGAGTCTATTGTAGCATCCCCAACATTCCCAGGGTTGTCACCGACAACAAAGTCAAGGAAAGTTTGGTCGTCTGTTGGTTTTGTTGTGGTAATATAAGCAACATCGCTTGAAGAACCCTGGAGGTCGATCATAGGAACAGAAAGGGTTCCTGTCATCGTATCACCAGTGAGATTAACAAAACGTTGATCTGATTCGTCTTTACTGAAAACTTCAAGATTTGTTCTTGCTGTTGCTTTGTTAGAAAGATCAGATAAGTTAAGAGCTTGTCTTAGAAACCTAGAATCCAAATTAGGAATTTGCTCTTCAGTTATGTATTTTGCCCAAGCAGAGATCATGTTCAAAACATAGTTGAATTCTTCTACACTTGGTTTCTCACCCCAATCCCAGCCCTTATTCCAGAGATCATTTATAGGTCTGTTTTTGTTAGGTTCTTGGGTGTTTGGAAGGATAACGTCTCCTTCAGCCCATATCTCGATAGGTGTAATTGGCACTGCCATTGTAATCTCCCTTAAATCTTTGTATTCTCTTCATCAGAGACGAAAACAAGATGCGCCAGGCCACCAGGACCCTCTTTTATATTGGAATGGATAGAACCAAACCCAATCGCTTGCTTGTCATTTTTGAATCCAAATGCAACACCTTTAGACTCTGTCAATCTCAGATGTGTAGGCATAGGCAACATATCCTGAATTTCCTTTATCGCAGATTCTATTTCAAAACATGTTTTAGAAACGTTGATATCAAATCGGTAATTATAACCTTTATAGGTGGTAAAATTATCTTCACCAAAAAGTTGTTTTAGTGTACCGATAACTTCTGGTCTTGTACCATGCTTGGCAGAAGATGCCAGAAGAATTATGATAATTGCTCGATAGTTATTATCATTAAGACCGTTTCTTTCTACACCAACCTGCCTTCCTATTTCGTCCAGGTTAGAACCGGATGCGTTTGCTAAAAGTCTTTTTTCGGAAAGTTCAACAAACATCTCATCTAATTTTTTCAGTCTTTCCAGATAGATGGAAAGGAACTTTACCAAATCAACCTTCTGTTTTAGAAAGTCGCCAGGGAGGTAATCAATACCTCCTTCGACGAAATCAGGTAAGGGATGAATATGATTGACATCCTTCACTATATCTGCCATAATCCCCTCATGTTAGATGATTTGCAAGAAAGTTATATCATCGGCTTCAAGTGAGAAGACTTCTGTCATACCAGCTACTACATCGGCAGTTGTATATGAACTATCAGGGTCTTCTTCATTTTTGACTTCGATGAAAAGCTGTGTGAATCTACCAGCAGAGATGGAAGAACCGACAGCGGAAACAAGTTGAATATTATAAAGAATATCTGCAATATTGAGTGGTTCTACAACACCTCTAAGTGCATCCTTAATAATGTTCTGCTCTGAGATAGAAAGTGCTTTACCTCTGTATCTGACACGTACAGCCAGCTTTCTTACCTGTGCCTTAGTATGGTAGATAGTTTCAACTTGGTCATCCTCTGTGGTTATGTCGTAAAAGACATTTCCATAAGTGTTGTTTGACAAAGCTATTGTATTATAAAGGGCTAAACTGATAGCCTCTGTTGATCCACCATAAACAACAGTTTCAAATCTGTAAGCTGGAACACCGTACTGGTCGGTCTCTCCAGTGTTATTATTGAAGATTCTTACCTTGCTAACACCTTCTACGTTAAGGACGGCAGAGATTACAGCAGGTCTTGTAGCGGCGGCACCCTCAGCAGCAGTGTTTGCTGCACGGATCTTGTAGTCAGTATCAGTTTCAACATCAGAGCCTGGATTAAAAGCCTTCATGTTGTTTAGGCTGATGAAACCACCAGGTGTTGGACTTATGTTCGTTACAGTGTTTTCTTCACGTGACAGAGCACCAGGATCAGATGCAATAACGTCCATTGTGATAATACGAGTACCCACAATCGGAGAGGATCGGAAATCCATACGGCTTATCAATCCGGTCATGTTTAATTCGCTATCATAGCCAATATACATAGAACCATTAGGGGAGTCAATAATAATTCTGTCAGCATTCAATTGGGTGGTATTATCGACAATGAAATTCTTAACTGACATCATAAAGCTATTTAAGGCTGCACTGTTAGGGGCCTTGTTTGTCAGGTTAAGGTTAAGTGTTTTAGTGCTACCGTCAGCTTGATTGACTATCTGGAAGCTGTAGTTACCTAGAACCCAATCTGTGTTGAGTATTCTTTGTCCAAGGATATTACCCACAACAGGAGTATCCTGATCCAGAACAAAGTTTCCACTGTCAATATTGTATGTATCCGCACTATAAATCATGTTGTAAGGGACCGTGTTGTTGATAAGCATCTCTACAGAGCCGGAAGATCTTGATCTTCCTCTACGATAAATGCCACGGCGTCCCAAAAGTTCATCAAGATAAATACCTTCTGCCCCAGCAAGTGTTTGAGCAGAGTAAACTGCCGCTGCCAACAGGATAAGCTGGTATTCTCTCTCGTTCATAATAGTAGTGAATTTGTCAACAATCGAGTTTGACTGAGTGTTGAATGTCTCACCGAAGGTGCGGATAAGTGACTGCTTTGTGTCCAAGATAAGGTCATCAAGGGAAGGAATCTTAAATCCGTAGTCATTTAATCCAAATTGAGCAGCCACGAAAGCCTCCTCTTGTATATTTTGCTCTAAGATGTTGCTATTTTATCATATTGTGATTTAATAATAAAGACTTATAATAAAAAAGGGGCTTACGCCCCTTGATTATTTTATCAGAATGTTGTATAAGCTTAATTTGCCCAAGTATTCCACCAAGTGGCATCACCTGTCTTAGGCAACCTGAAGTTAACTAAGAAATATAGCTTCTCCTGCCATTTTATCCAGCCTTCATCACCACAAAGGCTAGCGGTGCTATCACTGGGAGTTGGGTACTCATACTCACTTTCACCAACAAATGCCAGTCTAACTATCTCTTCTTCGGTAGTTGTAATTTCAAAGAAAGCTTGGTAGCTTCTTGTGGTATGATCCATAGAAGAAGAGAAAGATATGATTTCTAAAACATCCGGTTCCAGTCTCGTTACTTCTTTTATCTTGTTATCCAAGACAGTTTTCATAACTTTTTTGCTAAGATATGTTCTATAAGGGAATCCAAATAGTTCATCAAAATACCAGTCTCCTGACCAGACATTGAATCTTAGCCACAATCTCTGTCTCAAACTTACCTGATTCGACTCGATAAGTTGAAGACCTTGACTAACATCAAGATCTCCAGTTACAGGATCCATTAGGAAATCAGAATAAAGTGTTGCCATTTTCCCGCCTTATCTGTTAGGTGGTGCTGTATTGCCTTCGCCTTCACCATCTGTCCAAGTATAGTGATGTGTATGACCCATAACGTAGTCATAAAAATCGTTCATATTGACACCACGTTTTGTAACTAAGTTGCCATCAGGTGTGATCTGAGCACCATTCATATTTATGCTCCCGTCAGTATTCGCTGAAAGGTTTGCCGCGCCGTTGGTAAATTGCATCTGTCCGTTCTTGTCAACTTTTAATGTACCAACAGGCCCCGTTAGAGTAAAATCTCCTTCAGGGGTCATTGACAAGCGTACTTTATCATTCCATACTTCAACGTTGTCAGGATTTATCTGCATACTATTACCATCTGTATGCACACCAATGATAGCCCAGCCAGGAAAAAGTCCATGAGTTGACATATCATTGGAATCACCTTCATTCCTCTCGGAGAAGGACAGCCCTACAATGTCACCTGGTTTTACAGGTAATGAAACACCAGCCTTGCCTCCGTTAGCGGAAGGCATTGATAATGGAACATCGAATATTGCCGGAAAACTATCTACCGTCCCATCATCATAGTTAGTCGATGCCAAAGGCTGGACTGTAGCAGAGGGGACGCTATAGTCAACATCGACAACTCTTGCCCTTAGTCCTGTGTGAATATCCCTGGCCTGCCTAGCAAACCATTGATTCAATGCTGCATCCATACGCTGTATTGCTGCCATCAACCCTCCACTATTCCACCACGAGTTTCTGAGAGTCCTAGCTCAGTTACCCAATCGCCACCCTCTAGCTCTCCTTTGTGCGTTAGATACACAACTTTATAAAAACCTGTGTATTTTATACTCTTGAGATAAATAGTGCTTTCTGGTATGATTGCGCCGTTGATCTGGGTTGTTACAACCAACCCTGCATCCTCTTTTATCTCTGCACGTGTTGGCTGATGAGGTTTTTTAGATTTTCTTTTTGATTTAGCTTTTTTAGCCAGCCTTCTTTTAGCTGGTTCAGGGTTTTGAGGAGTAGGAGAATCATGCATTCCTGACTCAGCGCTAATCTCAAATACTGCATTCTTAAACCTTTTCCCTTGTGTAGTCCAGTAAACCGCACCATCTTGCACACTAAATGTTGATCCGGTATTTTTTGCTAGCCTGTCCAAGTTATTAGCTGCATTACCTGTAAAAGCCATTGATTGTTGAAGAGTCTGGTTTCCAAACTTAACTACTTTACCTACAGGTAATTTAAGATCTGAAATCAAATCATTCAAAACAGTATCCAATGAGGTTCCTTTTTTATAGGATCTCGCTGTTTTTGCCGTTGTCAAGTTAGTTGTTGCATCACCAAGAATCATCTTTGTTTGACGAGTATTACCATCCCACTTGTCTTGAACAAATTCAACAGTACCGGAAAAAATAATTTGATTCTCACCGTCAAAGCCAGCCTCAAGGACAATAGCAATAGATTCCCTTTGATTTGAATCCAAATAGCTAACCGTCTCATCACTAAGATTATATATGGTAACGTATCCCTTATTAGGCTCTTTTGAATTGTCTTTTTTCACTTCAAACTGGATATTCGTAGCACCATTTTCATTAGTAATGACATAGGCTTCATTAGTTCCTTTATTGGTATAGTCTGAAATATTTGTAGGCTTAGAACCAATGTATACAGGCTTGCCTATCGTCAAACGATAAGTCCTTGTTCTGTATTGCGGCATGATTACTCCTCTGTTGTCACCTCTTCATCAGGTGAAGAGTAAAGTAGTTGCAAATCTGACAAGAAGCCGATATTATATCTTCCAACACGTTTTGTTGATTGAGTAAAAGAAAATATTCGTAATTGTCCAGCAGGGATATTTTCAAGGTATTTAAACGGAGCGAAGAGATCGAATATAGTAGTCAATTTAAAGGAGATTGTAGGATCAGACCCTACATCCCCGAAATATACTAGCCAAGACTCATCTCTCTCATTCCATTGGAACCTCATCTCGTAGGTCTGGCTGTCCAAAACCACACGCATGGTTTGGTCTGCAAAACCATCAATATCCCATGAAAATGTTATTTTTGACATTAGTTACCTACCGCTTTATTATAATCCATGATTGTTCCATCAGCACCCCTTATTTTACCATCAGGTGTCAAAGTTCCTATCACTTGATCTTGTTTTGTGAAGTTACCGGAGTCCATACCATCAGCTACTTTTTGCCAACCATCTTTATTAGGTCCTGCAAATTTCGTTCTCCTTGCCGTCACTTCTATACCATCATCAGTTGCGGAAGACTGAACCGCACCTTTCTGCTTTGTCTTTCCGCTCTTTTTTGGATTTGTATACACGGTTGCAAGAACCGTTTTACCCAAGATGAATGTACGGAACTCAGTAAATTCCAAGTTGAAGACTAATGCGTCACCGGAATCATTTGATCTCTCTGCGGTCATATTGGTACAGATATAGTTTTCAAGGATCATATCCTCGGCAACTAGTGTTACCAACTCACGGTCTTCAATCATCTTGACCAAAATATCTAAGGCTTTTTGGGGTCTTTTACTTTGCAAAGGATTATCTGGATCAGTATCTTTATCAATGTAGTTATTCTGAATTAAATACATTGGTGAACTATTGACCCTTGCTGAAAAACTAAATTTACCGTCTTCAATTACTGCGTGATCGGAAAAGTTAAC
>JACCDR010640474.1_pt1 | contig 12772 bp, 8 predicted proteins | sample 7446431 | NCBI WGS metagenome assembly JACCDR01 (sample SAMN15323443, study PRJNA562643) | freshwater metagenome | isolation source: river surface water | place: USA:Blue River Watershed | collected 2017-08-17
CTCGAAATCCTCCTCCGCGCACGGAACGAGACGGATCAGGCGTTTAGGGCCCTGAGCCAAGCGATCCGGCAGGTTGAGGGCGAGACCCAGAAGACGAGCAGCGGGATCGCGGCGCAAGCGCAGGCGGTCGATGAGTGGTTCGGTAAGCACGACCGCGCGTTCAAGGGCATTGCGGCCGGGGCTGCGGTGGTCGGCGGGGCCGTGGTCGCGATGGGCGCAGGGCTGTACGCCCTCGGGCAGCGCGGCTCCGACGTGCTCAACGTCGAGGGGGCCTTCCGCAAGCTGACCGCGGCGGCGGGGATCAGCTTCGAGGTGATGCTCACCGAGGGGCGGCGCGCGACGGCGGGCCTGATCTCGGACTACGACCTGATGCTCAACGCCAACCGGCTGTTGGGCGCGCGACTCCCGATCACGGCCGACCAGTTCGCGACGATGAGCCGACAGGCTATCGCGCTCGGGCGCAGTGTCGGGAAGGATGCGGCGGAATCACTGGATCGGCTCGCGATGGGCCTCTCCAAGGTCGAGCCCGAACTGCTGGACGAGATCAACCTCAAGGTCGATGCGACGCACGCCAACCGGGAGTACGCCAAGCAGCTTGGCGTCTCCACGGAGGCCCTGACCAGCCACCAGCGCCAGATCGCCTTTGTCACAGCGGTGCAGCAGCAGATGGCCGAGCGCACGGCCACGATGGGCGATCTGCACCTGACGTTCGCGGATCGGGTCGCCATCGCGAAGACCCAGGTGGCCAACCTCGTGGACGTCATCGGGCAGGGCGTGGCCCTCTCGCCGTCGATGAACAAGGCCCTTGACATCATCGGGGCCAGCCTGCTCGATGCGTTCGGCACCAACAAGCAGCAGGCCCTCCGCACGACCATCGAGTGGGTGGACTACTTCGCACAGATGAGCGTCAAGGCCGCGCAGCTCGCGGTGTCGGGCGCGAAGGCCATCGGGCAGGCGTACTACTTCCTGCGCGAGGTGTTCGAGACGCAGATGAGCGTCATCACGGGCGGCTTGGAACTGGCCGTGAAGGCGCAGCTCGCGCTCGCGACGGCGGCCAGCAAGCTGCCCGGTCCGATGTCGTACGTGTACGGCAAGCTCGCCGACGAACTGCGCGGCGTGTCGGTGTGGATCGAGGGCGCGCGGAAAGGCTTCGTCTCGGCGGCGGCCGACTCGGGCCGCGCCTCGGACGCATGGGCGAAGAAGACGGACAGCCTGAACGCCGACCTCGGCCGCATGGTGGCGGCGATGCAGAAGGCGGCGGCGGAAGGGCCGAAGCTCTCGACGGCGCAGACCGGTGTGGCGCGCACGACCGACACCGTCACGACGAGCGCCGAGGCGAACGCCAAGGCCGTCGAGCAGGCGAAGAAGGAAGTGGAGGCGTTCCTTAAGGTCGTCGAGAAGCAGAACGACGCCCTCGACATCACGGCGGCGGAACTCCGCTGGGCCAACGTGATGCTGAAGGACTTCCACGTCAACCTGGCGGCCACCCTCTCGCCGTTGGCGCAGGCGGCGGCGGGGACGGAAGGGTGGGCCGAAAAGCTCGGCGCGGCCGCGATCAACCTTGAGCTTGCCCGCACGAAGACGATCGACCTCGGGCAGGGGTTGGATGAGGCTCTGCAGGCTGCCGAGCAGCGGGCCGAGCAGATGGCCGAGGCCCTCGACCGCGTGGGCGAGGACACAGCGCGGACGTTCGTCGGGGTGTTCGGGCAGATCGCGGGGGGCTTCGACGGGATCACGGGGCGCGTGCTCTCGGGCTGGGTCGGCATGTTCGACCAGATGATCACGACCTCGAAGGAGAAGGGCGGCGCGCTCTGGTCCTTCATGCAGAGCAGTGCCGGCCAGAAGGTCGGCGGCGGGCTGCAGGTGGGCTTCGAGACGTTCGGGCAGGGATACCAGTTCGGCGCGGGGTACGGGAAGACGGTGGGCACGCTGGCCGGGGCGGGCACGGGCGCGGCCACAGGCGCGCTCATCGGCACGTACGTGATGCCCGGGTTGGGCACGGGTGCCGGCGCGGCCATCGGGGCCATCGCGGGGGGCGTCGGTGGCTACCTCGTGGGCCGCAAGAAGGAGCAGGAGGAGAAGGCCGCGCTGAAGGAACTGCAGGCCGACCTCCTGCAGACGTACGGCGGCATGGAGCGGCTGAAGAAGTTGGCCGCTGATGTGGGCGTCAGCATCGACGGCGCATTCAGCGCGAAGAAGCCGAAGCAGGCCCTCCAGGTCATCGAGCAGTTCTCCCTCGCGCTGGATCGGCAGAAGGAGAAGATCGAGGGTATCAACACGGCGGTCGAGGGCTTCAATCAGCGCGTCCAGAGCGCCTTCGTGGATGGCGTGGACAAGGCCACCGGCAAGGTGCGCGACTTCGGCACGGCGGGCCAGCAGGAGTACGACCGCCTCGCCATCTACGCCGCGGCGAGCTTCGCGGCGCAGATGAAGGAGAGCGGCAACCTCGTGCAGGCGCTCGACGCCATCGGGCCGAGCCTCGACCACCTCACGATGGCGCAGCAGACCTTCGGGTTCGCGGGCAACGAGACCCTGAACAAGCTGCTCGGGTTCCGGCAGGTGGTGACGGCCAACCGCGACGTCTTCGAGTCCCTCGACGGCCTCACGAAGATGATGGAGGGCTTCGGCGCGGCGGGGCAGATGACCCGCGGCCTGTTCCAGACCTTCGCCGAGGATGCCGGAGCGCAGTACCAGACGCTCGTGGCGCGCGGGGTGGACGCCAACGACGCACTCGCGGCGATGGCTCCGACCCTGCAGCAGTTGTACGAGGGGCAGGCCAAGTACGGCGTGATCACCGACGAGACGACGCAGAAGTTGATCGACCAGGCGAAGGAGCAGGGCCTCGTCGGTGATCACATGCGGTCGGTCAACGAACAGATCCTGCAGGCCACGCTCGACATCAGCGCGGCGATCAAGGACCTCGCGGCGGCGATGCGCGGGGAACTGCCGGCGGCGGCGGCTGAAGCGGCCGAGGGCATCACGGCGGCCTTCCACAACAAGCGAATCGTGATCCCGGTGGAGTACGACGATCGCGGCGGGTTCCGGCCGGGCGGCGGGGACTACGGCGGCGATGCGCCGAGCTTCGGCACGGGGGGCGTGGTGCCCTTCACGCCGGGCGGGCGCATGGTGCGCGTGGCGGAAAGCGGCACCGAGCGCATCGTGTCCGACGAGCAGCTCGCGGGCATCGTCGCGCGGGCGGTGGCGCAGGCGGGCGGAGGCGGTGGCGGCACGGGGGGCGTGCGTAACGAGATCGGCGGGCGCGTCCTCAACGAGCTGGTCGTGGATGCGGCCAAGGCGGGCCTGCGCAACGGACGGATCCCCGTGCCGCGGTCGGCGGTCGTGGAGAGGGTGTACTAGATGCCGAGCAGTCGTGCGCGCTTCGTCTCGACCAATCGCGCGTTGACCGCGACGATCACGGCCTCGGCGTCGGTGGCCGATCGCCCTGCGTCCTACCTGTCCAACACGGCCCGGTGGAAGCGGTGGCGCTCGACCACGACGACGGGGAACCAGACCGTCGATTTCGACTTCGGGAGTTCGCAGCTCGTGCAGGTGGTGGCGCTCGTGGACTGGAAGGCGCACACGGGCGGCACGATCAAGGCGCAGACATGGAACGGCGCGGCGTGGGTGGACTTCGGCACGTTCGCGCAGCCGAGCCCCAACCCCACGGGGATCACGACGGTCTGGAACGTAAGCGGCGTCTCGACCACGAAGGTCCGCGTCCTGTTCACGAACACGGCCAGCGCCTCGGACTACGTCGAGTTGGGCGTCGTGGTGGCGGGGGCGTACTTCGAGCCCACGGCCACGGTGAGCGACGGGTTCGAGATGACCCTCGTGGACCCGAGCGTGCTGGTCGCGTCGGTCGATGGGCAGGCCGAAGCGCTCACGCGCACCGAGTACCACGTGATCCGGGGCGAGTTCGAGCGGTTGCCCGCGTCGGACCTGACCGAGTTCCGCGCCCTGTTCGCCAGCGTGGGCACCCGCGTCCCGTTCCTGGTGGCGGTCGATCCCGACTCCGCGAGTGAGATTTTCTACGCCCGGTTCCTCGCCCTGCCGATCTCCCATGTCCTCCAGAACACGTGGACGGTGGGCCTCGAACTGCAGGAGGCGCGGTGAGCTACGTTCCGTTCGTGTACCCGCTGGCCGGGGGCACCCCGCCCCCTGCGCTGGATGTGCGGACCACGACGCTCCCCTCCGGCACCGAGGATGTGCTCTACCCGAACGTGTCCCTCGTGGCCACGGGTGGCACCGCGCCGTACTCGTGGGCCGTGCTGTCGGGGGCGTTGCCCTCGGGGATGTCGCTGTCGTCGGCGGGCGTGCTGAGCGGGACACCGACCGCGGCGGGGAGCTTCGAGTTCGTGGTGCGCGTGACGGATGCGGTGTCTGCCACCGACGATAGCGGCACGCTGTCGCTGGTCATCGCGTCGGCTCCTGGCTCGGCCCTTGCCGTCACGACCACCTCGCTCCCGAGTGGGGATCGCGGCGTCACGTACCCGAACCGCACGTTGTCGGCGACCGGCGGCACCGCGCCCTACACGTGGACGGTGGCCTCCGGGTCGCTTCCGACCGGGCTGAGCCTGTCGTCGGGGGGTGTGCTGTCGGGCGTGCCCACGGTGGCGGGGACCTCGGCGTTCGTGGTGCGGGCGACGGATGCCGCCTCTGCCACGGCCGACAGTGGGACGCTGACGGTGGTCGTGAATCAGGTGGCGGCCCTCGCCATCAGCACGCCCTCGGCGCTGCCCCGTGGCCGTGTCAGCAGCGCCTATACGCGGTCGATGGCTTCGACGGGCGGCTGGGGCGCGAAGACGTGGACGAAGCTGTCCGGGTCCTATCCGGCCGGCGTCACGATGAACAGTGCCGGCGTGTTCTCGGGGACACCCACGACCGAAGAGACCGCCGTGTTCGTGCTGCAGGTGACCGACAGCGAGAGCCGCACGGCCTCCGGCACATTCTCCCTGACGATCGACCCGGCGGCGACGGGCGAGGGGCCGCACGACTTCTTCAACGAGCAGACGAACACAGCGCTACACCCGGAGTGCATCAAGTCTGAGTCAATGCGGTCAACGGAGAGCCTCGATCGCCTCCTGGTGGACTGGCCAAGCCGGATCTGGAGCTACGTCTTCGGCACGGCCGGGGAGACGAACCCCGCAGCCCCGGATGCGGCGCGGTGCATCATGCCGCACTCGCTGGCCGGCGGCGACCAGCCCAAGATCGACCTCAAGCCGTTCAACCTCTCGACGGGCAGTTTCCTCGCCATGGTCGAGACGATGTGGATGCGGGAGTGCCTCGACGATGTGATCCCGCAGTCAGGGCTCACGCACAAGTGGCAGCAGTTCGAGGGGAAGAAGGTAAAGGGCGAGCAGATCCACATCGAGCCACGGATCAACTTCCGCCCGGACACGGTGGCCGGCGAGGTGGGGCACCTCGACCTTCGTCCGTACGGCACGACCACGCTCCGGCAGGATCCGACGACGGGCGTGATCACCGACGTACCGATGGCCCCGACCGGCCCCGGCGCGGTGGGCGTGGAAGGGTGGCACATCCGGCCCGATGTGATGGTGCGGGACTACTTCCTGTTCGAGTTGAACGAGCCCGGGACGAACTTCCCTGAGTGGACCTCCACGTACACGGGGGGCGCTCCGCTGGTCACGGTGTCGATCCTCGGCGTCGCGATCGACGGCGCGGACACCGTGCTCACGATCCCGCCTGGCAACGTCCCCGCGCAGAAGGCCAGCGATCCCGACATGAACATCTGGGTCGATTCCTTCACTGAGCCGGAGGGGTGCCGCGTCACGATCACCGGCAACGACAACCCCGTGCTCAACGGGACCTTCGATGTCGTCGCTGACGATTACTCACACCTCCGCATCCGTGGCCTTGCGGTGACAGGCAGCGGGGGGCAGGTGAGTAAGCACTTCACGAAGTTCACGTGGGTGCATGCCGAGGAGGACATCGATCCGTTCTTCGTGTATTTCAAGGTGCCGCTCTGCCGCTTCTACAACGGGCTCATCTCGGTGTGGCGGCAGGAGTACAACACGAGCAAGGACATTGACACGCTCGTCGGGTTCAACATCACGGCGGCCCCCACGCAGGCGTCGCCCACGGTGCTGACCATCGGGGCGCATACCATCGAAACGGGCGACTACGTCTGGATCAGCGGCAGCGATGTGATCCCGCAGCAAAGCTACGTCGCCACGTACGTCAGTCCCACGCAGATCAGCATTCCCCTGAGCGTCACGACGGAGTCCGCGATCAACCCTGGGCCGCGCCCCGCGATCGACCAGTTGAACTTCGGGGACATCGGCGCGGGGGATACGTTCACCCTGCAGTTCCGCGAGGACATCTCCGCGCCGGTCACCTACTCGGACGACATGACGGCCGACCTCCGCGCGGCCTTCGATGCGCTCCCGAACCAGCCCACACCGACCGTGGTCCGGGTGTCGGCCTCGGTCTACACGATCACGGTCAACACGACGCGGAGCAACACAGTCCAGGTCAACGCCACCGGGTTCACCTACGGCGGCACGACGCGCATCCAGACGGCGGTCGGGCAGACCTTCTACGGCGGCACGTACGGTCTGGTGTCGAAGCCGCTGGTCATCTACACCCGCAACATGATCCTCCAGCGCAACCGCGAGATCGACTTCAACGACACGACGCTCTTCAAGAGGCCCATCCGATGATTCCCGGCTTCACGCTCATCGAGGACGGCAACAGCGGCGCGGCGCAGACGTCCTACGTCACGGGCAGCATCTCCCCGGCCGCCGACCGCGTGCTCTACCTGGCTGTGTACGCCGTGACCCCGAGCAATCCTGCGTCGGTCCAGCCGACCGTGACCGGCGGCGGGGTGTCCACGTGGACGGAGATCAGCGGGTCCACGGTGGTGCATGAGACGCGGCGGATCACGTGGTACCGCGCGCTGACCGGGGCCACGCCGACAAGTGGAGCCGTTACGCTGGACTTCGGCGCGGTGTCGCAGTCCGTGTGCAAGTGGCTGATCGTCGAGGCGACCAATACGCTCCTGACCGGCACGAACGGCGCGGACTCGGTGGCGCAGGCCGACCCGTACGAGAGCGGGGCGTCGGCCTCCATCCTCTGCACGTTCGGCAGCGCGTGGGGCCATCCCGACAACCGCGCGCTCGCGGTGACCAGCCGCAACGCCAACAACCTGACGTTCACGCCGGGGACCGGCTTCACGCTGATCCCGAGCGCAACCGGGAGCAACGGGTCGTTGGCCCTGTTCTACGGGCGCGATGCCGACACGCTGGACGTCGATGGCACCTGGCCCTCGTCGGGCCGTGTCATGGCGTCGGCCATCGAAGTGGTGGGCGCGGCAGACGTCGCCCCGCCGCCTGACTTCACGTTTCCCCGTGTGCGCCGCTTCGGCCTGAACGGGCGGGTGAACTGACCATGCAGCAGATCACACTCGGTGAAACCTCGGCCGCCTTGCGCCGCATTCTCTTCGTGGCCGAGCTGCCCGCCGACCGCAACGAGATTCAGCGGATCAACCTCGGCGACTTCGGGACCGGCGACACGTTCACGTTGACGTTCAACGGGCAGACGACGAGCGCCATCAGCTACAACGCTTCAACGTCCACGGTGGCCAGCAGCATCGACACCGCGCTCGAAGCGCTGAGCAACATCGACGCCTCGGCGATCACCGTGGCGTACGTCTCGGGCGCGAGTTACGACGTCACGTTTGGCGGCAACCTCGCCGCCACCGATGTGCCGCTTCTGACGATCACCCCCACCGGGTTCACGCCCACCGGGGTGACCGAGGTCCAGCACGGGGGCGTGGCACTCTCCCCGGCGCTGCACGTGACGTTCTCGGCCGGGGACATCCTGGTCTCCCAGAACGGCGCAACGGAGGCCACCTCACAGGGGTCGGTGACCGAGATCGGGAGCGGCCGGTACTACTACGAGGCGCACCCGGAGGAGGTGGACACGCTCGGGTTCCTCTCGCTGGCGATCACGCGCGACGATATCTCGGTGGTGTTCCCGACCGCGCAGATCGTGGCCGCCTCGTCGGCGCTCGGGGCTCCGGTGATCCGCTCAGGCACGGCACAGGCGGGGACATCCAGCAGCATCACCCTCGACGCGGACGCCAGCGAACTGAGCAACTACTACGTGCCAGCGCTGGTGTACCTGCGTTCCGGCAACGGCGCTGGGCAGGCGCGGCTCATCCACAGCTACAACGGGGCCACGAAGGTGGCCAGTATCGAACCCAATTGGGTGACGCCCCCCAACAGCGCAACCGTCTTCGATGTCATCCCGGTCGAGCCGTCGATGGCCGACCTGACGCGCGCGAACCACGCCACGGCCGACACGTTCGGGGATGTCAGCACGCCGGAGGAGATCGCCACCGAGGTGCTCAGCACCATCACCGACGACAACACGCCGTTCTCGGGGGCTGACATCGCCTCCATCGAGTCGCGCATCCCGGCGGCGCTCTCCAGCGGGCGGATGATCGTCGATGCGCAGGCGATCAGCGGCGACACGACGACAGCGGCGCGGCTCAAGGCGCACGCGGCGGCGGTGCTGCAGGTGATCGTCGGGGTCGGGAGCACGACCTCGGCTGTCGTCCTGAACTCCACGACCGGCATCAACGGCGCGGCCCCGTCGTCCACCAACGACCAGTACAACGGGCGCGTGCTCATCTTCACGAGCGGCACGTTGGCCGGGCAGTCGCAGGACATCGCGGACTACAACGGCAGCACGAAGACGCTGACGATGGCCCTGCCGTTCACCGGCTCGGCGTCCTCGGGCGACACCGGGGTCATCGTATGAGCGGCGCGCGTCTCGGGCTGGGCGGCCCCATTCGTGGGCCTCTGGGGGCGTCCCCGACCACGCCCGAGGAGACGCTGGCCGATTGGCTGGCGAGCGTCTCGGTCGATCGCGTCGTGCTGGCCGAGATCCAGCCCGCTGAAGCCCTCACGGGCACGTGGACGGCACAGGGGCCGACCAACCCCCAGGTGTACGCCTACACGTGGCCGTCCTTCATCCAGACGGGCGTGATCCCAGGCGGGCTGTACCGTCGCCTCGACGAGGTGCGCCAGAACGGCACGCTCCTCGCGGCGCAGGGGTCGGTGGCGGCCTGCCAGTCGGTGCTTGGGTCGTACTACTACGACCAGTCGGCGGGGACGCTCTACGTCTCCACGACCACGGGCAGCTCCCCGGCCGTGTTCGCGTCGGTGGCGGCCTTCTTCACGCTGTTCGTGGCAACGGCCCCGATGGACTTCGTGGGGGATCGGCTGTACGAGCCGCTCCTGACGGGCGTGCTGCCAGCCGTGTCCTCGGAAGCGCAGGATGCCTTTACGCCGGTCACCTCCATCGCGGAGGGCGTGCTCGACCTCGTGAACGGCCACGGGCTGTGGGACGCGATGGCCACGGCCTACGTGTGGCGAAACAAGCGGGTCAGGCTGTTCCTTGGCGGCGGGCGCATGTTGCGCAGCGCGTACGAGCAGGTGGCCTCCCTGCGGATCGACGGCCTCGCCATCGGGGACGATGTGGCGCGGCTCTCCCTGCGGTCACAGGCGTACTTGCTGGAGCAGACGCTGCCCCTCGCCACGGTGGCCGCCACGCTGTACCCGTACGCGGCCGACGAGGTCGTGGGCACGTACCGGCCGCTCCTGTGGGGCCTGGTGCGCGACATCCCCGCGCTCTGCGTGGACGCCTACCACCGACGCGATCCGAGCTTCACCGGGGCTCCGGTGGGCTTCGCGGATGTGTACCTCGTGGCCGACCCTGACGCGCAGGCGTTGACCTCGGTGCCGGCCGTGCGCGCGGTGCGGCGCGATGATGGCGTCACGACGCACGCGCTCGCCTTCGAGCAGTACAGCGTCAACCTCGCGGCCTGCACGGTGACGGTGACCGATCCGACCTACCGCGCCGACCAGTGGCAGATCCGGGTCGATGCCACGGGCGTGAGCGATGGCGCGGGCGGGTATCTCTCCACGGCCGGGGAGATCGCCAAGGACATCCTGCGCACGCTCGGCGCGGCCTCGACCGACATCGACGCGGACAGCTTCGCGGAGGCCGACGCGGCGGCCCCGTTCGCGCTCGGGCTGTGGGTGCGCGAGCCGGTGCAGGCGTCCGAGGTCATCGTGACCCTGCAGCAGTCCGTCCTCGGGACGGTGTGGGTCGGCCGGGATGGACGCTGGCGGATGCGCGTGTTCGACCCGAGCGCCACGGCGACGGCCGGCACGGTGCTCGACACGGATGTGGCGCAGTGGGTGCCGGTGGAGCGCATCGATCCGATCTACCCCGAGGTCCGGGTGTACTTCGCCACCAACCCCGCGACGGGCGAGGCCCGCCTCACGACGGCCGAGGACAGCGCGACGCGGTACCTGTACGAGACGGTGGACGGCCTCACAGTGCGGACGGCGCTGCTCGACTACTCGGCCGCGGTGACGATGGCGCAGCGGTATCTCCTGCTCGCGAAGAGCGCCGATGTCCAGGTGGACGTCGATCTGCGCGGCCCCGAGCTGCTGCTGGCCGAACTGACCGATCAAGTCTCGGTGACGCGGACCCGCGCCCCGGGCGGCGCACTGGCGGCGCAGCGGTTCGAGATCCTCGCGCGCGAGGTGCGGCTGGACCCGGTGGCGCTGCGCGTGCGCCTCGGCAACTTGGGCGGGCTGTCGGGGCTGGTCGGGCGGATCGGCGTCGTGGCCAACGCCTCGGTCCCGGCAGGGGCGTACGGGGCGAGCACGGCCACCGAGCAGGCCACCTATGCGTGGTGGCACGACGACAACGACGAAGTAACCACGGGGGTCGGCCCCGTGTCCCTGTGGTGGTGAGCGTATGAGCTTCAGCAATTCCAACCCGGCCGTGGTCGGCGCGGCGGTGCGCAAGGGCCACTACGACACCATCTTCGACAACACGGTGGCCTTGAAGGAGGCCCGGTCCTGCCATGACCTCGGCGGGTCCTACCACGACACCGTGTCGGATACCTCGCTCGTGGACATCCCGGGGGCCGTGTTCGTCGAGGTGGACGGCACCAACCTGACGGGGCTCACGGTGGAAGTGCAGGCGATGTGCAAGGTCGCCAGCGGCACCGGGTACATCCGCCTCTACAACATCACCACGCCCGGCTATGTCGGGTCCGAGGTGAGCTTCGTCAGTGGCGCGCCCGCGCTGGTGAAGATCACGGGCCTGACGCTGGCCACGGGCGTGACGCAGTACAAGCTCCGCGTGCGCGGGGCGACCTCTGACACGCAGCCCTCTGTGTGGGGCGCGAAGCTGGTCATTCGATAGGAAAGGGACAGACCCATGCGAACCATCATCCGCCGCGCCGCTCTGGTGCTCTTGCTGCTGCTCGGGGCGTTCCTCGCGCTGCCGCTGGCGCAGACCATCACCTCGCGCTTCGTCAACGTCGTGGCCTCCGGCACCGTCACCACGGGCGGGGAAATCCTCACGACGGGGGCAAACATCCGCGCGGGCGCGGCCCTGAACGCCTTCAATACCCGCGTGTCCGTGTCCGACAGCAGTCTCGCGGATGCGCCGGGATTCTTCCAGGCAGGCGAGCCAGGCGTGAGCGCGGCCAACGTCGTCCTGAGCAACAACTACTACGGCATCAACGGCGGATCGTCGGGGCGCGTCAACACCGCGAACGGCGGGAGCTATCTGCGACTCGGGCGCGCGGCGATCGACCTCGTGCTGATCAGCAGCGGCGGGGCGTTGACCACGGCGCAATCGTGGAGCGCGAGCGGCATCAGCGGCGGCACGTACACCAGCCCCCTCCTCGTGCCGGATGGCAGCGTCTCGGCTCCCGGGTTCGGGTTCTCGGGGGCATCCAACACCGGGTTGTACCGTCCGTTGGCGGGACAGTTGGGCTTTGCGCACAACGGCGTCCTCGCGGCCACGCTCTCCAAGGACAGCAGCGGCGGCTTCGAGTTCTCGCCGCGCGCGGGAGCCTTCGGGACGGGCGGGGTCACCGGGAGCTACGTCTCCATCGGCCACAACAGCAGCGGGGCCGGCGCGGCGGGCTTCGTGGAGCTGGCCGACCGCAGCGGGGCCACGCGGTCCCTGTGGGTGAACTCGGGCCTCCTGCGCATCGGCACGGGGCGGCCGACCGAGAACGATGCCACGTCGCACACCGGGGGCAGCGTCGTCGGGGACCAGACCTCCAGCCTCGACACCAAGGATCTGCTCGGAGCCCCGACCACGACCGAGATGCTCGACGCGGTGCTGCGGACGCGGGTGCATCGGTTCCGGTACAAGGACGGGCGCTATGGCGGCGAGGTGTTCACGGGCATCGTCACGGATGAAGCCCCGTGGTTCGGGAAGGACCGCGACGCGGCCCACCCGGCAGGGAAGGCCCTGAACGAGATCAACGGCCTCGGGTACACCATCGGGGCGATCCAGGCGCTTGAGGCGCGGGTGCGGACGCTGGAGGCTGAGCTGGCCCGCTTGACACCACCCGGTCACAAGTAGTATTGCGACCAGCCTACTGATAGAGTGGAGACCAGCCGTGAACCAGTGGCTACGCGACAACGTGACGTTCTCGACCGTAATGGCGCTGCTGGCGCTGTTCGCGAGTGGAATCACCTACATCAATCAGGTGCGCTCACTTGAGATCCGCGTCGTAGCCCTTGAGGCAGCGGTGTGGCCCACGCGGGAGCAGTCGGCGCGTCAGGATGAGGTGCTGAAGTCTATCCAGGCGCAGCTCGCGGAGATCAAGGGCGACCTCAAGGACATCAAGCGGCAGGAGATGGCGCGATGACCACGCAGGAGATCAAGGAACTGCTAACGGACGCGCAGGCCGTCGCCCTGACCC
>JACCDR011481706.1_pt1 | contig 12771 bp, 10 predicted proteins | sample 7446431 | NCBI WGS metagenome assembly JACCDR01 (sample SAMN15323443, study PRJNA562643) | freshwater metagenome | isolation source: river surface water | place: USA:Blue River Watershed | collected 2017-08-17
CTGTCGACGCCGGATCCAGAGATGATGGAGTTCGGACCCGTCAAGGAATGGCTGTTCGCGGTGGAGCGCATCCTGCGTGACATGTATGCACGCTCCAACTTCTACGACACGCTCGGGATCTGCTACCGCCAACTCGGCGCGTTCGGCACCATGGCCATGGGCATGTTCGATGACAGCCAAGAGGTGCTGCGCTGCTGGCCTTACCAGATCGGGGGCTATGCAATCGCCAACAGCGCGCGAGGTTCGGTCGACACCCTCTACAACGAGTACTACCGCACCGTACGCCAGCTCGTGCAGCAGTTCGGCAAACCAGGCAAGGGTAAGGAGCCCGATATCTCGATGCTCAGCCCGCGCGTGCAGCAGGCCTGGGCCGCCGGGCGACGAGAAGACCCCGTGAGCGTGATCCACGCCATCCAGCCCAATAGCGACTGGAGCGGGGAGTACGTAAGCAGCCGAGACATGCCTATCAGCTCCTGCTACTACGAGAAGGACGGCAACAGCGCCGATCAGCTCCTGCTGGAGTCAGGCTTTGAGGAGCTGCCCGCGCTGTGCTTTCGCTGGGACATCCTCGGCGAGGATCCGTGGGGCACTGGCCCCGCGCTCGATGCAATCGGTGATGCGAAGGGGCTGCAGTACCGCGAGAAGCAAAAGGCCCAGCGCATCGACAAGCAGAACAACCCGGCGCTCTATGGAAGCGGGAATCTCAAGGGCAAGCGTACGAGCCTGCTGCCCGGTGACATCACCTATGGCGACTACCAGCCAAACGGCAAGCCCGCGCTCCAGCCGATCCACGAGATCAACCAAGACATCGGCGCGATCCGCGAGGACATCCAAACTATCGAGCAGCGCATCTCGCGCGCTATGTACGAAGACTTGTTCCTGATGCTCTCGCGCTCGGATCGCAGGCAGATCACGGCCGAGGAGATCGCGCGACGCGAGGAAGAGAAGCTCATCGTGTTGGGCCCCGTGGTCGAACGCATGAACAACGAGCTGCTCAATCCAGCGATCGACCGCGGTTTTGCGATGGGCCTGCGCGCAGGCCTGTTCCCGCCGCCGCCCGAGGAGCTCTACGGAATGGATCTGCGGGTGGTGTACGTCTCGCTCCTGGCGCAGTCGCAGCGACTGGTCACCACGAGCTCGATCGACCGCTACGCAGGATTCATCGGCGGGCTGTCGAAGTATCAAGCGGACTCCGGCGAGTCGGTCACGGTGATCGACAAGCTGGACATCGACCAGGCCGCGGACGAATACGCCGATGCGCTGGGCGTGCCGCCCACCATCGTGCGCAGTGACGATGCGGTCGCACAGATCCGCGAACAGCGCGCGCAGGCTCAGCAAGCGCAGCAGATTGCGGCCGCGGCACAGCCGGCGCAGCAGGCGGCTGGCGCGGTCAAGGATCTGTCGGAGGCGCAGGTGGGTGGGCGCAGCGTGCTCGAAGCCATGGCGGGGGCAGCGTGAGCGAGCCGGAGGTGCCAGCAGACAACGCGGCGGATGAGAAGCAGGTCAAGCGGCGCGGCCGCCGAGCCAAGGATCAAGAGGAGCAGGAGCTGTCCGATCTGCGTGCCATCCTGGGGAACAGCGCGGGGCGCCGCTTCTTGTGGGCGGAGCTGTCACGCCGCAACGTATTCTCGACAGCCTTCCACACCGATTCGCTGGTCTTCGCGCACAACGAGGGGCTTCGCTCCGCCGGCGTCGACCTCATGACACGCATCATCGAAGCAGATCCAGCCGCATGGATCTTGATGCAGCAGGAGGCGACGCAAGCGCGGGTGTGAATCATCTTTTGCGGCACCGCTTGACAGCCACCTAGATTCGCGCCCATGACGACGGGCGCACCAGCAGCAGCAACGACAACCACCGATTCCGGCAGCGCGGCAGCCACGCCGGCCGCTGGCGCTCCAGCAGCAGCCACGGCCGCAGCACCGACCACTCTATTGGGCTCCGATGCGCCGGCAGCAGCGTCAACGGCACAGCCAGCAGCGAAGCCGGGCGAGGCGGCTGCAACCCCGGAGCCGCCGAAAGTCGTCAGCGGAGCACCAGAGAAGTACGCCGACTTCACGATGCCCGAGGGCGTCACGGTCGATGCGACCGCACTCGCGAACTTCTCGCCCGTCCTGAAGGGACTGAACCTCACGCAGGAACAGGCTCAGCAGCTGGTGACCGCGTACGCCACCGAGACCGGCCGGCAGAGCCAGGCCTTCGCCGATCAGCTCAAGACGGAAACGTTTGCCACCGAGCAAGCCGGCCTGATGTTCGCAGGTCACCGCGATGCATGGGCCGCTGCCATCAAAGCCGACAAGGATATCGGCGGTGCGAACTTCGACGGCAACGTTCAGACCATGCAGCGCGCCATGGCCAAGTTCGGCACACCCGAGCTCAAGGCGTTGCTCAACACCACCGGCCTCGGCAATCACCCCGCCATGGCCAAACTCTTTCTCGCCGTTGGCAAGCAGATCCGCGAGGACGTGCCTCAGTACGGCGCGGCCGCGAGCGGTCGAAAGTCCAATGCCGATGTGTTCTACGGCGGCAGCCAAGCCGCCGCACCTGGAGCGTAACGACGAATGGCGACACTCAACACCAATGCGCTGACCCTGCTGGACCTCGCCAAGACGTGGGATCCGGATGGCTCGCCGGCGCGCATCGTCGAGATGCTGCACCAGAACAACGAGATCTTGTTCGACATGCTGTGGGTGGAGGGCAACCTTCCCACCGGCACGCGCACCACCGTGCGCACCGGCCTCGCCTCTGCGGCGTGGCGCCTGTTCAACCAGGGTATCCCCATCACCAAGAACACCAGCGCGCAGATCGACGAGGCCTGCGGCATGTTGGAATCGTGGGGTGAGGTCGACTGCGCGCTCGCCGAGCTCAACGGCAACACCGCCGCGTTCCGCCTGAGCGAGAACGAAGGCCACCTCGAGGGCATGAACCAGGAGATGGCCGGCACGCTGATGTACGGCAACCAGGGTGTCGCGCCCGAAGAGTTCACCGGCTTCGCGCCACGCTACAGCTCGCTGGGGTTGAACTGCCTGAGCGGCGGCGGCTCGGGCTCGGACAACGCCTCCATCTGGCTGGTGGGCTGGGGCAAGAACACCGTCCATGGCGTCTATCCTCGCGGCACGCCTGCAGGCCTGCGCCACGTCGACCACGGCAAGCGCGTGACGGACCTTGCCACGGGCATCGGCGGCTCGCGCCTGGCCGTTTACTCGGACCAGTGGATCTGGAACGCGGGCCTCGCCGTCAAGGATTGGCGCTACGTGGTGCGCGGCGCAAACATCGACATCTCGAACCTGGTAGGCGAGTCCTCGGCGGCGAACCTCACCAAGCTCATGATCAAGATGTGGCACCAGCTGCCGAGCACCAACGGCGGCATGACCAAGGATCAGGGCTTCGTCGGCATTAAGCCGGCGTACTACATGAACCGGACCGTGGCGCAGATGCTCGACATCCAGCGCTACAACGTGATGGCCGGCATGGGCACCGGTTCACAGAACCTCGGCGGCTCCATCGAGTGGATGACGATCGACGGCAAGTGGGTGCCTGCGTTCCGCGGCATCCCGATCCGCATCGTCGACCAGCTGCTCGAAACCGAAGCGACCGTGGCCTGATCGGCAGCGGCAACAGCACACCAGGAACACCACCATGCTGATCGACGCACAACACCTCTTTTCGGACGCGCAGGCGCTCAGCGCCACCGCGGTCGCAACCAACGTCATCTCTCTGGGTTCCGATCGCAGCATCGGCACCGGCGAGCCCCTGTGCGTCGCCTTCCAGATCGATGTCGCTGCCGACCAGGGCACCGGCGACGAGACCTATCAATTCGAGGTGGAGTACGCCTCGAACGCCGCGCAGACCACGGGTCGCCAGCTGATGGACCGGCGCATCTTCCAGGCCGGTACGCCGACCGCGCCGAACCAGGACGCGGACCTGCTCGTGCCGGGGTTCATCTTCTACATCCCCATCCCGCCGACGCTGCTCGCGGAATCCGAGATCTTCCTGGGCGTGCGCTACACGCTGTCGGGCACCACTCCATCGGTGACTGTGACGGCCTGGCTGACCTCCCAGAACATGATCCAGTCGTTCAGCAAGTACCCGCGCGGCTTCACCGTCACCGGCTGATCCTTCGGCGAACACCTCAACGAGCACATAGCAATGGCCATCACCGCTCAAGTCGTCCTCGAAACCGAAAGCCGCGGTCGCGTCACCGTGCGAGCCAAGGCACCCGGCAATCGCGCCAATGACGCGAAGCCGATTGCGGGCTTCTTCGGCGCCAAGCGCTACTACGCCGGCCAGACATTCCGGATCAACGACTGGCAGCAATTCTCGCCACGTTGGATGGAGTTCGTGGATGAGCCCCCCGCCGAGTGGATCGCCAAGATCCAGGAGCGCGAGAAGACCACCGAGGTCTTCGTGGCCAAGAGGAAGGCCGAGGACTCGAAGACGGTGCAGCAGCGCCAGTTCGGGGCGATGTTTTCGATGTTCCAAGTGCAGGCCTCGCAGGCCGGTCTCGGCAAGCAGTTCGACGCGGCCACCGGTTCGGTGAAGGACAGCGCCGCGCTCGCCGATCTCACCAGCGAGAACGCCCGGCTGAAGGCTGAGCTGGAAGCCGCGAAGGCGGACGGCAAGGGCGCTGGCAAGAGCAAGTAGTGGCCGCGCAGACGAAGTTCCTGCACGGACCTCGCCGTGCGACTGGATCGACATCGAGGACTATGCCGGTGGCACCGTCACCCTGGTCAACGGGGAGGCCAACAGCGGCGTCCTCGATGAGGGCGTCTACGACCTGTTCAGTGACATCGCGACCAACATCAAGGTCGGGCCTGCGGCAGCTGGTGTCACTGCGACGACGGGCTACCCGGTGGCTGCGGCCTCCGCGATTCCAGTGCGAGTCCTGATCCGACAAGGCAGCCGCATCAACACGCTCAGCGGCGGCGCGGGCACGCTCAAGTATCACCGGGTCGCATGACCTGACATCCGCGGCGCGCCCTTGCGCGGTGATCACGCCGCACCGATAAGCGAGGCGCAATGACCTCCAAGGTCGAGCTGTTCAACATCGCGATTGGCCGCATTGGCATCGGCCAGCAGATCGCTGACCCTGAGGAGCGCACCGAGCCTGCGCGTCAGTGCCGGCGCTTCTACGACTTCTGCCGGCGCAAGCTCCTGCGCAATCACCCGTATTCATTCGCGCGCCAGGCCGCAGCGCTCGCGCTCACCGCGCAGACGTTCCCCGGCTACGCCTTCGTCTACGACTATCCAAACGCCTGCATCGAGCTGCTCGAGATCATCCCGGAGGAGGGGCTGCGCTGGCAGCAAGGCGCGTTCCTGTTTGGGAATTGGGATGAGCGTGACGAATGGCGCATCCCGCGCATCGCGTATCAGCGCATCTTGCGCACGGATGCACAGGCGCAGGCGATCGCAACGGACCTGACCGAGGCGTGGGCGGTGTTCACCACCGACGTGTCTGTGATTGATCTGTGGCCCGAGGACGCCATCGATGCGCTGGCCTGGTGCCTCGCGGCCGAAGTGGGCGGCCCGCTGAAAGCTGATCCGCGCCTGGTGCAGCTCGCGTGGAACACCTACGAGAACCACAAGATCCGCTCTGCCGGCAACGACATGAACGAGGGCTACCCGGACCCCGAGCCCGACGCGCCCTCGGTGATGGCCAGGCTGTAAATGCCGCGCCTGCTCCAACCCGCATTCACGCGCGGCGAGGTATCACCGGAGCTGCACGCCCGCGTCGACCTGGCGCTCTACCAAACGGCGCTCAAGACCCTACGCAACATGCAGGTACGCCCCCAGGGCGGCGCCTTCAATCGCGCCGGCACCGTGCTGGTGGGTCCGACTCGAACCCCGGCGGGCGTCGACCCATCAGACTTTGCAGTGCTGATCCCCTTCATCTTCAGCACCGAGCAGGCCTACGTGCTGGAGTTCACTGATCAGGTGATCCGCGTCATTGCCAACGGCGCGTTCGTGATGAACACCGCAAGCCTGTTCATCGATGACGTTGCAGTCACGCTCACCGAGCGCACCATCACGACCTCGGTGCCGCATTCGCTTGCGGCGGGCGCCAACATCGCGATTCAGGACGTGCAGGGAAGCGGTGCCTATGCGGTCAATGGCATGTGGGTCGTGCTGTCCACGCCAAGCTCGACGACCTTCACCATCGCCCCGCCACTCGCGGTGAAGGGCTCGTATGTGTCGGGTGGACTGGTGCGCACGCCGGTCGAGGTGGCGCACACCTACGACATCGACGACCTGGCGCAGATCCGGTGGACGCAGAGCGCGGACGTGCTCACGCTCGTTCACCAACGATACGCGCAGAAGGAGTTCCGCCGGCTTTCTGCCACGTCGTTCGAGTTGGTGGAGGTCGTCTTCTCGGACGGGCCCTATCTCGACTTGAACGACAACATCAACATCAAGCTCAACTCCACTCAGGTCTTTGGGGCCACGACGATAGCCGCCTCGGCCCCGGTCTTCGAAACCGGGCACGTGGGCGGCCTGCTGCGCGTGGAGAGCCAGAACTTGAGCAACATTCAGCCCTGGGAGCCGGGCGGCATCATCGCGCGTGATAGCGGGTCGACCTTTGGCGTCCTGCGGCGCTCAGAGAATCGCGTCTACCGCTGCGTCACGGTGGCGAGCCCCACCGGGGCCGGGAAGATCATCCGATCGGGAAGCGTTCGGCCGACCCACGAATACGGCGTGCAGCCCGATGGTGCTGGCCTGGCAGTCTCCACCGACGTGGAGCGCGAGGGCGTGTCTTGGGAGTATCTGCACTCTGGCTTCGGCATTGCGCGCATCACCGCATTTGGGAATTCCCAGGCGGTGTCCGCGGACATCATCCGTCGCTGGCCCGATGACTGCTCAGGAGGTGCGACCACCGGGGCCGGGCCGTACACGATGACCGGGGATGGCATCGACAAGACGCTCGCGATTGTCGGCGCCACCGAGGTCAACAAGTACATGTGGGAGGTGACACTGGATGGAGTCATCCAGGACCCGAACAGCTTCGAGGTGGATGCAACCACCGATGTGCTGACTTTCTACACGGCACCGGCCAACGGCGTGATGGTGTCGGCGCGCCAGCTCGCCGCCAACAACCGCACCGACCTGTGGCAGCTCGGCGCGTGGAGCGTGAAGCAGGGCTACCCGAGCCTTGCCACCTACTTCCAAGATCGGCTCTTCTATGCCGCCAGCAGCGAGCAACCCCAGACGCTCTGGGCCAGCCGCACCGGCAGCTACAAGGATTTCGGGACCTCGGTGCCAATCCAAGACGATGACGCACTGAACTTCACGCTCAACTCCAGGCAGATCAATGCGCTTCGCGATCTCATCCCGCTCGACAAGCTGGTGACTCTGAGCTCGATGGGCGCATTCAAAGTGACTGACGGGCAGGATGAGGTCCTGACACCAGCGACCGTAGGCTTCAAACCGCAGAGCTTCCGCGGCGGCAAGCGGATTCGGGCCGTGTTGGTTGGAGACGAAGCGGTCTTCGTGTCCGACGCCGGCCGCAAGGTGCGCACGCTGGGCTATCGCTTCGACGTCGACAAGTTCACGGGCGTGGATCTCTCGATCATGGCGGAGCACCTGCTTACCAAAGAGAACACCGTAGTGGACATGGACTATGCCGAGGAGCCGCACACGACCCTGCATGTGGTGCGCTCCGATGGCGTGCTGCCGCAGCTTACCTATGACCGTGAGCAAGAGGTCACTGCATGGTCGCGCGCAGACACCAAAGACGGCACCTTCGAGCGCGTATGCGTGATCCCCGAGGACACCGAAAGCGCGGTCTATTTCTCCATCAAGCGCACGATCAACGGCGTGCAGAAGCGGTTCATCGAGCGCCTGGCTGCTCGAGACGTCGAGGATGAGCTGCTCGATGGGATCTTTGTTGACTGCGCGCTGAGCTTCGACGGGCGCAACACCTCGAGCATCACCGCACGGCTGCTGAGCGCCAGCGACTACAACATGGGGACGCAGATGCAGCTGATCTTCAGCGGCGGCGCTCCGTTCTCGAGCTTCCTGCCCCCCGATGAGGTCGTGCTTTCCACCACCGTCACCGAAGAGGATGCCGAGGGCAATGACATCGAAGTGACCTCCCGGATTCGCGCGGAGGTGGTCAGCGGCGCCGGCGGACTGATCTTGAATGTGGAGCCACTGAGCGATGTCCCGACTGAGCTTCAGAATGTGGCGACGCTTACCTGGTCTCTCGCGTTCGACACCTTCTCGGGCCTGCATCACCTCGAGGGCGCCGAGGTGATTGCGATGGCGGACGGCTCAGGGATCCCAGAGCAGACCATCACCGGCGGCCAGCTCGAGCTCGACTCACCGGCCTCGGTGGTGCGAGTCGGCTTTCGAATCACCTGCGACTTCGAGCCGCTGCCGGTCAACGTGGTAGGTGCTGAAACGGTGCGAGACCTCGCCAAGCACGTTGGGAGCGTCAACATCATCACGCTGCAATCGAGAGACCTGCAGGTGGGTCCTGACGTGAATCACTTGGATGACGTGCCCTCGCGAGCCGACATCGACGAGTACGATGCGGCCGCGCTGGTCGATGGTGCGCAGCAGGTATACATCACGTCACTATTGTCGAAGGAGGGTCACTTCTTCTTGCGCCACGATGAGCCGCTGCCACTGACCATCCTTGCGGTCATTCCCAAGGTCGAATTCGGGACCAGCGGATGAGCGCCGTACCACGTCTGAAAGCGGAGTGGTGCGTGACGCCGGCGAGGGCATGGCACGCTGAGCGGATGGCGCCCAACGTGCGTCAAGCGGATCGGGATGAGCTGTGGTCGGGCTGGCGGTCCACGCCTGAGGACTCGCTGCGCAATGGCCTGCAGATCAGCTCTCACTGCTGGACGGCGCTGGTGAACTTCCAGCCGGTGTGCATGCTCGGGGTGGTGCCGTGCTCTTTACTGGGGGGCTCTGGACGCGTCTGGTTGGTCGGCACTGAGGCCATCACGCACTTGCGCGCGGGCTTCCTGCGCCGCTGCCGGCCGCACCTGGGCAAGATTCAGTCGATCTACTCCCACCTCTCAAATCACGTGGCAGCCAAGAATGTCGCCGCTGTCGCTTGGCTCGACTGGCTGGGCTTCGAGATCCAAGCCCCACAGCCATTCGGCTACGATGGCGAGGACTTCCATTACTTTCAGTGGAGCCGCAATGTGTGACCCCTCCGGAGGAGCGCTCACCGGCTTGGTGATCGGCCTGACGGCGCTCAGTGCTTACAACCAATACCAGGTTGGGCAGGAACAGAAATCGATTGCTCGCCAGAATGCCAAGCTGGCCGACGAGCAGGCCGTGGACACGGTTCGGCGCGGGAAAACGGAGGAAGATCGACGCCGGCGCCTCACGCGCCAGCAGATCGGTTCGCAGCGCGCGGCGTTCGGGGCCAACAACGTGGTGAGCAGCACCGGGACGCCCCTGGGGCTGCTTGCTGATACGGCCGAGTTCGGCGAGCTCGACGCGCTCACCATCCGCAACAACGCAGCGCGTGAGGCCTTCGGCTTCAAGATCGACTCACAGAACTTCCGGCGCCGCGCCAAGCTCGCCGGCCGCGAAGGCACTGTGGGCGCAGCGACCACGCTCATCGGAGGTGGGACGCAGGCCTTCGGCGACTACCGGCGCAACAAGGCCCTGGGGGCGTAAATGCCACGCGTCCCAACGGTCACCAATCAATCGGTCGAGAGCCGAGGCATCCCCAGCGCACGCGTCGCCGATCAGAGCCTGAACCTCGGTGGCGCAATTCAGTCGCTCACCGGCGCGGCGCGCGGGCTCCAGCAGCAATTTGCGCGGGAAGCGCAGGTAGAGCGCGATCGGGCCGACAACGCTGCTGTGATCGAGGCTGAAACGGGACTCGACAACTACGAGAACACCGCGCTGTTTGACCCGCAGGCCGGCGCATTCACCCGCAAGGGGAAGAACGCCTTCGACCTGCCGAACCAGGTGCTGCCGGCGTACGACGCCGAGGTGAAGCGCATCGAGGACGGCCTCGGCTCTGATCGCGCGAAGCAGGCGTTCAAGCAGCGTGCGGCTCGGCGCCGTGCGGGGATCGGCCAGCAGCTCAACCGATATGAGAGCCAGCAGCGCGATGTCTACTACGACGAGCAGGATCTCGCGGGGCTGAAGTCGAGCCAGGGGGTGGCGGCGAACTATTTCAGCGAACCAGCACGGATCTCCGAGGAGCTCGCTAAACAGGACGCCATCATCGATGCGCGCGGGGCGAGGAAGGGGCTATCAGCTGAGCAGGTGCAAGAGGCAAAGCGCGCGAGCCGCTCCGGTACGCACACGGATGTCGTGCAGCGCTTTTTCTCTACTGGTGATTACGCGGGCGGCGGCAAATACTTCGAAGCCAACCGCGAGCAGATCGGCTCGGATGACGCGACTCGCATCGAGTCAGCGCTGAGTATCGAGCGCCGGCGAGCAGCGGAGCAGGCGCAGCGAGATGCGGATCGGCGGGAGGCCAAAGCCGAGCGCACCCTAGCTGAGGTCGATCGACAAATCGCAAGCGGCATCCCCGCGACACCAGAGATGTGGAAGCGCTGGGCAGATACGACGGCAGGCACATCCTTCGAAGGTGAGTACAAAGGCCGGCTCGCGGATGAGCGCGCTGTTCAGGACCTGCTCGGCAAGCCCATCGATGAGCAGATCCGTTACATCCAGGACAAGGAGTCAGCGCTGGCCACCGGTGGCGGCTCCTTGCGCGAACTCGCGAACGTGAATCGACTGAAGGGCGCGGTGCAGCAGAACCTGGCGTTGCTGCAGCAGAATCCGCTGCTGTTCGATGAGCGCCGCAGTGGCGCCAGCTTCACGCCGCTCGACCTGAACAACCTCGGGTCGTTCGATAGCGTGAATCAGATCCGGGATCGAGCTGATGCGTTGAAGTCGCTGCAGTCTCGATACGGCGCCAGCGTGCCGCTGAAGCCGTTGCTGCCGCAGGAAGCCCAGCAGATCACCGGGGTACTGCAGAGTGTGACCCCGCAGCGCCAGGCGGAGATCCTGTCGGGACTCTACGAGGGCCTTCAGGACCCGAAGGTATTCCAGGGGGCCATGCAGCAGATCGCGCCGGACGCGCCAGTAAAGGCGCTTGCCGGCATCCTGGCCGGCAAGGAAACCGAGGTCGTCACGAAGCGGCGATTCTTCGGCGCCAATGAGACCCAGACCGCTCAGAACGTAGCGCGCACGCTCCTCGAAGGCGATGCCATCCTGAACGCTTCGCCCTCAGACAAAAAACAGGACGGCAACCCGAAAGTGGGCCTCTACCTGCCAGAGACAAGTTTGCTGCAACTGGAATTCACAGACCTGGTTGGTGACGCATTTCGAGGCAGAGAAGGCGCTGCACAGCTCGCCTTTCAGGCCGTCAAGTCATACTACGTCGGCAAGGCCGCGCAGACTGGTCGCATTGCGGCCAGCAAAGAGGACGTCGACACGTCACTGGTGCGTGAGTCTGTTACGGCCGTGCTCGGAGCGGTCTCGGATTACAACGGTGCCGGCAAGGTACTCGCGCCATGGGGCATGGATCAGTCGACCTTCGAAGATCGCGCCGAGTCCGCGTTTCGCCTGGAGGCAACGCGGCGCGGGATCCCGAAGGGACGCATCGAAGATCTGAATGGCGATATCGGCCTGCAAAACGCCGGTGACAACCGCTACCGCGTCACGATTGGCAAGAACTTTCTGACCGACTCACTCGGCGATCCAATCGTGATCAATCTGGATGACCTGCCCGAAGCGTACGTCACGCCGAAGGTGCTTCGGTGAGCGTGTTCGATCTGGACGCTGCTGGTGATGCCGCGCTGTCCGAGCAGGCGCGAGCGAACGGTATACAGGCCGACGATGTAGAGCCCGGCTTTTTCGATGATGCCGCCTACGGCATCGGCATGGGCATCGCACGTGGCGCTGCGAAGACTGCTCGAGCGGCCGGGCTCGCGGTGGGCGCAGGCCTGGCGGCCTATGAGAGATTCGGTGGGTACGATCAGGGCGAGATCACCGACAGCTATTTCGACTCGGTCATCCGGCTCACGGATGAATCCGTGGACTTCTTCACTCCCGGCGCAAATGAGGTGGGCACCGCTGGGCGCGTGCTGGGTGGGCTGTCCGAGATCGTGGCGCCACTCGCCTTGACCGGCGGCAACCCGGCCGCGCTGATCGGCAGCACCGGGCTCAACACGACTTACGATCTAGCGAAGCAAGGCGTGGACCCCACCACGGCCACGGCAGTGGGCTTGGTCGATGCCACTGCAGTCGGCATCGGATTCCGGCTGCCCTTCCTCGGCAATACCTTCGTCAAGAAAGCCGCGACCGGCGCCGGCGGCAGCTTGGCCCTGGGCATCGGGGCAACCGCAGCCGACCGGGCCGTGCTCGAGGGTCGCGGCTACGAAGACCTCGCCGAACTCTACAACCCTCTGGACATCGAGGCTCGCACGGTCGACCTGCTGACTGGCATTGCCTTCGGCGGGATTGCTCAGTTGCAATCGCGCGGCCGCGCTGTGGATGTCACGCGCAGCGATCGTGACGCAGCCCTCGCTGGACTGAATGCGCGGCACTTCCAATCAGAGACTGCACCCGGTAGGCCCGCAGACGAGACTGCGCTGACCGCGCACCAGAGAGCGTTAGAGACGGCGATCAGGCAGCTCCAGGAGGGTCGACCCGTCGATGTGGGCGAATCGCGTGTGACCGAGGCGCGATTCCTGGAGGCTCCACGTGAAACACCTGCGCTACGCGATCCCCAAGTGCGCGCGGTACTGGATGAGCTCGGGATCAGAGAGACTCCGGACTTGCCAC
>JACCDR010962693.1_pt1 | contig 12762 bp, 22 predicted proteins | sample 7446431 | NCBI WGS metagenome assembly JACCDR01 (sample SAMN15323443, study PRJNA562643) | freshwater metagenome | isolation source: river surface water | place: USA:Blue River Watershed | collected 2017-08-17
AGATCGCGGCGGCGCGGCAGGTCGTCGGCGGCCAGGTAGTCGCTGACGTGCTGCGGGGTGAGCTCGGCTTCTGCCGACAGCTGGGCCTTGGTCATGCGCTTGACGCGGCGCAGCTCCCAGCAGGCGCGCACGGCATCGCGGTAGCTCTTGCACCACAGCACCAACTCGACAGGCGCCACGCTTGGCGCTTCCAGGCGGGCCAGCAAGGGGAACTCGGCCTGCATCTGGCCAATAGCGAAAACCAAGCGGCTAACCGGTTGGCTAACCGGTCGGTGCTGGGCAACAGTGACGGCCATGGACATGACGACGACACCTCAGGGGTTAGGTAGGCGCGACGACCCGCACCGGGCAGGCCCAGGCCGCGCCATCGGGGCGGGCCTGGGGCGCGATGGGGCGGAGCGCGGTATCTGCGCCGCCGTTCCGGCGCTCGCAGGGCATGCACAGCAGCAAGGGCTTGCCGCTGGGGGAGAGGCGGCCGGCGCAGGGCCGGCGCGGGTCGATTTGCACGGGCTGCTCAGCCACGGGGGCACCCCATGACAGACGAGGCTTGGGCGGCTGTGGCGCTGCAGCAGCTCATGCGCCGCTGCGTGGCCTGCGTGATCGCAGACCTGCAGCGCCAGGCGCTGGCGTGGATTGCGAGGCCGCGGTGATCGCGCACGCTTCAGGCTCCGGCGCTGGCCTGGGGGGCGGCTTCGGGCGCGGGGTGGTCTTTGGTGACCAGCTCGGGCCAGATGCGGTGCCAGTCGGCCGGCCGCAGTTGGCGGCGGGTGGTGCGGCCTTGAGCGAGCAGCTCGATCTGTGCGCAGTGTTCAAGCGGGACCATCCGGCCCGGGTCTTTCCACTGGCTGACAGCGGCGCGGGTGACATTCAGCGCACGCGCAAGGCTGGCTTGAGAGCCAAGCGCCTCAGCGGCAACGTCGATAGGGTGCTTGTCCATCGTCGCAGTCTAGCCGAGCTAGACGACAGGCGTCAAGAAATGCTATGCCCAGTAGTCGCAGGCCGGCTATACGCTGGCGACATGGAAATTCACGAGTGGGTCAAGGCCGCACGCAAGAAGGCGCGCATGACCATGGAGCAGCTGGCAGCCGCCCTAGAAATGACGAAGGGCAACGTGTTCCATTGGGAGCACGGAAACCACAAGCCCAGCTTTGTCCAGATACTGAAGATCAAGAACGTGACAGGCATGGACAGCCTGCCACTCGGGGTGCAGGCCCAGCCGGACCAGCAGCACAGCCCCGAGGCCGCGCAGCTCGCGTTCTATCTTGACCAGCTCAGCCCGGACCGCAGAGCGAAGGCTCTGCCGCCGCTGGTGGCGTTGATCGCGCAGATGATGCCGGATGGCCTGCCAGATGAAGAGACGCCACAAGCCGCGCCGCGCGAAGTGCGGATTCTTCTTCCACAAATGACAGGCGGGACAGGCCACGCGCCGCCAGCTCCAGAGCAAGTGCCGAAAAGGTCGGCCACTGAGCCAGCGAGCAAAGTCCGATAGAGGGTGGCATGCCGGGCCCAGCGTCAGCAATCAGACCTGCAAGACCATCCGCGCCCAGCGCCATCAAGGCCCGGCGGTAATCCATGATGACCGCATCGCAGTGGCCAAGCCAAGCGCCAGCGACCTCAACACGCCAGGCGCGCAGAGTGGCCTCGGTATGCACGCCGTACAGCCTGACCATCAGAATCTTTGTCCCTGGGACCACCCAGGCATCAGCCCACGACTCGAACCCTTGCATGTGTTTTTTCGCACCCCTGAGACGCATCCTAAGCAGGGTTTGTGCGGTTGTAACGACGCGCCCCCAAGCTGCGGGGGGATTCATCAGTTGGCGTGATTCCATGTCGGGAATCGCATGGCGTGAACGTTTGACGGCGCCGCGGGCGACCGCGCTTGAGGTAATCCAATGAAGCTCTTGGAATCGTGGCGCGTGCGCCGGTCTCAGGTCGGACGCGCATTGCGAGACAAGACAGCCCAGCAAGCGGTGCAAGACGCGGCGGCAGTTGGCCTGCGGGTTGCGCTTGATGCCGGCCTGACCACGACACTTGACCGAGAACCAACGCAAGCCCAGGCGAAGTTGGCGGCTCTGCACACGCGCGAAGATGCGGCAGCGATCATCGCCCTGCAGTCGGCGCTGCTGGTGCGCGTCAACAAGGCCGTGTTCTGGGGCCGGTTTTGCGGTGCTCTGCTGGTGATCGTCCTGCTGACAAAGGCATGACCCGCGACCTCACCAACGAATACCTGCGCCGCTTCGGCACCCTGCCGACCGGCCCGGCCCAGGGCAACCCGGTGCGCGATGACCCGCTGATGATCTACGGCGAGAACTGGCGCACCCTGCCCGGCTGGCCGCCTGGCATGGGGGTGCGGGACTGGTTCCACCCGATGGACCCCGCCTGGGAGGCCAGGAACGACGGCGGCCCGGCACCTGTGGCCAAAGACACAAATCGCCACCAGCCTTAGGGGTAGCCTCTAAGCGCTGCAGTGCAGCATGTGCGACACTCCGCGCGCGCAGCGGACTCTTAATCCGAGTCTAGGTTGGACGAAAACGACTGCGTGAGGCGACACCGCGAAGCGGGCGCCTACAGGGAGAAACTGCTCCGATTTTGAGGGTCGGGGGCAGATAAAGACAGGGCACTAACTAAATGGAACCTCTGAAGCTGAACGTGCGTTGCATGGCTTGGCAGGAAGGTGGCGTCTGGGTGGCGCTTTGCATCGACTTTTCACTGGTCGTGCAAGGGGACACCCTCGACAGCGTTCGAAAGAGCATGCACGAGCAAATCGGCGTGTACGTCAACGAAGCATTGAGCGTCGATGCCGAGCACTCAGTTGAGTTGCTGAGCCGCAAGGCACGACTGCGGGACCGGATGCGATACGCCTTCTGGGCCGCAGTTCAAGATCGGCCGCGGCTGCGGAACGTCGCGCTCCTGGTTGAGCGTGTTCGGAACCTGTTTGCTTACTCGGAACCGATGCCGCTTCGCACCGCGTGAGTCGCTGGAAAGTCCCGCTTTCCGCGCGAGAGGTGCGTCGGATTCTGAAAAACCTGGGCTTCGTGCACAGGTCCACGGCTGGTGGGCACGAACAATGGGTTCGAGAGAGCCCCGCCCCCTTCCGCAAAGTCACACTGAGCGCTCACAACCAGCCGTTTGTAGACACGATCGTGGCCTACATGGCAGCGCAAGCCGGGGTCTCTGTCCGAGACTTCTACGCGGCACTCAAGTAAAGCCCGCCTCGAGCGGGCTTTTTTACGCCCGGACGATCCTGGCCAGGGCGCGCAGCACGACGAAGGCCGCGACCACGCCGGCAAGGCCCAGGGCGCCGCACTTCAGCCACCACGGCACAGCCGACACCAGAGCCAGCACGGCCACGCCAGAGCACCAGGCGGCGAGCTGAAGGGGGAGGTTCTTGGGCATGGCCGCATGGTCTCGCGCCGGCGGGGATGGCGCAAGGCCCGCCGGGAGTCCGCAGTTTTGCGGACGCCAATTCCCCTGGCCCGGGTCATGGTTGCCGGCGCGCGCCCGGCGTTTCCGGGCGTTGAAAGGGGAGAACAATGAACGAAGCAGAGCGCCTGCAAATGCAGGAGATGGGCGAAAGCGCCGCGAACCTCTTGGCCTTCCGCCTGGCCGTCAAGACAGTCCGAGTTTTGATAGCTTCTGCCGATAGTGAGCATGCAGCTCTTCTGCGGTCGGCCCTTGAATACGCAGTAGCGCGAGAGCGGTCCGATATGACCTTTTCGTCTGCTCCGGAGTGGCCGCTGGATCGTCAGGCAGCCGTGAACGCAGGGTTTCAACGTCAATACCGAGCCCTTCTGCAAGAGCTTGTCGCAGCTGCTGAAGCTCCGCCTCCGCCTCAGCGGCCCGCGTAGACGCCTGCGGCCCCAGGACAGGGCATTCGGCCCACTGCCGCCGGGTCCATTCGATCAGCTCTTGCATGGCTGGCGGAATCGGCGGCGGGATCACCGTGCCGTCTTCGGTCACCTGGATTTCGCTCGCCACCTTCACCGGGTTGACGCCCCCACCCATGCGGTGCGCCATCTCGAAGTTGTGCGCCGTGCCAAGCACGTGGGCAAATGGCGGCATCCTGAAGGGCATGCCGTTGATGTGAACGATGGTGCCCTCGGGCACTTCAAAGCGCTGTAGCTGTTCCATCTCTGCTCCTTCCGGCCATCCGGCCACCACAAGCCCGCGCCATGCGGGCTTTTTTGTGCCACAAAGAACTAGGGGGCCTGCACACAAAAATCTTTTGTCTAGTTTCGCTTGACTTCAATTGTCTAGCTGCCCTAGACTGTATCCCAACGCAGCACACACAGCTGCAGGGAGCAAGAAGATGCTGATCGGACAAATCGCCTGGCACCAAGTGCCGTGTGTTTCGGACGCTGACCCGTACCGCGGCGAGGCGGCACTGGACGACCGCGAGGCGTTCCTCGAAGAGGTGTTCGCCGACAGCCTGACCGGCGGCACCCTGGAAGACGGCAGCACGCTGGCCGACTTCCTGAGCGACGGCCTGGCCGAGGACTGCGCCAAGAAGCTGGCCGAGGTGCTGCGCCTTGCGACCGGCCTGGTGCCGGCGGGCGAGCGCGAAGCCCGCAACCTGGAAGTGGTGGTCGCGGCCCGCGAGCTGTTCGAGAGCCTGCAGGCGGTCTACGTGTCGAACGAGGTGGGCCTGTGATCGCGGGGCTGGTTGTGGAGCCGGCCCGCTACGCGGTGACCGGTGGCATCCCCTGCGGCCTGGCCCAGGGCATGCGCCTGGACTACCTGGGCACCGACAGCGGCCCGCTGGACGCGCCGCAGTACACGCCGGCGGGCGGCCTGCAGGCTGACCAGTCGGGCTACGTGATCGTGGCGGTGATGCGGGAGGGCGTGCTGTGAGCGCGGCCACCGAAATCCTGAGCGGTCGCAACCGCTGGGCCGTCAGCGGCCAGCCGATGACCATCGACGACTGCGTGCGCATGGTGACGGCGTTCTCCAGCTTCGAAGACCTGAAGGACACGCAGGCGACCTACGCCCCGAAGTTCTACAGCCGGCCGACCACGACAGACGAGGCCAACGCCCAGCGCCGCGTGGTCGCAGCGTTCAACGCTTGGGCTCAGCGCACTGGCCGTGCTGCCCGGGCCTACATCGCACCGAGCGTGAGGGCCCAGCAATGACCCCCCTGCGCTGGCTATACGCCCTGTTCCTCCGCTGGTCGATCTGGGAAGCCGAGAGCTACCTGCGCGACTGCGCGCGGGACGGCCTGATCCAGTCGCTGGCCATCAGCGAGTTCCGCCGCCAGATCGCGGCCGACCGCGTGCGCCTGTACGCCCTGCACAAGACCACCGCGGCCCGCAAAGCCGCACGCACCGCGCGCCGCAGCTGGCTGCGCAGCCTGATCGGAGCCTGATCCATGGACAAGACCTTCAAGCCCTCCAGCCACGACATGCGCCCCGGCGCGTCGATGCCCGCCTGCACCTCAGACGCCTGCAACGGTGGCCGCAAGGCCTGCCCCTGCCCCGAGGCCTGCCGCATCAACACGCCGATGTGGTGGCAGCGCCTGGAGCGCGTGACGCCGCGCCAGTTCTGGGCCGCCTACGTCGCCTTCATCGCCGCCTGCATCGCCGTCGCCAGCCTGTGGGCCAGCTACCGATGAGCACGGCCGTGCAGACGGTTCTGGCTCCTGGCCACGACCGCTCCAAATACCTGGGCGGCAGCGACATTGCGGCGGTCCTGGGCATCAGCCCCTGGCGCACGCCGCTGCAGCTCTGGCAAGACAAGACAACCCCGCGCGTGGAAGGTGCGCAGAAGCGCGTCTTTCTCCGTGGCCAGCGCTGGGAAGCTGTCGTTGCCGAGATGCTGGTCGAGAGCCTGGAGCGCGACGGCCACAAGGTCGAGATCGTGGCGGCCAACCGCCGCTACCAAGACGACACCCTGCCCTTCCTGGCCGCGGAGATCGACTTCGAGTTGCGCCTCGACGGTGCAGACGAGATCACGAACTGCGAGCTGAAGACAGTGCACCCCTTCCGCATGAAGGAGTGGGGCGACAGCGGCAGCGACGACCTCCCGGTGCACTACACGGCCCAGGTGATGCACGGCCTGGGCGTGACGAACCGCAAGCAAGGCCTGCTGGCGGCCCTTTTCGGCGCTGACGAACTGCGGACCTATCCGGTCGCAGCGGACGCCGAGACCATCGCCGGCATGCGCCACCAGGCGCAGGAGTTCTGGGCCGACCACGTTCTGACCGGCCTCCCGCCGGCACCAAAGACGATGGCCGACCTGGGGATTCTGTTCAGCCACGAATCGGACGGCCCGCCCCTGCTGGCCGACGAAGAACTCACCGCCCGCGTGTTGAAGCTGCGCGCGCTACTCAGCGAGATCAAGGCCCGAGAGGCTGAAGCCGCGGCGGTGGAGTTCGACATCAAGCGCGCCATGCGCGAGGCCAGCGAGATCGTCATGCCGAACGGCAAGGCGGCCATCGAATGGAAGACCCGCAAGGGCACCTGGCTGGATGAAACGGCGCTGAAAGAGGCGCACCCCGCACTGGCCCGCGAGTTCACCCGGAAGTGGGAATCGCGCGTCTTCAAGCTGAAGCCCTTCGAGATCAAAGGAATTTGACCATGTCCACCGCATCCCTGAAAGCAGTCGCCACTGGCGGCAACACCACCGGCACCGCAGTCGCGGAGAAGAAGCAAGACCCGGCCGTGGCCATGGTCGAGAAGCTGAAGCCGCAGCTCGCCCTGGCGCTGCCCAAGCACATGACCGCCGACCGCATGGCGCGCATCGTCTTGACCGACATGCGCCGCGTGCCGAAGCTCATGGAGTGCACGGCACCGTCGCTGGCTGGCGCCATCATGGCCGCAGCACAGCTGGGCCTGGAGCCCGGCAACGGCCTGGGCCACGCCTACCTCCTGCCATTCGACAAGCGCGCCAAGGTCGGCGGGCAGTGGCAGACCGTGGCCACAGAGTGCCAGCTGATCATCGGCTACCGCGGAATGATCGACTTGGCCCGGCGCAGCGGCCAGATCGTCAGCCTTTCGGCGCGCACGGTCCACGAGAAGGACCACTTCACGTACCGCTACGGCCTGGACGAGACGGTCGAGCACATCCCCGCGGACGGCGAGCGCGGCCGGTTGACCTACGTGTATGCCGTGGCAAAGCTGAAAGACGGCGGCGTGCAGTTCGAAGTCATGAGCCGCGCGGAGATCGAAAAGGTGCGCGAGAAGTCGAAGGCCGGCAGCTCCGGGCCATGGGTCGACCACTTCGAAGAGATGGCGAAGAAGACCGCCATCCGTCGCCTGTTCAAGTACCTGCCCGTGAGCGTGGAAATGGCCCGCGCTGTGAGCATGGACGAGCAGGCCGAGGCGGGCGTGCCCCAGGACCACAACGTCATTGACGGCATGGTGTCCGAGATGGGCGCGCCCGGCGGTGATGTCTCTCGCCTGCCGCAGTACCTGGCCCAGCTTGAAACCCTGACGAGCGCCGACTCGGCGGCCCTGCTGCTGGACGAGGCACGCGACGAGCTCAACGCCGACGAGATGGCCGCGCTGTCCGCAGCCTACGAGAAAGCCTGGCCCCGCGCCTGACAAGTTCCCGGGCCTGCCCGCCTGGCGTCGGCTTTGTACCTCCCTGGGCCACATGACTGCCACGCGGCCCGCGCAAGCGGGGCCCTTTTTCTTCGGAGATCGAGCATGGAAGCAACCCAACTCATGGACACCCCCTGGCCCCTGCCGGCCGCAGTCTCGCCCGGCCCAGTGCTGATGCTGGAACCCGCTGGCGTGGTGCACACCACGCTGGAGTGGGTGCCGGTGGCGTCGGCGCATCCTGACGCGCTGGAGACCGTGCTGCTGTGGGCGGACGGCGAGTGGTACGCGGGCTACTGGGACGGCGCCGAGTGGATCGCGGCCGACTCGGGTGTCCCGCTGGATGGCGTGTCGCACTGGGCGCGGGTGGGAGCGATCTGATGCTGAAGCCTCAATTCATCCTGCCGCTGTCCGACGAGCTGGTGGTGGATCTGTTCGCAGGTGGTGGCGGCGCCAGCACCGGCATTGAGCAGGCCATCGGCCGGCACGTGGACATCGCGGTCAACCACGACCCGGCCGCGGTGAGCCTGCACCAGGCCAACCACCCGCAGACCCAGCACTTCGTGTCGGACGTCTTCGAGGTCGATCCGCTGGCCGTCACCGAAGGCCGGCCGGTGGGCCTGCTGTGGGCTTCGCCCGACTGCAAGCACTTCAGCAAGGCCAAGGGCGGCAAGCCCGTGAGCAAGCGCGTGCGCGGCCTGGCCTGGGTGGTGGTGAAGTGGGCCAAGCTGACCCGCCCGCGCATCATCTGCCTGGAGAACGTCGAAGAGTTCCAGACCTGGGGCCCGCTGGCCGCAGACGGCCGCCCCTGCCCCGAGCGCAAGGGTCGCACCTTCCAGCGTTGGGTGGCCCAGCTGCAGGCCCTGGGCTACGTGGTCGAGTGGCGCGAGCTGCGCGCTTGCGACTACGGCGCGCCGACCATCCGCAAGCGCCTGTTTCTGGTGGCCCGCCGCGATGGCATGCCCATCGTGTGGCCCGAGCCGACGCACGCCGACCCCAAGCACGCGAAGGCCAAGGGCCTGATGCCCTGGCGCACCGCGGCCGACTGCATCGACTGGTCGATCCCCTGCCCCAGCATCTTCGAACGCGAGCGCCCGCTGGCCGAGGCCACGCTGCGCCGCATCGCCCACGGCGTGATGCGCTACGTGGTCAACGCCGCGCAGCCCTACGTGGTGCGGATCGGCCAGACCGGCCACGGTGACGGCGGCAAGGTGCGCGGGATCACGGAGCCGGTCAGCACGATCACCACCAAGGCCGAGCACCTGCTGTGCAGCCCGACGCTGGTGCAGACCGGCTACGGCGAGCGCGAAGGCCAGGCGCCCCGCGTGCCGGGCCTGGACAAGCCGCTGGGCACCGTGGTGGCCGGCGCTGCGAAGCATGCCCTGGTGGCCGCTTTCCTGGCCAAGCACTACACGGGCGTGGTCGGCACCGACCTGCGCCAGCCCATCGGCACGGTGACCACGCAGGACCACCACAGCCTGGTGGCCGGCACCATCACCAAGTTCCGCACAGGTAGCGTTGGCAGCGGCCTGGCCGAGCCCGTGCACACCGTTACGGCCGGTGGCACGCCAAGTCGGCCATCGACAGGCAACGTCATGGGCTTGGTCAGCGCCTTCCTGACCGCCTACTACGGCAGCGACCAGGACACGCCGCTGCCCGACCCCATGCACACCGTCACCACGAAGCCCCGCTTCGCGTTGGTGACCGTGGCCGGCCAGCAGTACGCCATCGCCGACATCGGCATGCGGATGCTGCAGCCGCGCGAGCTGTACACGGCCCAGGGCTTCCCGGCCAGCTACATCATCGACCGAGGCCACGACGGCCGCGTGCTGCCCAAAGACGCCCAGGTGCGCATGTGCGGCAACAGCGTCTGCCCGCCGCTGGCCTGCGCCCTGGTGGCCGCGAACTACAGCGAGCGCCAGGCGCTGCGGGAGGCCGCATGAGTACCGTTCGCGCACAGCGTGACTTCTTCGATGGCGGTCGGCGGCTACAGATGACCGAGAGCATCGAGCTCACCATCCAGTCGCTGCAGGCCTACGGGCCGGATCATCAGCACTGGGGCATTGCATGGTCAGGCGGCAAGGACAGCAGTGCGACCCTGACACTGATTTGCTGGCTGATCGACACCGGCCGGATCAAGGCGCCCAAGTCGCTGACGGTCTTCTACGCCGACACTCGCCAAGAACTGCCGCCCCTGGCCATCGCGGCAGAACAGATCATGGACGAGCTGCGCGAGCGCGGCATTGCCGTCGAGGTCGTCACCGCGGCGATGGACAAGCGGTTCATGGTCTACATCCTCGGCCGTGGCGTGCCGCCACCGAACAACAACACCCTGCGCTGGTGCACGCGCCAGATCAAGATTGACCCGATGCAGGAAGCCATCGCCGAGCGGCTCGATCGCATCGAGGGCAACTTCCTGATGATCACTGGCGTCCGCCAAGGTGAGAGCGCGATCCGAGACCAGCGCATCGAGATGTCATGCGGCAAAGACGGCGCCGAGTGCGGCCAAGGGTGGTACCAGCAGGTGCTGCCAAACGCCAAGGGCTTGCGAGGCCGCATCGCCACACTGGCACCGCTGCTGCATTGGCGCGTGTGCCATGTGTGGGAATGGCTGAAGCACTGGGCGCCGCAGGAAGAGTTCGGCGACTGGTCGACGGCCATGATCGCTGACGCTTACGGCGGCGACGAGGCCGAAGAGATCAACGCGCGCACGGGCTGCGTTGGTTGTCCTCTCGCATCCGAAGACACCGCCCTGAACACTGTGCTGCTGCAGCCTGGCTGGATGCACTTGCGCCCGCTGCTGGGCATCCGTGTGTTGTGGCGCGAACTGCGCGAGCCACGAAACCGGATCAAGAAAGCCGGCGCCGAACGCTTGAAGGACGGCTCCATCGCAAAGAACCCCCAGCGTATGGGCCCGCTGACCCTGGAAGCCCGCGCTGCCGGTTTGGCGAGGGTTCTGGCAATCCAGCAGGAGTGCAACGAAGCGGCGCAGCGCGCTGGCCGCCCTTCGATCTCGCTGATCAACGCCGAGGAAGAGGCGCGCATCCGCGCTCTGATCGCCGCCGAGACCTGGCCCGAAGGCTGGGACGGCGACGAGCCACCGGCAGATGCCGTCATGGCGACGGTCTACCAAAACGGAGCAGTTCAGCCGCTGCTATTCGCATGACCACCGACACCCCTTGCACCTGCCCGAGCGGCAACGGCTGTCTGCGCTGGCCCTGCCCGGTGCACGCGCCCAGCGTGACCGAGGCCCTGCGCCAAGCCATGACCGAGCAGCAGGCCACGCTGCTGAACCAAGCCCACGACATGCTGCTGGCCCACGCCGACGAACAGCGCAAGCGTGGCAACGACAGCGCCGCGGCCGGTGCCGAGTGCAGCGCCAGCGCGGTGCTGGAACTGGCGGCGGCGTGGGCTGCTGCGCAGCCGGTGGCCGTGCCGCAGGGCTTCGCGCTGGTGCCGGTGGAGCCGACGCAGGCGATGGCAAAAGCCGGCTGCTACCGCTACTGCGACCAGTTCGTGCGCGACTACCGCGCCATGCTCGCCGCCGCCCCCGCCGCGCCGGCCCAGCCCGCGGCTATCTGGCTGTGGCTGACCTCTGACGGCAACCGCATAGGCGAGCGCTGGCAGGCGATCAACGCCCGATGGGACGGCGAGAACGGCCGCGCCGGGCTGGAGGCTGCAGCGGTGGCGGCTATGCGGGCTGACCAGAGGGGACCGCTGTGACCATCACCCTCACACCGCCCGAGCTGGTCGCCCTGACCGGCTACCGCAGGCCCAGCGAGCAACTGGACGAGCTGCACCGCCTCGGCTTCGCACGTGCCCGCCGGTCGCCCACCGATGGCGCCGTGATCCTGGAGCGGGCGCATTACGAGGCGGTCTGCGCTGGGCAGAAGGGCGAGGCCCGGCCGAAGGTCAGGCCTCCGCAGGTGCGGGTTAGGGCTGCGGCTTGAGCGAGTTGTTAGACACCGACCAACCGGAGAGAGAAGAGCCATGATCACCGACCAATGCCAAGGCCCCGGCGCGTGCTGCAACCCGAGCTGGTGCAAGACGACTAGCAAGTGCCTGCGCCAGCAGACCGGCCAGCAGCATGCGCAGGCCGTGCCTGTTGTTGTGGCTCCGCTTGAGGGAGGGGTTAGGCCCGTCGCGTGGACGTTGCGCGCTGAACTCGATGCGCGCCAAACCACATGCAAAGCCCACCTGTGGTTCACGAACCCGAAGAACAGCGCGTGGGCGCCGCTGTACGACCAGGCCACGCTTGACGCGGCCGTGGCGGTAGAGCGCGCAGAGTCGGCGCGGCTTCGCCACCTTCTGAATCTGGCGCGAGACGACTACAACACAGCGGCTCAGCGGCTGCAAGAAATTGGCGACTACGCGCACGACCAAAGCACCGGCCCGGCAGTTCCTGATGCGCTGTGGGAAGTGCGCTCGATGGCTTACGGTTCAGGGGCCTAACGTAGCCAATGAGGGGCCGGGCACGGCACAGCCGTGAACGGTCCCGCTCGATTGGCGCTGCATAACGCTGGCGGTGAGGCGGGACCAAAGGCCCGCACCGACTGACGAGCAAGCAACCCGGCGCGGCCAGCCTTTGGGCCTCGCCTCGACCAACCAGTTCGGCCGCGTGGCCGCAGCAAAAGAGACCCGATGAGCACGATGACCGACTCCCGCGACCAAGAGATTGCCCACCTGACGATACAGACCGTTGGCGCCTTGCTGCGCGGCCTGAAGACACGCGAGGAACAGGGCGCCGCGCTGGGCTACTTGCTGATGGCCGCATACAAGCCGCTGCGGACAATTGAAGGCGACGAGTTTGTGCGCGGCTGGCTGGAGAGCGCCCTGCGCGAGGTGCAGACCACGCCGCCGGATGTCGGCTTGGTGGACCTGCATTGAGAGGCCGAACGCATGAATTCACCGGGCGCCGAGCCCAGGTAGCCGAAGCGCGCAGGCCGTGGCGCGCTCCGGTGCAATGAACTGTTAGGCCTGGTGGCCTGGAGAGGATGACCGATGAATTGGATCAAAAGCATTTTGTGCAAGCACGACTATGAATTCGTGCGCAACATCTACGGCGATGAAATCAACGCCTGCGGCGGGAAACGCTCAGTGTGGCTCTGCACCAAATGCGGCACTCGCCAAGACCGCAAAGAATTTCACCACGCGCCCCGCGACGATAGCGATCTGCGCGGCGTTGCTGGCCCGCTGTCAGAGCATGGGTGGGACTGAGGGCCTAACG
>JACCDR011961812.1_pt1 | contig 12762 bp, 14 predicted proteins | sample 7446431 | NCBI WGS metagenome assembly JACCDR01 (sample SAMN15323443, study PRJNA562643) | freshwater metagenome | isolation source: river surface water | place: USA:Blue River Watershed | collected 2017-08-17
CGACTACGTGGCCGTGAGCTTTCCCAAGAACGCGACCGACATGGAAATGGCGCGCCAGCTGTGCAACGTGGCCGCGGCCGAATACCGCCACCGCCCCGGGCTGATTGCCAAGATCGAGCGCGCCGAGGCGATTCCCCGTCTGGAGGAAATCCTGCGTGCCAGCGACAGCATCATGGTGTCGCGCTGCGACCTCGCGATCGAGGTGGGCAATGCCGCCTTGCCGGCCCTGCAGAAGCGCATGATCAAGATGGCGCACGAGATGGACAAGACCGTGATCACGGCCACCCACATGATGGAGTCCATGGTCAACAACCCCATGCCCACGCGCGCCGAGGTCAGCGATGTGGCCAACGCGGTGCTCGACGGCTCCGACGCGGTGATGACCTCGGCCGAGACCGCCGCCGGCAAGTTCCCGCTCGAGACGGTGGTCGAGATGGCCAGCATCTGCGTGGCCGCCGAAGCCGCCGAGGAAGTCAAGCTCGACGCCGACTTCTCGGGCAAGACCTTCGACCGCATCGACAAATCCATCGCCATGGGCGCGCTGTTCACCGCCTACCACCTGGGCGCCAAGGCCATCGTGGCCCTCACGGACTCCGGTTCCACCGCGCTGTGGATGAGCCGCCATCGTGTCCACATCCCGATCTATGCGCTCACGCCCAAGGTCACGACGCAGCGCAAGATGACGCTGTACCGCAACGTCAGCCCCCTGCTGATGGACACCAGCGCCGACCGTGATACCGCCCTGGAGCAGGCCGAGAAACACCTCAAGGCGCGCGGCATCGTGCAAAGCGGCGACATCTACGTCATCACCTGCGGCGAGCCCATGGGCGCGCCCGGTGGCACGAACATGCTGAAGATCTGCCGCGTCGCCTGACGCTTCTTGAAAAAATCCACCGGACGGTCTGATGGACGCGCAGACCGGTTTTGCGGGTCTTGCCGGGGAAGATAAAATCGCGGGTTACCAACCCGTTACCAACTTTCCCAGGGGAATCCTCATGCCACTCGTCTCGATGCGCGAGCTGCTGGACCACGCTGCCGCCAACGGCTACGGCATTCCGGCTTTCAACGTCAACAACCTGGAACAGGTCCAGGCCGTGATGGCCGCCGCCGATGAAGTCGGCGCGCCCGTCATCCTGCAGGCCAGCGCCGGCGCACGCAAGTACGCGGGTGAGCCCTTCATCAAGCACCTGATCCAGGCGGCGGTGGAGGCCTATCCCCATATTCCCCTGGTCATGCACCAGGACCACGGCACCACGCCCAAGGTCTGCGAAGGCGCCATCGGCCTGGGCTTCGGCTCGGTCATGATGGACGGCTCGCTGCGCGAGGACGGCAAGACCCCGGCCGACTTCGACTACAACGTCAACGTCACGCGCACCGTGGTCGACATGGCGCACAAGGTCGGCGTCACCGTGGAGGGTGAGCTGGGCTGCCTGGGTAACCTCGAGACCGGTGATGCCGGCGAGGAAGACGGCATCGGCGCCGAAGGCAAGCTGGACCACAGCCAGATGCTGACCGACCCCGAGGAAGCCGCGCAGTTCGTCAAGGCCACCCAGCTGGATGCGCTGGCCATCGCCATCGGCACCAGCCACGGCGCCTACAAGTTCAGCCGCCCGCCCACCGGCGACATCCTGGCCATCAGCCGTGTGAAGGAAATCCACAAGCGCATTCCCAACACCCACCTGGTGATGCACGGCTCGTCTTCCGTCCCCCAGGAGCTGCTGGCCATCATCAACCAGTATGGCGGCAAGATGAAGGAGACCTACGGCGTGCCCGTCAAGGAAATCCAGGAAGCCATCAAGCACGGCGTGCGCAAGATCAACATCGACACCGACATCCGTCTGGCGATGACGGGCGCGGTGCGCAAGTTCCTGGCCGAGAACCCGGACAAGTTCGACGCCCGCGAGTGGCTCAAGCCCGCGCGCGAGGCCGCCAAGGCCGTCTGCAAGGCGCGTTACCTGGAGTTCGGCTGCGAGGGCCAGGGCGCCAAGGTCAAGGGCGCGACGCTGCAGGTCATGGCCCAGCGCTATGCCAAGGGCGAGCTGGCCCAGGTGGTGAACTGAGCCCCCGGATCGCGAACTTGCGATAATCACCAGCCCGGCGCCTTTGCGCCGGGCTTTTTCTTTCTGGCCTTTTGTTTTCAGAGCCACCCATGACGAACGCCCTGCACACCTCCTCCATCACCTCCCTGCCCCTGCTGGCACGTGGCAAGGTGCGCGACAACTACGCCGTGGGCGAGGACCGCATCCTCATGGTGGCCTCGGACCGCATCAGCGCCTTCGACGTCATCATGGGCGAACCCATTCCCGGCAAAGGCGAACTGCTCACGAAGATGGCGCTGTTCTGGTTCGGCCAGCTGGGTCACATCTGCCCCAACCACCTGACGGGCGAGAGCCCCGAGAGCGTGGTGAAGCCCGAAGAGGTGGCGCAGGTGCGTGGCCGTGCCATGCTGGTCCAGCGCCTCAAGCCCATTCCTGTGGAAGCCGTGGTGCGCGGTTATCTGGCTGGCAGCGGCTGGGCCGAGTACCAGGCCGGCCAGTCGGTCTGCGGCGTCAAGCTGCCTGCCGGTCTGAAAAACGCCAGCAAGCTGCCTGAGCCCATCTACACGCCCGCAGCCAAGGCCGAGGTTGGTGAGCACGACGAGAACATCACCTTTGAGAAGACGGTGCAGATGATCGGCCCCGAACTGGCCGCGCAGATCCGCGACATCTCCATCGCCATCTACAAGGCGGCCAGCGAGATTGCACTCAGCAAGGGCATCATCATCGCCGACACCAAGTTCGAGTTCGGCCTGGACAAGAACGGCAAGCTGGTGCTGATGGACGAGGTGCTCACGCCCGACTCCTCGCGCTACTGGCCGGTCGAAGGCTACCGGGAGGGCGCGAACCCGCCGAGTTACGACAAGCAGTTCCTGCGTGACTGGCTGGAGACCGCCACCGTGGACGGCAAGCCCTGGGCAAAGAAGGCCCCGGCGCCCACCTTGCCGCAGGACGTGATCGAGAAGACCGCAGCCAAGTACCGTGAAGCGCTGAACCGGCTGACCGCCTGAACTCGCTGGTGTAGCGACCCCAAAAAACGGCACCCACAGGTGCCGTTTTTCATGCATCGGCCCTTCAGTTCAGGGCCATGCTGAGCTTGCGCCGGTAGGCGGAGACCAGGGCCGCCTGCTCGTCCTGTTCCACCGTGGCATGGCCGGCCAGCTCGATGCCGCCTGCGGTCTTGCCGGGGGTTTCGGGCCCCGCGTTTTTCGGCTTGGGGGGCGTCAGCAGTTCCAGGATGGCCACAAAAGTCTTGCGCGGTGCCTCGTCGTCCCACTTCTTGTCGCGCATGATGATTTCCAGCAGCTCGTCCAGCGCGGCTTCCCACGCATTGGCGGCCATGAGCAGGCGGGCCTTGGCGAAACGGGCCGCGAAGTCGCGTTTGTTGGCGGCGATGGCCTCGTCGAATTTCTCCAGGGGCCACTGGCCGCGCGGGTCGCTGCTCACGAACTCCAGGGCGTTGAGCCATTGCTGCAGCGCCTCGAACTGCAGCGGGACGGGGATGCGCGCCAGCGCCGGAGCCAGCTGGGCGGCCGCCTGGTCCAGATGCCCCGTGCCGATCAGCAGCTTGATGTAGTCGTAGCGCAGCTCGTCGTTGGCCGGGTCGGCCTGCAGGGCCTGGGCCATGCGCGCGAGCGCGCTCTCCAGGTCCCCGGATTCCAGATGCTCCTGGGCTTCCTCGGCGTCGGCCTGGGCCTGCAGCTGCTCTTCACCCGGCAGGTGCTTGTCGAGGAACTCGCGCAACTTGCCCTCGGGCAGGGCGCCCATGAAGCCGTCCACGGGCTTGCCGCCCACCATGAGCACGCAGGTGGGGATGCTGCGGATGCCAAAGGCCGCGGCCAGCTCCTGCTGGTCGTCGGAGTTGATCTTGGCCAGCACAAAACGGCCTTCGTAGGCGGTTTCGAGCTTCTCCAGGACGGGGCCCAGGGATTTGCAGGGCCCGCACCAGGGCGCCCAGAAGTCCACCAGCACGGGCACGCTGAAGGAGGCGCGGATGACCTCGGTTTCGAAGTTTTCGGTGGTGATGTCGATCATGGGGGCTACGGCGGGCAAAAAAGTAAAATTCAGGTCTGATCATCTGCGGGACGGGCCGCAGCCGCAGTGCGGCCTCTTCCGTCCACAACACTATGAAACCACTCATCGGCGTCGTCATGGGTTCCAGTTCCGACTGGGACACCATGCAACAGGCAGTCCAGATTCTCCACCACTTTGGCATCGGCCACGAAGCCCGGGTGGTGTCGGCGCATCGTATGCCCGACGACATGTTCGCCTACGCCGAGGCCGCCGCGGGCCGCGGGCTCAAGGCCATCATTGCCGGCGCGGGCGGTGCCGCCCATCTGCCGGGCATGCTGGCCGCCAAGACCCCGGTGCCGGTGCTGGGCGTGCCGGTCGCCAGCAAGCATCTGCAGGGGGTGGATTCCCTGCACAGCATCGTCCAGATGCCCAAGGGCATACCGGTCGCCACCTTTGCCATCGGCCAGGCCGGTGCGGCCAATGCCGCGCTGTTTGCCGTGGCCATGCTGGCCAATGAGGACCCGGCCCTGCGCCTGAAGCTGGAAGCCTACCGTGCCGAGCAGACGGCTACCGCCCGCGGCATGAGCCTGCCCCCCGCCATATGACCGGCGGCCCCATCCTTCCCGGCACGCTCGTCAACGGCCAGCCTGCCACCTTGGGTGTCATGGGTGGCGGCCAGCTGGGCCGCATGTTCGTGCACGCCGCCCAGCGCATGGGCTATTTCACGGCCGTGCTCGACCCCGACGTCGCCAGTCCCGCGGGGCGGGTCAGCCATCACCACATCCAGACCCCCTATCTGGACGAGCAGGGCCTGGCCCAGCTGATGCAACGCTGCGCGGCCATCACCACCGAGTTCGAGAACGTGCCCGCGCCCGCCCTGCTGACCCTGGGTGCCCACCGCCCGGTGGCGCCGGCGGCCAGCGCCGTGGCCATCGCCCAGGATCGGGCGCAGGAGAAAGCGCATTTCGTGCGTTGCGGCGTCCCGGTGGCACCCCACGCGGTGATCGAGACGGCGCAACAGCTCGGGGCCGTGGCCGACGCGCTGCTGCCCGGCATCCTCAAGACCTCGCGCCTGGGTTACGACGGCAAGGGGCAGATCCGCGTCAAGACCCGTGCCGAACTGGCCGCCGCCTGGGATCAGCTGAAGCAGGTCCCCTGCGTGCTCGAAAAAATGCTGCCGCTGGCGGCCGAGTGTTCGGTCATCGTGGCGCGCGGCGCCGACGGCCAGATGGTCAACTTCCCCGTGCAGCGCAACCTGCACCGCGAGGGCATCCTGGCCGTGACCGAGGTGTACGAAGGCAATGTGCCGCCCGCGCTGGCGCGGCAGGCCATCGAGGCGACACGATCCGTCGCCGACGGCCTGAGCTACGTGGGGGTGCTCTGCGTGGAGTTTTTCGTGCTGGCCGACGGTTCCCTGGTTGTCAACGAGATGGCGCCGCGGCCGCACAACAGCGGCCACTACACGCTGGACGCCTGCGACCAGTCGCAGTTCGACCTGCAGGTGCTCACGCTCGCCGGCCTGCCCCTGGTGCAGCCGCGCCTGCACAGCCCGGCCATCATGCTCAACCTGCTGGGCGACGTCTGGACGGCGCAAAGCGGCAACCCGCCCTGGGACCAGGTCCTGGCCCTGCCCGGCACGCACCTGCATCTCTACGGCAAGCTCGACGCCAAACCGGGCCGCAAGATGGGCCATCTCAACATCACGGGCGTGTCCGTGGACGAGGTGCGCGCCACGGCCCTGGCGGCCGCGAAGATCCTGGGCATCGAGCCTTTCTGACGGCCGGGCCGCGATGATTCTCGACGGACGCGACCCGGCCTGCGTGCAGCGCGCCGCCCAGGCCCTGCGTGCCGGCGAGTTGCTGGGCCTGCCGACCGAGACCGTCTACGGCCTGGCGGCCGATGCGGACCAGGACGCAGCTGTGGCGCGGATCTTTTCCGCCAAGGGCCGGCCCAGCAACCACCCCCTGATCGTGCATGTCTGCGACGCGTCGGGGGTGGATCACTACGCCAGCGAGGTGCCGGCGTTCGCGCGTGCCCTGCTGCAGCGTTTCTGGCCCGGCCCGCTGACACTGATCCTGCCGCGTCGCCCCGAAGTGGCCGCCGCTGCAGCAGGGGGGCAGAACTCCATCGGCCTGCGTTGCCCCGCGCACCCCGTCGCCCATGCGCTGCTGCGGGCCGCGCGTGAGCTGGGGGTGCACGGTGTGGCAGCGCCCAGCGCCAACCAGTTCGGTCGCGTGAGCCCCACCACGGCCGCCCATGTGCAGGACGAGTTCGACGCCGGGCTGCTGATCCTCGACGGCGGTGCCTGCGAGGTTGGCATCGAATCGACCATCGTCGACTGCACGCGCGGCGCGCCCGTGCTGCTGCGCCCCGGCCGCATCACGCGCGAGCAGATCGAAGCGGCCAGCGGCCAGCGTCTGTACGACAGGAATGAACTCGCGGCGCCCGCCCCGCGTGCCTCCGGCACGCTGGAAGCGCATTACGCGCCCCGCGCCAAGGTGCGCCTCATGGATGGTCAGGCCCTGCAGACGGCGCTGGACGTACTGGGCCGGGACTTTGACAGCGGCAAGGCGACGATCGCCGTCTACGCGCGCAGCATCCTGCGGGTGCCGTCGGCCAAGCTGCTCTACCGGCGCATGCCCGACGATGCTGCCGCCGCGGCGCAGCAGCTGTTTGCCGCGCTGCGCGATTTCGACGCCCATGGGGTGAGCCTGATCTGGGTGGAGCAGCCACCGCAGACCCCCGACTGGGAAGGCGTGCGCGATCGCCTGCAGCGCGCTGCCGCGAGCTGAGCGCTCAGCGCCGGCGGCCGTAGCGCAGTTTCATCACCAGGATGGCCAGCGCCAGCAGCAGCGTGACCGCGTTGGCCACCACCACGGGCCAGGCGGCGACCAGCAGGCCGTAGACCAGCCAAAGCGCCACCCCCGCGGTGAAGGTGGCGTACATGCCCAGCGAGATGCCGCTCACATCGCGCGTGCGGAAGGTGTGCAGGGCCTGGGGCAGGAAGCTCAGCGTCGTCAGGCTAGCCGCCACGTAACCGATCAGGTCGTTCATCGGGGTTTCACTTCCTTCGGGTTCGTGTCGTCCATTCCACCAGGGCCTCGAGCGCGGGGCGCACGGCGCCGGCGTTCGGGTGGTTGACCACGGCCACCAGCACATAACGCCGGCCGTCCGGCGCATGCACATAACCGGCGATGGCCGACACATCGCGCAGGCTGCCGGTCTTGAGGTGGGCGCTACCCTCGGCGCGCCAGCGGGCGGGGCGCAGTGTGCCGTCCAGACCGCTCATGGGCAGGGAGCTCATGAGCTCGGGCATCAGCGGCGAGGCCCAGGCGTACTGCAGCAGGCGCGCCAGCGCGGTGGCGCTGATGCGGTCCTCACGCGAGAGGCCCGCGCCGTTGCTGATCAGCGGTTCGCTCGCAGCACCGAAGCGCTCGCGCCACCAGGTGCGCAGCAGCTCGCGCGAGGCCGCCATCGTGCCCCGGCCCTGCTGATGCAGGCTCAGCGTGAGAAAGAGCTGCTGCGTCATCACGTTGTTGCTGTACTTGTTGATGTCGCGCACCAGTTCGGCCAGCGGCGGTGACTCCAGCGCGAAGGCAGGCGCCAGTCCCTCAGGCACGCGGCCTTCGCGCACGCGGCCCTGCAGCTGTCCGCCGATGGCGCGCCACATGCCTTCGATGGCACGCGGGCCGTAGGCGGCTGGTTCGGCCCAGGCGAGGGGCCAGGTCTTCTCGCCGCAGGCGGCCGGGTAGCGGCCCGCGAAGCGCGGGCGCAGCGGGTCGCTGAAATCCGCGCGCAGTGCGCTGCGGTAGTCGCCGCAGTCACTCTCGCGCAGCGGCACGTGCGTGGGCCAGGCCACGCCGGCCAGCGGGGGCTCCACGTGCACGTGGGCGGCATTGGCACTGCGGTCCGGCACGAAGGTCATGAGCACGGACTTGAAGTTCAGCAGCAGGGCATCGGGCGCAGCGTTGTAGGGCCGCAGCGGCTCGCCGTCGAACTCGCCCGGATCGACAGGCGGCACCTCGAAGGCGCTTCGGTCGAGCACGATGTCACCGGCGATGTTGCGGATGTCCAGTCCCTGCACGCGGCGCAGCAGCAGCCAGAGCCGTTCGGCCACCAGCTTGGGGTCGCCCTGGCCCTGGATGTAGACGTTGCCGTAGAGCGTCCCCTCGCGCGCCGTGCCCTCGATGTAGACCGGGGTCTTCCAGCTCCAGGTCGGCCCCAGGGTTTCGAGGGCCGCCAGCGTGGTCACCAGCTTCATCACCGAGGCCGGGTTCACCGGCGCCTCGGCGCGGTGGCGCAGCAGGGCGCGCTCGCTGCCGGCTTCCTCGACCACGATGCTCACGGCCTCGGCCGGTACGCGCGCGCGGGCGAGGGCCTGGCTCACGGTCGGGGGCAGGTCGCGCGCGGCAGCGGGGATGGCGGCCAGCAGACAGGCCAGGAGCAGGGGCAGGCGCAACAGGGACATGCGCGCGAGTCTAAGCCAAGGGCCGGCGCGGGGTAGGCACGGCCGCGGATAATGCGAGCATGCATTTCCTCAAGGGTCTGTCGCCGCGCGGCATCGGCGTCGCGGCTGCCGTCATCACCGTCGGCATCTGGACCGCTTTCATCGTCATCGCCCGTGCCTCGGCCCAGGGCTCGCTCACGCCCTACGACATCGCTTTCGCGCGCATCGTCGGCGCCAGCGCCGTGCTGCTGCCCCTGGGCTGGTGGCTGGTGCGGCGGGATCGTGCGCAGGGCGGCACGGCAGCCTCCTCCTTCTTCGGTCTCTCGCCCCTGGGCCTCAGGGTCACGGCCCTCTGTGGCCTGTTCGGCGGTTTCGGCTACGCGCTGCTGGCCTACGCCGGTTTCTTCTATGCCCCGGCCGCGCACGCCTCGGTGCTCATGCCAGGCAGCCTGCCGCTGTGGACCACCCTGCTGGCCCTGCTGGTGCTGGGTACGCGCATCACACCTGCGCGCACGATCGGCCTGGCCTGCATCGTGGGGGGGGACCTGCTGGTGGGCGGCGCCAGCCTGCTGCAGGCCTTCGAGGGCGGCGAGGTCTGGAAGGGTGACCTGCTCTTCATGTGCGCGGCCTTCAGCTGGGCCAGCTACAGCGTGCTGGCGCGCCGTCACGGGCTCGACGCGGTGCGTGCCACCACGGCGATCACCGTCTTCGCCCTGTTCAGCTACCTGCCCTTCTACGCGCTGCTGCTGGGCCTGGGCGTGATCCAGAGCCACCTGGCCAGCGCGCCCTGGCCTGAACTGCTGTTCCAGTTCGTTTTCCAGGGCCTGGGTTCCGTGGTCATCTCGGGCATCACCTTTGTGCGCATGATCGAGTACTTCGGTCCTGTGCGTTCGACCATGATCACCGCGCTGGTACCCGGTCTTTCGGCCCTGGGGGCGGTGATCTTCCTGGGCGAGCCGCTGTACTGGAACCTGCTGGCCGGCCTCGTGCTGGTGACGGTCGGCATCACCTTCGGCGTGAGGAAGACGGCATGAAGCTGCTGGCTTTCGATACCAGCACCGAGCTGATCTCCATTGCGGTCACGCGTGAGGTCGATGGCCTGCCCCGTGTCTGGCAGCACACGGGTGCGGGCGGCGCCCAGGCCTCGAGCGCGCTGATCCCGGCCATCGAGACGCTGATGGCCGAGGCGGAATTGAGTTTCGAGCAGCTCGATGCAATCGCCTTCGGTCGCGGCCCGGGCTCGTTCACGGGCCTGCGCACGGCCTGTGCCGTGGCCCAGGGCCTGGGCTTCGGGGCAGTTGTGCCTCTGCTACCCGTGGACACGCTGCTGGCGGTGGCCGAGGAGGCACGTGCCCGGCAGGCACCGCAGGCCAGCCAGCTGCGCGTGCTGGCGCTGCTCGACGCGCGCATGGACGAGCTCTATGCCGCCCCCTATGACTATGCCGACGGTCGGTGGCAGCAGCGCCGTGAATTCCGTCTGGGCAAGCCCGAGCAGGTGAGTGCCGACGCTGTCGACGCCCTGGCCGGTAATGTCTTTGCGGAATACGGCGAGCGCCTCCGGGCGTCCGCCACCTTGCCCTGCTGGCAGGCCCTGCCCACGGCGACGGCCATGCTGCGCCTGGCACCGGCCCTGTTGGCCAAGGGCAACGCCGTCGCGGCGGAGCTGGCCCTGCCGCTGTACATCCGCGATAAAGTGGCCCTGACCACCGAGGAGCGCGCCGCTGCCAAGGCGCTGACACCCCGCACATGAGTGCCGTACTCAGACCTGTCGAAGCCCGCCTGGAGCCGCTCGAGCCGACGCGGCTCGAACAGGTCCTGCAGGTCGAGCAGCGCGCCTATCCCCATCCCTGGACCCGCGGCAACTTCATGGATGCCCTGCGCTCCGGCTACCACGCGCGCGTGTTGCTGGGAGGGGAGGAGCTGCTGGGGTATTACGTGGCGATGCAGGGGGTGGACGAGGTGCACCTGCTCAACATCACGGTCGCGCCCGAGCAGCAGCGCCAGGGCTGGGGCCGGGTCATGCTCGACGCCCTGGCCACCTGGGCCCGCGGTCTGGGCGCGCAGTGGCTCTGGCTGGAGGTGCGGGTGAGCAACACCCGCGCCATCGCCATCTACGAGGCCCATGGCTACCGTCGCGTCGGCCTGCGCAAGAACTATTACCCGGACGGCCACGGCCGTCGGGAAGACGCGGTGGTCATGAGCCTGCGGCTCTGACTGGGCGACAATCGACGCATCATGAGTCTGCAACTCGACGCGCGGCAGCGCGCCATGCTGGAGGAAATGGGAGTGAAGGTCTGGGGACCTTCACTCCCATCCGGGCTGATGGACGATGCCCCCCCCAGCCCCCCTCAAGGGGGGGAGGCCGCCTTGGCGGCGGCCGCTGTGGCCTTGGCGCGCCCGGCCACAGGTGTTGTGGCGCTGGCGCCTTCGCCTCTCCCGTTATCTGCGCGGGCCATGTCGGGGGATATCGCTGCCATGGACTGGGAGGCGCTAGAGCAGGCGGTTGCGGGCTGCCAGGCCTGCGGGCTGTGCAAGAGCCGCAAGAACACCGTGTTCGGCGTGGGTGACCGGCGTGCGCGCTGGCTGATCGTGGGGGAGGCGCCGGGCGAGAACGAGGACCTCCAGGGCGAGCCTTTTGTGGGCCAGGCCGGGGTGCTGCTGGACAACATGCTCAAGGCCCTGGGCCTGAGTCGCGCGGGCGAGGGCGCGCAGGCGGTTTATATCGCCAACGTGCTCAAGTGCCGGCCGCCGGGCAACCGCAATCCGCAACCCGAAGAGGTGCTGCAATGTGAGCCCTATCTGCGTCGCCAGGTGGCGCTGCTCCAGCCCCAGGTCATCCTGGCCATGGGTCGTTTTGCGGCGCAGTCCCTGCTGCAGCACAGCGTGGCCGACGTCGCGACGATGCCGCTGGGCCGCCTGCGCGGCCAGGTGCACCAGTACGAGGGGGTGCCCGTGGTCGTGAGCTACCACCCGGCCTATCTGCTGCGCACCCCGCAGGACAAGGCGAAGGCCTGGGCCGATCTTTGCCTGGCGCGCGGGCTCATGCCGTCGTCCGCCGTTTGAACATTCTTGATCGAGAGAGTCGTATGAAATCCAGACTGATCCGTGCCCTGCTCATCTTTCTCGCGCTGCTGGTGCTGCTGCCCCTGCTCTGGACGCTGGCGGCGCTGAACTGGAGTTATGCCGACGGCGAGCGTGCGGGTTATGTGCAGAAGTTCTCCAGGAAAGGCTGGCTGTGCAAGACCTGGGAGGGTGAGATCGCCATGGTCACCATGCCCGGCGCCATTCCCGAGAAGTTCGAGTTCACCGTGCGCGACGAGGGTGTGGTGCAAGAGATCAACGCCCTGGCGGGCCAACGGGTGGTGCTGCACTACCGCCAGCACAAATTCATTCCCACCACCTGTTTTGGCGAAACCGAGTATTTCGTGGACGGGGTGCGCGTGGTGCGGGAGGCCCCGCTGGCACCGGCCGTGCCTCAGCAGGGGCAGCTGAGCACGCCGCGCTGAGCGGGCACGCTGCCCGCCAGTCGACCTGCGGTCATGACCACCTCCGGGACGGCCCGCCTTTTCCTTGCCCTGCTGCCGACCCCGGCGCAAAAACAGGACCTCCAGGCGCATGTGGCGGCCTGGCGCTGGCCGGCGCCGGCGGTGGTGTATGCGCCGGCCGACTGGCACCTGACCCTGCATTTCATCGGCGCCGTGCCGTGCTCCCGTCTGCCCGAACTGAGGGCCGGGCTGGCCTGGCCCCTGCCTGCCTTGCAGCTGCAGTTCGGCGAGCCGCTGCTCTGGCCCCAGGGGCTGGCCGTGCTGCTGCCCTGGGCGATGGCGCCGGCCCTCCAGACGCTGCACGAGGGCCTGGCCGGGCGCCTGCACGCACTCGGCCTGCACACCGACCCCCGGCCCTACCGCCCCCATGTCACGCTGGCGCGCCATGCCACTGGTGCCGTCCCCCCGGTGGCGCCCGACTGGGTCTGGACGGTCACCGGCTACGCGCTGATGGAGTCCAGCGGCCGGCCCGAGGCGCGTTATCGCGTGCTGCAGCGTTATGGCGACGGGGAATTTGTCTGAATTGGTTCGGCTTGAAGCACAATCGGGTTTCAGCCGTGACCTCATTTTTTCACCATGACCCTGCCGACTGCCGAAGCGCCCGTGACGATCAAGCTCCATGACGAACCGGGTCACCTGATCCGTCGCGCCCAGCAGATTGCCGTGGCCACGTTTCATGAGGCGCACGGCCGCCATGTCACGCCCATCCAGTACGCCATCC